>Ga0307510_10006802_pt1 | contig 13641 bp, 8 predicted proteins | sample 12_EM_MG_FD_207224 | JGI IMG/M metagenome (GOLD analysis project Ga0307510, IMG submission 207224) | Populus trichocarpa ectomycorrhiza microbial communities from riparian zone in the Pacific Northwest, United States - 12_EM | ecosystem: Host-associated > Plants > Roots > Unclassified | place... | reverse complement strand
CGGCTGCCACGGATCATTCAGCCCGCGCTGCTGGAACTCGGAAGAACCCTGCAGGAAGCCTCATCGGCAGGAGTACTCGACGGAGACGATGTCATCAGTATTGCTGCGACGACGTCTGGTCGACCGGTCTCGGTCACCGTCCAGCCCGGAACACGGGTGCCGGCCTATTGCACTGCCAACGGGCGTGTGCTGCTTTGCGCACTCACCCACGATGACGCCGAGCGCTGGCTCGGGCGGCAGCGACTCGAGGCCCGCACACCGCAAACCATCACCAGCCACAAGCGCCTTGCCGATGAGATTGCGCGCGTCCGTGCCCAGGGCTACGCCCTGGTCGACCAGGAGTTCGAGCTTGGACTGCGAACAATTGCCGTGCCTCTCAAGGATCATCGCGGCGAGGTCATTGCCGCGATCAATGTGGGTGCGCACGCGTCACGAATGTCGATGGACAGACTTGTCGATGAGTGCTTGCCGGCGCTGATGGACGCTCAGGCGCGGCTGCGATCGGTGCTGTGAACGGCACGCGAGTCAGCACCAATCCTCAAATCAGCGGCGCTTGCTGAGCGGGCTGGTTGCCTTGCCCATCGTGCGCGCAGGCCTGGAGTCGCGTGGCGTACGCAGACCGCACACTCGCGCGAAATTCGCTGGGTTTCCCTGAAGACCGCCTGCGCCCTGCAGCGCAATCTGCCCCGGCACAGCGAGCGCAGACCTGTTGGTCAGGACTCTCTGCCGCGAACGGCAAATCCACAACGACATGGAGACAGGCATGGGCAAATCAATTCGATATCGATTGGCAACCCTCATCGCGCTCGGCACGGGCATGACGCCTCTGTTCACCGGCTGCGGCGGAAGCGATTCGACTCCTGCTGCACCGGCGAGCCTGACGTGCGACAACGCGATGAAGACCGGCTTTGCGCCCGATAGCCGCACGACCGTATTGCTGGTCAAGTCGTTCAAGAAAGGCGATCAACTGCTGCTTTCTGGCACGGCCACTGCAACGACCCCAGTGGCAGCCAACGACATGTGCCTCGTCAAGCTCCTGGTCGGTCCGGGCAACCCGGGGCCTGCCAGCGCGCCCTCGACGACGCAGGGCATCGGCATAGAGATCTGGCTCCCGTCAGTTGCGAACTGGAACAACAGACTGCACCTGCTGGGTGGGGCGGGCATGGCCGGGGGGCAACAGACGTCTTTGACCGCGATCGTGAACGCTCCGACCGCTGCGCCCTGGAACGTTGCGGGAGTCGAGGGCGCCGTCGCAGCGACCACCGACACGGGACACGTATCGGGCGGAGGCGCCATTCTCATGAACCCCGACGGAACGATCAACACGTTGGGCTGGTCGCAGTTTTCGGAGCTCGGCATCCATGAGATGACGCTCAAGACAAAGGCGTTGGCTCTCGCGTACTACGGAAAGACTCAGAAGTACACCTACTGGCACGGAGGGTCGACGGGGGGTCGTCAAGGCCTGAAGCAGGCCCAGCTCTATCCCGAGGACTTTGACGGGATCATCGCGGCCTCGCCGGCAATCAACTGGTCCAAGTTCTCGACCGCAGCAATCTATCCGCAAGTGGTCTATCAACGGGACTTGGCCGGCGTCGCGCCCACGCAGGGACAACTCGACGCCGTATCGAATGCAGCGATAAGCGCCTGCGACCTGGTCGGAGGGCAGCACCTGGGCTACCTTCTCGATCCATCGCAATGCCGATATGACCCGACGACCGACCTGAGCGCGATCTGCGTTGCGAACGGCGGAACGAACGCCACGGCAAATTGCGTGACGCCAGCGATGGCGACTGCATTCAACAAGATTTGGTATGGCCAAACCAGCGGCGGCTCGGTGCCCTCTCCTTCAGCAGACACCGGCACGTCGATCACGCTGACGGGGAACCAACGCTGGTTCGGCTTGCCGCGCGGCGTGTCCATGACGGCGCTGGCGTCTGCAACGCCGTCGTCAATCGACGTGGACCTGGTGGCCTTGGAACTACAGGATCCGACCTGGTCGTTGCCATCCTTTGTGAACGCCACCGGCAATGGCGCCAATCGTTGGAAGAACCTCAGCTATGAGGAACTGTCAAACGCGTTCGACAGGGGCGTGGCGCTTCAGGGACCGTTCGCGAACATCAACACCGACAACCCGGACCTGACGAAGTTTCGCGCTCGCGGGGGCAAGCTCATCACCGAAGTTGGAACGTCCGACAACCTGATCTTCCATCTCGGTGTCGTCAACTACTACAACCGGGTTGCGACCCAGATGGGAGGTCTGGCTGCGGTGCAGGCGTTCTACAAGCTGTATCTCGTGCCAGGGATGGGTCACTTCCCGGCCAATGGCACTGCCAATCCGAACGCAAATCCGCCGATCCCAACGCAAGATGACACGTACGCAGTTCTCACGGCGTGGGTCGAAAAGGGCACGGAGCCGGGAAGACGAGACATCAGCAGCCCCGTGACTGCCGCCAATCCTGTCGCAAATACCGCGCCGATCTGTGTGTATCCGTTGCAGCGGACTTACGTGAGTGGAAGTCTGAACGTCGCGGCAAGCTATTCCTGTTCCTGAGATTGCTGTGGTGCCAGTGACGAGCGCACCAGCCCCGGAGGCAGGACGAAGAGGACATGTTCAACATTCGCAACGAGACAGCTCGATTCTGGTCAGCCGTCGCCGGTGACCAAGTCGTCCTCAGCATCTCTTTGGCGGCCATTGCCGTGGGGATCGATCGATGGATGAGGGCGCATTCTGGCCTCATGGCTATAGCGCTCTCGGCCGCGTCGCTGTTCGCCGTTCTAACGCTGATGAGGGCACTCTCGAAACGGTGGCGGGGACACCACGGAGGCGGCCATCCAAGGTCCGAGCTAGAGGCACTGATTTCGACGCTTCGATCCGAAGCGATCGGTGTTGCGATGGGCGCCGCCACCACAGCTTTCGCAATCGACAGGTCGACCGGCATGTCGGAGGCCCAGACTCGCCTCGCTGAGACCGTCGATGGCGCAAGTCGGGAGACGACTGTGGCGATCGATCACGTCACAGACAATGCACAGCGAATCGCCGTTTCCACCGAAGATAGCCTTGTTCGTGCGCGCAGCACTGCCCAGGACTTGCGGCAAGCCAGTGCCCAGATCAGCCATGTCGATTCAACCGTGCAGTCGTTCGTGACAACGGTTCAAGACGTCAGCAAGCGCTGCTCCGAGATTGCCCTCGTCAACGAGCAGATCGCCACGATATCGCGCCAGACAACAATGCTCGCGCTGAATGCCACGATCGAAGCAGCGCGGGCCGGTGAATCCGGGCGCGGCTTTGCGGTGATCGCACAGGAGATTCGGAGCCTTGCAGAGCAGGTCTCGAGCGTGACAGCGGCCAGCCAATCCTCCGTTGACTCAGCAACAAGGCGCGCAGCAGAGGCGGCTGAGCGTAGCAGCGACGTGCGCGACAACATTCAAGTGGTGCTGTCCACAATGAAGCGAGGCAGTGCGGCTTGCGATGAGATGCTCACGGCGATGGAGCAGGCATCGAGTCAATTCAGTTCGATCGCGGCAGCATCGGAACAAATGGCTGCGGCAAATTCTCAGGTCCTGTCGAGCATCAGACAGTCCCGTGAGCTGAGCGCGGAAGTCACGCAAAGGCTGCGCAGCACATCTACATCGACGAACGCTGTGTTGGTTTCGACGGAACTCATTCAGGAATTGTTGGGCGGCTTCAATGCGGGGGAGGACGACTTCGAGAAGCTTCTGAATCGGTGTCGCCGTTGGCACTGCGAAATTGAAAAGGTGATCGTCGGCCTCTTCGAGGAGGGCGAAAACGTGTTCGACACTCGCTACGCACCCGTGCCCAGGACAAATCCGGCACAGTTCTTGGTGGACTATCAACCGGCGTTCGAGAGGGCGGTACAGCCGCTGTTGGATGCCGCCCGCGCGGAGCTTGAAGCACTCGCTTGCGTCTGCATTTCGGAAGACGGCTACACGCCGACCCACAACAGCGACTTCTCGCGCCCTCCCACGGGGGACTCCGCAGTCGACATCAAGATCTGCCGTGACAAGCGGATGATGAGCGATCGTCATGCCTGTCGCGCTGCGACGTACAACGGCCGCCTGCTCCTGCAGACCTTCGTGCGCGACAACGGCGACTTGACCGCCGATGTCGCACTTCCCATCCATGTTCGCGGCCGGCACTGGGGGGCCATTCGATTTGGCTTCGCCCCGACACGTCTTCAGGCCCTGGTGCCACGGACACAGGGCCGAGAACAACTGCGCGAGTCGCTCGAACTGCGTTCCTGCCCAGCTGCGAAAGACGCTGACTCAGGAACGGCACGATGAGGTTCATGGCCTCGTGAACGACTGGCGTCGCCTCATGACTCGCATCCAGTCGTTGCCTCAAACCACTCGGTAGGCTGGACGCGACCCTGCCCCTGCACGAGCATTGCCTCTTCAAGAACGGTATTCACCTGGGAGAGCTTTGGCTGCTCACGCCTCTGGCGATGTGGCTGTCGTATTTCAGGAGGTGCACTTCATGACAAATCAAGATTCCAGCATCGACATCAATGCACAGGCCGATTTGGAGATCCTTGCGCACCTTCTTCGCGCCGATGCAATCGTGTCTAACGAGACGGGCTTCTTGAAGAAGGCGTTCGAGGCGATCTGGAAACCAAGAGGAAAGCTCTTGCTTACCAGTGACGAGTTCGCACGCCACCTGCAGAGAATGGCGTAACCCGGTCGGGCGCCACTACCTATCGGCGGGGGTGGGCGCTAGGGAGCGGGTGTTGCATGCGAAAGCGCGCGTACATGCCGACTCCGCAAGTCGACGAAAAGAACACTAAGACACAGCGATGTTCAGTGCCCAGTTCGCAACTTTATTGTTGTCCACAGGGTTCGTGTTCGCAACTTTATTGTTGAGTTCGCAACTTTATTGTGAAGAACCAACATCTGTTCAGTGCCAACAAAGTCTGAGACATTGCCTACGAGCAATGCGACCCGTGTCAAAGGCTGTCTTCGCGTCTGAAATCTGAGACAGCGAACGACGTTCCGTTTGGGGCGGATAGCAATTCGCGGCAAAGTTTGAGACAAGGTGCGCTGAAGAACTCCCGCTCCATGACGTTTCTCGTGGTAACTGCGCCGTGCCATTGAAGTCTGAGATGACCGAAGGCTGAGACGCCGCCAGTCACCCAAGAGCCGCAACGCTGTCCTGACGGCAGGTCTGAGACGGCGCCGGTGATGATTCTGTCTGCGTTCCAGAGCCCGCCCCAACACGGAACGGGATTCCGTCAGCGTCCACGTCATGCCTTCAGCCCTTCGCCGCGCGAAGTTGCGCGCGCGGCAGGTGACATTCGACTTCGCTGATTCCGGGAGTTCTTCAGCGTTCCCGAGCCATGCGACGCGCGCCGACGTGGGGTGCGGACCGATGCACCTATTGAAAACATCTAGCGCGAAGACTTCAAGCCGCTACTGCGATGGTGCAGCTCATGTGGATGGGTAGGGCGCGACATCGACGTGGGCGGCAGAGTCCTCTCCCGCAGCAGACAGGAAGGCCTTCCGCAACAACAAGGCCTTCCTCGACCGCATCTACATCGTCAAGGTGCCTTATCACCTTCGCCAGCATTCGGCGAATTCTCGTCCGACGCCCGGGCAAAACACTCCCGGTCGCTACCTCAAGCGCAGGTTCAATGAGCCCGGACGCCCATGCAGCGCTTCCAAATTCGTCCAAATCTGGATCGAAGTGCTCATTGGCGCAAGGTGGGGCGTTGTGAGGAAGTCATCAGAACTTTCCGTCCCTCAGTCGCGAGCCCATTATGTGTGACCTTCATTTCCTATCAAACCAGCTCCAGCACGGGGCGGAGTTGGCGCTTCTAGTTGCTGCCGTCGGCGTGGTTGCTCTGGCGCTCGACCTATTCAGCAAACTGCTCGAACGAGCCGGTGCCAGCCCGGAGACCATTTGCCTGATCCGCTTCGCCGGCGGCAGTCTGTTGGCGCTCGACCTCTTGGTCGTGCTGGCAATTGCGTTGGTGCAGGTCATGCATGTCTCTAAGTGCCTGCTTTGAGCGCGACAAAGTCGTCTGAGTTCAGCTATTGGGATGCCGGCCGCCAAACGCTGGACAGTATCGAGCTTGGCAGCGTGTTCGCCGCGCTCGCGTAGTGCAGTGGGAGTTGAGACCTTCAGGTCTGCAATCGGAACGGGCTCCAACATTGCCGGCAGCGCTTCTAGATCCTTCCCTGTGCGATGAGTGTATCCATGCATCTACGAAACAACTTCTGGCTAGTCCCCAACTTCGTCGCCGCATCTTTGTGGAAGTGTTTAGGCCATGGCTTTGGGGGTAGAAGCGCCCTTACTTGCTCGAGTCGTCTCAGAGTGACTGTAGTAGAGGTCCATACTTCGATCTCGGACATCCTTGACGCAACTACTCTCAGCGACTCACGGGCACGCCGATCGGCGGCGTGAAATGGGACCATAAGTTCGGCCAGTCGCGCATTTCTCCTTGCCAGTTTGAGTAGACCTTCCTCAACTTTTGGGTCGAGAATCGACACTGTACGCAGCATGTCCGAGATCTCGCCCTGGAATTCAACCTGTGCGCGATACAAATTCCTGAGCGCGCTACCGTTGCCGAAATCAGCCACTCGCCCTTGATTCGCCTGATATATCAGGTACATGCGTAAACTGTGAAGACGCTTGGCATGCAACCGCACTAGGTCGATAGGCGGGGGCGGGCTGACTCTCAACTGTCTCGAGAGTTCGCGAATTTCTTCGGAGAATGAAGACAGCCGCCTTTGTTGGTCGCTTGTGTACAAAAGCAATAGGAGCGCCGCCTGTCGCTCGGACGCCAGCTTGCCAACCAAGAGAGACATTAGCGCGATGCCAGCAAACGCCTGTGTAACGGCGATTGCGCGCCCAAAGCCAACGGGCAATAGATCGCCGTACCCCAGCGTAGTGAAAGTGACCATGCTGAAATAGATGGCGTCAACTAGGGTCGTCCTGTCTTTCAATCCATGACCGGTCCCTGAGGCCAAGTAGTAGTAGCACGCGCCTGCAAAAACGACTACCCCGGCAGCGCCAAAGATGTGCACGTACTGAACCTTGTCAATCGTGCGGCCAAGTCGTGTGCTTAGCCCCCTGGGGCCGACATCCTCAAGATCACTGTCCGGCTGCATTTCTCGGATCCCTCCGCGATCGTGCCCCTAACTCAAGGACGAACTCTGATCGTGAGTGTCGCAGACGGGTCGGGACTGCGAGTTCAAACGATCGCGGCGGCCAGAGACCCCAGCTGAGATCGCGCCCTTTCATTGACCCGAGCACGATCCCCATTCGGATGTGAGCCTTTCCCCGGATGACGTTCCACGCTCGTTGCGGCGTGGCACGTTCTCGACGGGGCGCCTGCCCACGCTTCAACAGGTCTCTCTTCGTTTTAGCTTCACGGCGTCCATTGGCATCTGCGCAAAAGGGGTTTCGGTAGCCAGTCCTACGGGAGCCTTCAGGCTTCTTGCTGCCCTACGGAACCGGTCTTGCCGGGAGCTGACATTGCACCCACCTGGAGGTTGTAGAAATTGCAGCATGCGCGCTCGCGACCGCCATCAAGGCGACATGAACTCTGTTCGTATCCGCGTCGCATTTGGCGAATAGAGTTCGAGGCCCTGCGAGGAATTTTTTTGCGTGTCGTCCAATATCATGCCGGCGCTGGCACCGCGCACGGCTTGGTCGATGCCTTCATGTCTGCCAATGCATCCAAGGCCTTTCTGGCGGCAGGCGACAGGTACCATCCCAAAGGGACCAAGGTGGCCTCATTGGTCTGATCCAGTAGGCAGGGATAGTGTTCAGCAGACCCGTCCGCAGCGCGCTGGCCGCGCGTGGCCAGATCTGCGGCCATCGCGGCGGATGCCTGCCTTGCCCGTGCGCCGATGCCGGAGACATTGAGCAACGTGACCGGAGGGCCCAGCATGTCGACAAAGAGACGCAGCTTCGCCTTCTCGAGTGGTGCCGCCAGGCGCGCCGCGGCCTTCGATGCTTCAGGAAGACATGGGGTGGCTGGAGGGGCGTTGGCCGCGCTGGTGCATTGCGGTGTTGCGGCAGTCGCGGAAGCTGCAGTTCCGGGAGACCTCGGCAGCTTGCCCAGGCATTCGAACTCTGCAGCGGGCTCTTCACCCGCATGCTTCTCGCATCCCGGCTTGAGCTGACCGTTGCGGATCAAAACCAGCTGTGGTATCCATCCCTTCAGAGGAAGATCTCGCAGTGCGCGCCAGGCGTCGGACAAGGCTTCGGCGCCACTGTTGTCGTGATAGCCGCCGTCAGCCAGGTGGCCGATAATTTTGACGGGTTGGCCTGGATGCCGTTCGGATTCCAACGCCGCCAGCGGATTGATGAAGGGAAACCTTGCCGCCGCATGTGCGCCGGTGATCAGGCTGGGTTGCGCGTCGAGGCGCTGCAGCACGTCCTCGCTTGCAGGCGTGTCTCGCGGCGGGAGCGCCATCGTGGACAAAGTCGCGCGGTTGCCGGACTCCACCCAGGTGCTGTTGAGCATCAGCTGCGGCTCGTCGTCGCGGATGCTGCCGAGGGGCTCAGCAAGATGCGGGAATTGACGTATCCACTCGCGTTCGAAGCCGAGTGCGCGGCTGAGGAAGCCGCATCCCGGTTGAGCACACAGCGAGAAGTCGCTGCCCGTCTTGTGCACGGGAAGCAGTCTGGCGAACGCATCCTCGAACAGGAAGGCCCCGATCAGGGGTGACAAGGCGTCGAGACGCTGGAAGCGCGTCCTGACGCATTCACTGACCTTGGGTGTCGATTGACGTTCTCGCAGGCAGGCGATGTAGACCGCTTCGCCGACCGCGCCACCGGACACGCCACTGAGCACCGCGGTTCGCTGGTCGAACGACGGGTCGCTGTCATGCAGATGGGCCAAGACCTGCGCGGTCCAGTAGGCGCTACGAACGCCTCCGCCCTCGCTGGCCACGAGGTAGACGCGGTTGTCCTCGCTAGGCGTCGCGGGCAACTTGGCAGCCCACGCCGTCATGGCCTTTCTGAGAGTCTTGGGGACCGGAACCTGCGCTGCGCTGGCGAGCAAGCCTTGGGTCTGGCGATCCACCAGGTGCAGTCCGACGGCCACTCCGGCGACGATGGCGCCAGCGCCAAGGAAGCGGGTCAGGCGCTCGTTGGGGGCCCACGGCCGTGTCGTGGCATCGACCTTCGATCTGGCTGGCCGATAGGCTAGTGCGTACCACAGCACGATGCTCAAGACAGCCAACAGCGCGGTGATCGCGAGGCCGTTCGCTCTCAATGATTCAAGCATCACTGTCGGAGTGGTCGCGAGCGTTGTCATGGCCATCACGTGGTTGTCGACGAACCCCATGGCGCCGAGCAGTCCCGCCATGCCGACGATCGCGAGCACCCATGGAATCGTCTGGCGCTGCTCGGCCAAGGAGAGCGCACCCATGACGCCCATCCACCAGACCAGGCTCAGGCACAGCAGCGCGAGCGTGGCGGGTGCCTGCGAGGTCACGTCGGGAAACCAGGCCATGCAGGCGCGTACAGCGAGCATCAAGAGCAATGCGACGACTGGGAGGACCAGCGGCCAGGTCACTGGAATGACCCGCTCTATCCAGGGCTTTAGCCAGCGGAGGAAAGGTCCCGTCTTCGACCGCAACTTGCTCACGCAGTTCGCGGATCCAATATCGTCGGGCGGCGGTTCAAACACACCGTCCCCGATGCCGCGCGCCGCCCTGTGGTCCTCGTCACGTCGTGTGATGGTGCCCGTGCGCAGGAGTGCGTAGGCGTCGTCTTCGCGGTTGTAGTAGTCCCTGGGACTCGCCAGCGACAGCCGTCGACGAATCTCGAGGAAGGCATAGCCACTACCGATCGCGAGCGCGCCGAAGATGGCCAGATAGACGAGCGTCAATCTCAACTCGTCGGAATCGGCAGCGCCGGACACGATACGGCTGGCGGTGACCGCATCACCGGCCGTGTGAGCGATCAAGAGGCAGAACATCACCAGCGGCATCATCGCCACCGCACGGGCCCAGCCACGCGCGAATTCACCCACCTGGTCCGCAACGTTGTGGTTGCCGGGCAATGCGAGGCCCGGGCGCCGCGCCATTCCGACGAGTCGGGTCCAAAGCCAGCAAGAGTAGGAAAGCATTCCAATGGACAGAGCACCGAGGATCAGGACGGTGGCGCTCCATACCAACGCAGCAACGGGATGGGCTGTGTCCTCGGGCCGGGGTGCGGCCAATGCCAGAAGTACGTCTCGGCACTGGTCGAGCACCAGCGTGAATGCGGCAAAGAGGGCCAGCAACAGGAGGACATAGCGGGTGCGGCCCATCACGCCCGCAACGCCGGCTCGCCACGCGGCGCGCCACTCCGCCAGTTGCTTCTCGTGGGGGTCGTTCAGGTTCAGGTCGACGCCGAACCACCAGACGCCTGCAGCGATCACTAGGGGAGACAAGGTAAGCAGAATGACACCAGGCTTCGCGCGATGCGCCCAGGCCAGTCCGTAGGCCGATTCCGTTTGAGCGCGCAACACGTCGCAGCCGGCCGTTTGATCTTGGGCGATGACGATGATCGCAAACAGGACCACCGCGATCATCAATGCGCTGGCATTGACGCAGGTATCCTTCTTCTGCTTGTCCGGGGGAGCCAGCACGGTTCGCCAGAACATCACGAACAGAACGATGGCGATTCCGACACAGGCGAGATAGGCCCAAACGGCGACGCCGATTCTTTGTGTTCCGGCAAGGTTCTCGACACCGTCAACAATCCAAAGTGCGATGACCAGCAGCCAACTGAGGGGCATGAGCGCCCTCTGCGCGACCTTGCCCATGCCTGCCGTACCTGACTTGAGCGCGCCGTGCATGCCGCGCGCTGCCACCAGGATGAGCGCACCGTAGAATGGATAGAAGAAAGCGATGTCGCCAAGGACGTAGACGACCGCGGCGCGCCATCGATCCGATTGAGGCGGGCACCAATTCAAGACGGCGGCGATGATGGTGGCGGGCGTTGACCAGCCGAACAGATCTTCCACATCGTAGCCAGAAGGAAGCTGCAGCGATTGCTGGAAGGCGTAGAGCACCAATGCTGTGACCCCGCAGCCAGCGGCCAGCCAACTGAGCGTGGCCATTGAGAATTCCGCAGAGCCACCTGAGTCGGAGCCAAACCCTGTGCGGCCGCTTCCGCCTCGATCTCCCCCGCTGTCGGCAACGGACGCAGTCGAAGTTGGTTCCTGCAGAACTGCGGTTGTGCTCATCAGTGACTCCTGGCCTAGTCCCTTGGCGGCGAGCAGGTTACGCGAGCTGTCGAACTGCGTCCAGTCTGTAGGGTTTCGGTCTGGCCAGATCTCTCATCTACCGTGAGGATGTGTGAACTCCGTTGATCACACAGCATGCGTCGAGCATGGACGCATGCTGCAACAGGGAAAACAGTGCAACGCTCCTGGGAGGGCTATCGATGCAATGGCTGTCGAGGCAAGGTGTACGAGGTGTTCACAGCAAAGGCTACCCGATCTGGCGTGGCAGAGAACTGTCGTTGGCGGTCGCCTCGTCGGTCGCTCTGATGTCTTGCCACGCAAGCGCGGCACCTGCCGACGATTGCTCCAAGGCGCCCGCTCCGATCCAATCTGCCGTTGATCGACTGACTCCGTTGATGGGGAAGTACACCTGGGTCAGCCATGCCGACTTCGAAGAGAGCTTGCCGCGCGATCCCCAGCTGAGTGCGGCGATGCTCGCGCTCACGGGCTTGCTGATCGGGCCTCCGCAGAACCAGGAGTCTCTTTGTTCGTTCAAGCCGGTCGATCGCCTGGCCGCCAATGGCGAAACGCTGCTCACGGCTGCCATCAAAACCGGAAACCCCGTCTTCATCGCGATGGCGATGCGAGTGGTGGCCGATGCGAAGGGCAATCTGTTTGCGCCGAACGACATACCTGGCCCCACGTCCAACCCGTTGATGACGCCGGACCAGGTCGCGCAAGCCAAGAGATTGGGCGGCCCGGACTTTGACAGCTTGCTTTCCAAGCTCAAGCCCAAGCCCATCGAAGGTAAGCAGGTCTTCGCGAATGCCTGGGACAGAGTTCAAACCTTGGGCAGCTCAGGCCCGGTTGTACCCGACGTCAACGATGCGCCGAGCCGGATTCCGGACTACGTAACCAGCCTGGTGTCATCTCAAACGGGTGTGTCCATCGGGGCGACGGACCAGGGCGGGCAGACCAGCCCGAAGATTCAAGGCGAGATCCGGTACACATTGCACTTTCATCCGGATTCCGAAAAGAAGGATGCGGATCGACTGTTCCTTTACGTCAACGGCAATGTCAACTCCAACAAGGACCCGGCCAAGCCGACCAACCCTGATTGGGTTGGAGCGGGTCTGGGATACAAATACCTGTGGTCGCCTGGCTTCTACGGACGAGATCTTCGTTGGGCGGAATATCGGGTGAAGGGCGGATTGGTCGAGAACCGACTGCCCGACCATCACGCCACCTACGCGATCGCCAATGCTGCCATTTCGGTGTTCGTGCCCATCGCGCGGGACTTGGGTCAGGAGTCCAGCGCGGAGTTGAGGAAAGACCCGTCTCCCGGTACGAGCGCCTACATGGCTTTCACGCTCGGTGGGCAGTTGCAGAAGCGGCAGTCCGGCGTCGTCGATCCCGATCAGCCGCGTTCGTACGCCTTCGGACGTGCCGACATGTACCTCTATCCACTCTGGTTGATGGGGAGCTTGCTCGGAGAGGGCTGCCCGAAATGGATCCAGGAGATGAAGGGGAAGTGCTCGACCGTCACCTTCCACTTGGATCGGCAAGTGGTGAACAGGGGTGCGGGAAGTCTCGACGAGATCGCGATCAGCTGGGAGTTCCGCCCTGGTCTGGCGGTTTCGATTGGGAGGTCGATCGGTGTGCCAGATCCCATGTCCGCCTTCGGTCTTCGCCTGCCGCGGAGCGCACAGACACAGGTGTCGCTGAAGCTGCAGCCGAGCTAGCACTTCATCGATCTGCAGAGAACGCCTGAAGACCTTCGAACCAGTTCATGCTCCAGTCGCGAAGATTCGCGACGACCAGACCGCGTCCGCGCCGTGTGGTCCAAGCGGGCCTTGTGACACATGTCAGAGAGGGGAGGGGCGCTCAATTGGGGTTCGGTGACGGCAGGCTTCGGCTGACTAGGTCCACGGATTGAGTTACAGCTCGGCAAAATATGACGGCTCGAGGACGAGCTAGCTTGGTGACCGCTCTAGCAGGCAGCGGCCACTGAACTGTCGAAACTTGACGACGGCACAGAGTCTTGCCCTGCCTGTCGGCCCCGCCAGCCGTCTCACAAAGGAGGTGCCGTGTCAAAGGGCCGAGCCGTCGCGCACGGACCCGAGAAAACACCGCGGCCACTCCACGCTAGACTGTCCGAGGGCTTCTGAGTTCGCCCGCGGGCTAGGACCCGACCTCATCCGCGACGGCCGCGCGTCACCGCACTGACGACTCTCTTGCTGCTATCGCTCGAGCGCCTTATTGAGGGAGACAGGACGTGGAAGAGGACAAGAGCCTGATCGAACAGGCACGGCTGCGCCTGGAATCATTGAGGTCGTCTCAGTGTTGAGTTCCACGCAATCCTGACCCACCATTTCCATCCAATATTGACCCACCCGTATTCGAGCCCCGCGGGCTCACGTTGTGGATAACTTCTTGGTCTTGGACTCCTTCTTGGTCT
>Ga0307510_10006799_pt1 | contig 13642 bp, 10 predicted proteins | sample 12_EM_MG_FD_207224 | JGI IMG/M metagenome (GOLD analysis project Ga0307510, IMG submission 207224) | Populus trichocarpa ectomycorrhiza microbial communities from riparian zone in the Pacific Northwest, United States - 12_EM | ecosystem: Host-associated > Plants > Roots > Unclassified | place... | reverse complement strand
CTGGCGTTGGGCCTGGGACCATCTGCATGACAAACATGAACGATTCTGGCTAGGTGGAACATAGGAGGCTGCTTCACCTGAAAATCGCATTGTCCGGGGATTGTGGTATCCACTTTCGCGTACTGGATCCCCCCAGGCCTGGGGTCGCACGAGGTGTGGCTACCAATCATCGTATTACCTTGCGAGAAATAATCGCAGGGAGTGGCCTGTTGGAGAATGGCATGCCAGTGGACCAAGCCCTGCTGACGGGGCTGGAATGAGGACCCATCTATGTGATCTCCTGGTTAGGTTGGGGCATAGAAAGAGGACCCAAATACAGCTGTACCTGGATGTCCAAATGTCCGCGCCCCTACCAAGCCAATACCTCGGCCGTCGCATCCGGCAAGGTGAGTGTAGTGTGTTGGAAACCAGGGCAGTTGGTTGTTACCCCGCCCTGCATTCGGATAGAATATCGGATTCTGGGTACAGTGAACTTCATCGTTGGGAAGCGAAGCAAGGCTAACTCACATCGTACCGGTTGGAGTAGCAATACTCTTCCCATGGATTGACTTGGAAGTCGTCACACCCACTGTTATCCATGGAGGGATGTGTTAGGTTGTTCTTGACGGCACAACTGAGGGTGCAAGGGTTGAAGCCTTCAGAGAGGTTTCACAGAACTTGTGACAGAAGAGTGTACCGTACTCCACGATACTTGCGGACTATAAACTAGCTAGAGACACTGGCAGACCTTCTAGCCACGTTCCAACAATTATTCGAGTTTATGGATATCAGCCGATGCGTATGGCCGTCTTCATCCGGCTCCGGTGAGTGCGGAACATGGCGGCACGGTGGCATGTTAAGAGAACAAGATAACAAATGAAAAGATCGCTCACAAATGCCTTGGCGTAGGGTTGAGGTACTAAGCGCCTCTCCCAATTTGAATATTGTCTTCAATACCCATCAATGGGAGTAGTCTTGGGAATTTTTGTCTATTAGAGGAAGAGCATGGCGACATCGGTCACGGTGAGGAGTTGCCGCTGCAGGCGCAAGCCCGGCAGAAAATTTCATTCTGATTCGCGTCTTGGGGGCGCCCACTAGAAGCAGAGAACTTTTCTTGGTACTACATTAGGTCTGAGTTGACAGGTTAGGAAGGCGTTGAGCGCATGGCAGCCTGAGCAGAGTGAAGACTCGTTCAACACTTGTTGTAGGGGTGCCAATACAACTGTCAGCCCCTGCATTATCCCTCGTCTATCTCAACCAGGATGCAAGGACGGAACGAGGCAGATAGTGGAGCTTTTCCAACGTGATACGGTTCACGACCCGGAATTCTATGTCGAGGTGAATGGATATGTGACGATCTCCAGCGCACGGCCCAGGGACTCTGGGTGGAGCCAACATGCTAAATGTGATGAAATGTCGAAATGTGTCAAAGATCCGCCCGGGACTCAAGGTAGTTCACCACTGGCAGGCTGTCGTACCCGTCGGACTCGGAAAATACACGGAAAGTCTCTGGTTGAGAACGAGCTCTTTACAAATTAAACCCAAAGTCGGAAGGCCGTCATTTAGCGCCCGTATCCCATCGTCCGGAGCTAGTGGTCAGGCTGGCATGAAATCACCTAATCCCGGGCCATGTGGTAACCGGCCTATGGATTGACTTCATACAAAGGCCCTCGTGTATATCCGGGACTTCCCGTATTAATCCCAGCTCCCTTCCATAGGAAATGGAGAGGTAATGAAGTTGATCCCGACCGTCTCGCGTTGCCCTTTGGGGAAACGGCGATCAGACAACTGTGCCTACGAGCTGTGCCTCAAATATGATGAGCGATACAAGTCTACGCTACGCGTTAGCGTAACGTTGACATGACTAAAACCAATGCACTTACAGGTAGAGGAATGCGACTTGTATCAAGTATCATCGTGATCTTCGGGTTAGGTACCGCCGCCAATCTCGGTATTTGGCGGTGGAGGGGGTGGCCCGGCTACAATATTGTAATCCAACAGGACCAGATGTCCGAATAGCCACGAAGCACAACAAGGTAGTCCAAAAGGCCACCCAGTTAGTCTGTGCTGTGTGTATATGCGATTCACGCAAGCCTGAACAGCTTGGATTAGATCATTGCTATAAGTATCTTGCCGATTGGCGAGTACACCGGGACGAATAATGCGATAGAAAACCCTCCAGTGACAATCAACGACCCAATTATTGTGAACGTGTTTGGAAGGGAATTCAACAGTGAGCGGTCATGAAGTAGATTCGGGAACTGCCAGTGGTTCGTCTATGTGGCGCGTGTCACGGCGTCCGAGAAGAAGAGCGATCGGGCCACGTGAATCGCAACTTGCTATATTAGAAACACCGCTCCAGCATTTTTATTATTATCTATTTATGTGCGCCTCGGGGAGCGGAGCCCCATGTAGCACTTCTAGGAAAGGTGGTGTGATATTATGTACATGTGTCCTAACACTTCGGCGTTCCGAACCAGCACGTCAGGCGTAACTTGAGCGAACAAACGAAGGGAATCACTGGCATCACCACCAAATAACACAAAACTACATCAGAAAACGTAAAACATGCTAATAAGTTACACTTTACCAGGTGGAAGTGTATTATATTTCGTGGCGATAGAGAAATGATCGAACATGGAATATGGAACAACCGTTCCTGTAAATCCTGTCAACCTGCTCTACTAACTTCCATGTCGTGACTCGTGACGATCTACTAGTATGTCAGTGCAATCTAGGGTATAACGCGCCAGAAGTAGGATATGGTGAAAATCAGGAGTGTACGTAGCTAGGCAGTTGGCTGTGTTCTCACCCCTGTACGTACGATCACACCGGAACAACCACACCCCCGGGTACCAGTAAATAAGTCAAATGCGCCATATCACACGGCGCTGTGTCTCTCTATGTACAACTTGGATTATATCTGTACGCAAGCTGGTTATCCTACCACGATGCTGGCACCCGCTAAGCCGCACTCAGCCATCAGGGCCTCCCTGAGCGAAGGGTTCCATTCCCCTTTGGCTGGCCTAAATTTTGCTTCGCAGATGGGGCTAATGGAGTGGCAATATTCCTAAATTTTGCCGGCCTTGACATCCCTGTGTTCACTCGCGAACAGCCCTCTTCATTGCATCTGGTTTGCCCGAAGGAACAGTGGCCGCTTTTCTGGGATCTCAAACAAGGTATATTAAGAAACACTGTTAGATATTGCACGCCGTTTCGAGAGGACAATCCCGATTCCTGCGGATCTCTGCCTCATTGTCAGATTTTCCTGTTTGCTCTTTTGGCGTCATAGAATACATAGATATCATGCAGGCTAAGTGTTTTTATTTAGAGAAATAACGAATAGAGCTGAATGGGTTTTGTTTCCATCTTACTGGCATTTCCGGATCTGGTCTATCATATGTCACATCTGGTCATTTGAATTTGGCATCACGCCAGATGGTTGCCGGCTGTGACCGGAGTCTCGACAAACAAGTCCGTATGGAGCCCTAGCACCACTAGCGTCATATGCCGAGCTGAGACGCCAGGATACTTATTGTCGATGAAATAAAGTTTGTGGTTTCGCGTGACCCCTCTACAGCTACCATGGTTCTCCAGGCGGTGGTCACGTAATTACTGGCGCCATGCGAGGACTTTTCACAGGCCTTTCACAGGTCCTGAGCCGTGCAAAAGATAGGGGAACCGGAAGGAAATGCCAATTCTCACGGGCGACCCAAATCCGAGTCCCGGTGAGCGTCATGAATAGAGCGGTTTCGTACTGTCGTAGCGCAGAGTGCATTCGCCGGGAAATTAAAGAACTCCCTGAATCTTCCGATGTAAAGGACGATAGTGATTTCAAGTAGGATACGGAACCAGTTCAGGTATCCGCGGATATTTGTGAGTGTCATTTGCTTCATTTTAGTTTGTTCTCCGGAAGGGGTCACGACGCGCGTCTTCTCGTCCAACCCTGCTGTAGGAGCCATGGCCCACAGAGTACACAAAGAAAATCCGATTGAGGCGAGAATGGACAAGAATGGTGACAAGCGAGGTGAAAACTGAACCCAACTATTCCATCATATTTAAAACACTCCCGATGATGGGCCTACACTTCTAGAAGGATGATGGGTGTGTCACGAGATCGTCACTGCAACGTCGGCAGCAACAGCTACAGAGAATATTGACGATGATTGATGGTGGTTCAAGTTCTCAGGCAGCCTCTTAAAATGTACCATGACCTTGATTCAAGAACCACCCTGTGAGTGGAGACATACAGCACCTCATACTCATAAGAACAAAGAGGGCTGAAGGCCGCCGAACCAAATATCTTCAGTTCCAGGAACATGAAAATTCGGGCGCTGAACTGCCGAGCCTGCCAGGGTGGGCGGTTGTGGTTCTTCGGAACCGCTGGATTGGAGGGAGATACGCACATGCCCTCCAGTTATTCGTCTGATGCATAATCCGGCAACCAAGTTCAAACCGAGAAACCGCTGCAGAGTTACTCATTCATGGAGATAAAATCAGAGGAAACAGTGACACTACCTCTGTCTGCTAGCAGAGAGAATGTAAACTTATGGCAATGGGTCAGCTGTAGACTCCAGCCTTGGATTGTCGATGGACAGCCAGGACAGGGGAATGGGTCCGGAAGTGGAGCGGAACGCGAGCAGAACCCAACGTTTGGTTTGATTACCCGATGTGGCTTCCGCATTCGACCTAACAAAATCGAGAACACTACCCAGTCCAGTTGAGCTTCTAGTTCCGCAGATCGATTGCGGAGAAGTGATGGTACAGTATCCATACACGGCGATAAGCGACAGGAAGTTGTCATCTTCATCTTTAAGCACCAGGGCATTTTGTACAGTGAAATATTGCACGTTCAGAGAAGTTCTGTAGGGAGTTGCGACTGGTGTCAGTGACGGTCGCCTCAGTCGCGCCTAGCATAGCGTACAAATCATAACAAAAGCTTCTCACGATCGCTGTCGGTCGCCGAGACCTGGCGAATAGACGCCGATGAAGAAAGCCACGTGATTCGATTTTGTCAGGGTTCAACGAGGAGTTGTTTCGTGACACAATTCCCACCCGATTGGCAACCTAGCTATGCCTTTTCCCGAGACAACTTATTATTTCACTAGACTTTGACAATGTGCAATGCCCGTCCCTGGGTACAGTATGCCCAATGAGCCGTCCAACACTTCCATCCCACAACAGAGCACAAGAAACCCGAGCCGTGAGCCGAGTTATCCGTAAGGGTTAAGCCCGCTAATACACGGAAGACCATACATAGTACACTGCCTTGGCCCTAGCAGCAAACGAAGGGTCGCACAACGCCAAGAGGTTCAAATTCCCACCCATTGGACCTCTCTCAGAAGTGGGTATTGGTGCCCACCCCGAGAACACCACCACCTTAGCATTTCAACTCATATTCCCAGCCTCACCGTCTCCCATGCCTATCAAACTTTGTCGATATTCCGACCTCCGGTGGCTTTCCCTGTACCTCCCTGCCCCGCCATCCTGGCTTTTGTCCCACGAGCCAGGAGCCCAACCTCATCACCTCGCCCTCAACCCCGCGCTGCCTCTCACGTTACGTGACTGCCCTCGTGCACTCCCGGCATCGCCGTATCTTTCACTTCTCTCCTTTCATCATACACCCCTCGAGGCTCGAGCCGACTTTTCATGCACATCAATCCCTTTGGCACATCATTCAAGTTCCCTGCTATGTGCGTACGATTACTCTGAGACCCTCGCAGCCACTTGCAACTATGGTCCACTCTTATGTATGAAAACGCAAACCGTTGACCCTTGCAATGTAGAGCTCATTCACCCGTGTCCTCGGAAACTCCTCATATGAACCCTTAAGCTCCATCTCTACCTCATACCCAGCCTCTATTTTCGTTCATCCGCCTTCTTACATTGGTCCCGAGCTGCCGAGCTGACCTGCTTTTGATGTTGGTGCTGAGCTTCCCTTATCGCCTCTTTCATCGTCTCCCACTCTTGATCTTCCCACCCTTACCTCTCGGGACTTTACCCCTCTTGGAAGGGTCTTCTTTTTTGCCCTTCTTCCCTGACTTCTTCATATCTGATCTGTCCCGTGGACCCTTTCGCAACGCGTGTCCACTTGAACGCCTTTCAGTAGTGGCTCAGCCCAAAGGAACAGGCGAAGACAAGGAAGGGTGAGGAATACATGCTATTTGTAACCTGCCGGAAAAGCGCAGCCTAAACCAATGTGCATTATCTTGTTTCTAGTAACACCTGTAACGCCAGCATCTCGTCATCCGTGCAGAGTTGCATACAGTGCTGGGACGAATGCCGATAGAAAGGGGGGAAAAAAGAGCATCCCGGTATGTGTGATCTGGGGATCACCCTCAAGTTTTGCGGATATTCGGTGTCATAGGATTATGGTCATTGTCGAGGGATATTCTCATGTGCCGCAGCCAGCTGTCATCAGAAAGCTTCGGCTTGCGTTCATTCACCAAAGCCGAGCATGGTCTGAACGCTTACCCTTCAATAAGCCCCCGTGGGTGGCCGTTTCGATGAGCATCGAGTCATTCATATATCTATCGTCAATTATCAATCCAGTCGACGCATGCGAGGAGAGAAAAAGAGGACCCACAAGATGAGTTTGAGTAGTTTGAGTGTTGATGTCATGGTGACGAACGTCGTGAGTGTGATGTGTCGTGTTCGGTAGTAAACCCAGTAATGCACTCAGCCCATCAAACAGTAGTGATCAACACCTTACTCCACTGGCACCAACGAAGTGCGCATGAACGTCCGCGTGGTGGTGGGCGTTTGCGGTTATCCCCGAGTCTACTCAACCCGGGGTCACTCGAGGTATCCATGTGGTGCTGCAAGCGCCTACTGTCAATAATTCACCCCAACAATTCCTTGTCTCATCCGGCAGCCCCAAAGGAAGATCAGGCACAGGGTGCTCCAGATAAGTGTTGCAGCCTTCCGGAAGTTTGGCGATAACCCCGTATGAACCTCCCAGATCCGCCCCTCACTTAATCGTGGTATCGTCGTGCAGCCATCACGGCGTGGGGTCGCCGAGGGCGACTTTTTTCTCTAATTGCTACTGCAACATTTGGGATACAGGACAGGAACGCGTTGCCTATGGAGAGGAAGAAATGGGTATAGACCTAACCCCTGAAACAAGATTGCCATCATTGCCCGCCGGAGATTCGCCGTCTAAACGCAACATGTCCAAGTTGATATCCTGTCCGTCAACGAGAATTTCTCCTTCAGTTGGGTCATAAGTACGAGCGACAAGCCTCAGAATCGTGCCCTTTCCCGATTCGTTCGGACCAATGATAATCGATCAGAAAGGAGAGAGTTCCATTCGCAAACCACAGTAGAAACAATTGACGTGTCTGGAGTCCGGATGGGGTACCTACCCGAACAAATAGTAGGAGGTATCGTCATTATGATTCTACCACATACTAGTAACACGATCTCTATCAGAAAGAATGCACATGCACTTATATGCAGGTTATTAGATGATAGCTATTGAGTTTTGCGGAAACGGTATGAGAAATGAGCTCCCACAGTATCACCCTACTACCGCTCGGGCTCGTGACCGGAGTTCTCGAAAAAGCAGACTTGAGCTATGGAGCCTACGCCATCCAAGAAAGTGTCATGTGCGCCAAGCCAAGACGTACTTTATCTAATTGCCATGTGGGGCCCCCTTTTACAGAGCCCAGCACTAGCCAGTCCAGGCAATGGTCTACAGGGCACCGTGACCAACCCCTCTGGGAGTCTGGGTGACAAGAGAGCCGGCAAGACGACGTCTCGTTTCCATGTTCAAGTTGCCCCAGCCCTCGTGTCACGTAATAAATGATGCCTTTTGAGGTTCTCCGTGTCTTCACCGCCTCCAACCTGTGCAGAAGGATGGGGAAGAATCGACGGAACTTGGAGCAAAATAGTATGAAATGATCAACCTCACGCACAACCCGAATGAGCCAAATCTGTTATTGGCATCACGATCATTATGTCGCGTGGTGTATCTAAAATGTACTTCCCTGGAGTGTTCGCCTGAAATTCTGAAGGGTTTTTTCCAGGGCTTTCGGTGATGATGATCCGCAGCTTGAATGAGGGGATGTCAACAACCTTTGCGTAAGTGGCGAGCGTCACGGATCACTCACGGTCAACGGTCGGTGGCAGTCGGTCAGTACTGGTCAGTGGCCACCGCTGGGCCCTTGTTTAACCACCGGCAGTGACCCGTGGTTACGCCGCGTCTCTTCTCGTGTAATACGACTGTAGCAGTGATGATACACAGAGTATGTGCAAAAAAGGATATGGGTGGAGATTATCATGGATGGTCCGGCATCGCTGGACACAAACAAGGGTGGTGATGAGCGGCGTCCACCCGAAAGCAGCTAGCCGTCAGGTCACATTGTAAAGTTCACACGAATGGGGTATACCGCTACTAGTATAATGACCGAGGTCGTCACTGCCATCGAAGACCGCGCCGGCGGCGTGTGCAGGATATGATGATCGTGATGGTGGCTATCGAGAAGCCTCCTCGGCTTGTATAATTTGTATTGCCGAATGCCGACAACCATGGAATATCTGTATGATGGAACACCGAAAACTAAAATGAAAGCCTCTACAGTAGTACGAGGAACATCGAACTTTGAACATCGAAGCTTATATATTGGCTGTGACCCCTGTGGGACCCCTGAGCCAGGAGAAAATGAACATATGACCCCTCCCATTCCTCGCCTCGCACAGGCAATCTGACCAATTTGGAATTGAAGTGATACACAGATTATGGTTTTATGGGGACGAAGTAAAACGAGGGAAGACAAGAAAACGCTGCTGTGCAGAGGAAGACGGGAGACTGCGTATTCAAATTGTAGTTTCTATTTTCCATGTTCAGCATCGAAGTAGCAGGCCCCCAACAAAGAGCGCTCGGGGCGACCGGCGACTACCCGAGTCATTGGACGCTCCTTCCCTTACGACCCCAGGGATTTTCGCATAATTCCGGCTTACCGACGTCTGAGGCCTTTTTTCGCACCATTGATATCGCATACATTTTCGCGTCTCGAATGGAGAGTGTGCCCCTCTCTATCTTCCTTACTAATGGCCGTGGATCGTATGTCATGAATTGGTGCTCGTCCAAACCCCGGCTCCTGGATGGATGGTTACTGGCACGGTCCCAGTGGCTCTTGAAGAGACTGAGGCGGTCACCCCTCCAAGAACAACCCGGATACGGGCAATGGATCCAATAGGGGAGGTGGATCAAAAGGTGTCGATTTCGATCTTGTCGACGACCGAATGATGATGGGCAGCCCGATGCGGGGCAAGGCCAGTTGCTGCGCGCGCGACTTTTTAAAATCGGAGAGGTGTTGACGACTACACTGTGTGTAGGTAGGGGCATGCCGCCGTGACCAAGAGGCTCCATGAGGTTAATAGGATCACCTAGGAAGCCTTGGGCCTCCTGCGTCGCCAATGAGCACCATAAGCAACTGCTGGGGTCAGATATGGAACGACACTTCACCTGAGTATCGTATTGCGGCGGTCCATGTGAAGCCTCCGCGTTGTACCACCCCAATACGTCGTATCCCAGGGCATCGGTCATTTGCATGTGAGGTCCGAGGGGAAGAGTCTGTTGGAAAATCCCGTTCGACTGCACCGCATGCTGAGGAACTGGGTATGAAATTTCGCTCCTCCAGCCCGTTAAGCGCTCAGTGTTGAAAGGGGGTTCAATGGGCGGCCCCCCATATGCGAGTGTCCGTGCCACCCCAGGGTGTATACCATTGCTGTGATCTCCAGGTAGACTGGTGGACAATAAGTCGACATAAAGTTGCCCTAGTCGTTGATGGTTTCCATGGCCTTCCGACGAAGAGAAAAGTGGTGTCTGCAACTAGTCATTCAATTACATATAAGCTATTAACTTGGTGAGTGAAAGAAAAACCGACTCGGTGAGGCCCAATGGTGCAAATGGAAGCTCGGAGGTGTCTTGGGACGTTTTCGTTTTTGCTGACGTCCATAGATGATTCCGTTTTCCAGGGGAGGGGGGTTACTGGGTTGAAGATTTGATCATTCGGGTGAGAATAGAGAGGCTTATAAATAGCGGTCCTAGTACTGTCATTTGAGCGTTCCTGGTACTGCATTGTGAGGGGCACCTATCTGGTACCTTCAATCATCTAACGATCGTACTCTGATGGGAGAGGCCTGGAGAACTGAAATTGTGATTACTGAATCTCAGATGCAAGTCAAAAGCCATGCTTACTTGTTACTCGCCGCGCAAGACTGGGGTCCAGCCGCGAACTTTCGCAACGTGGGTTTGTCGTGGCATCGAGGGCAGCAATGGCGTCCTAGGAAAATTTGCATAATAATAAAGATCAATAAGGAAAGAGGTCCATTGACTGGGTAGCAGTCGCCTGATCTAGAAGAGGATCAAGTGACAGGGGCTGCACAAGGCAACAGACACGTTGTACTAGCGGCTAGAACTGACGGATGTTGGCAGCAGAGCGCGCGGCGGGCATAGCGGGAAATCGGTCAAGCAAACTATATGTCCCTTGGGGGACGCCAGTACGGTTGTTGTACCAGCACCACGGCAATCTATTCTCGTCAGGACCAGGCGGTGTAGGAAGTGGAGGAGGGGAAATGGCGGTGCTAGCATGGGTGGACCTCAGACTTGGACCTCATGCACAAGGAAGGAGTCAACTTGAATGAGCCTCAAGTCGCCGAAAGAGTTGCGGTGCCCCGAATGTTCCCACGGGTGCGCAATATATGGCCTCTGAGATCAACAAACCATCGCTAAAAAGAACCATACTAGCCGGACCTCCTCACCCGAAACCGTTTCGCGCGTGGGGGATACGTATATTCTTCTTCCCGGGGATTGCACCCCTGTGGGATCTTCTGATCCTGCACTAGAGTACATGATACACTAACCACAAACTGCTTGAAGTGTCCGGCCCTGTCGAATTGACTACGCAGCCCCCAACGGCTGACACCTCTACGTAAAGCAGGTAGCAGTCGCTCGGAAGGCCATTACCTAGTAGGGAAAGCAGGAGGACATGACCGCGACGGAGGCTGAGGTAATGGAGTGGAGTATGATGATATAACGTATCGCCGTAGTAGTACAGTGCTGGACAGCCAAACTCAACAATTTTAGTTGTGGCTGAAATACAAATTTTTACAACAAATTAAGTTCAGAACTATGCTCAGACAGGCTGAAAACATACAAAAACACACTTCATAGACCTTCCCAGGCAAATTCTTGGGTGGCCAACTATTGGGTCTGACTTTTTAACATAAAAATCTTCATTTTATACTTATTTTTGACTTAATATTAGTATCGATCAACATTATTGTATATATACCAACCCTCTTGTATAAATTTCTGCTTCCTCACCAGCCATTCTACTATATGCTAAGTTAAACCTTATTGATAGGCATTTACAAATCTTTAGAAGTGGTTGAAAAATTGCCAAATAATATCAACATTTAGCTCAAGCTAGGCTTTTGAGAAACCTATAATAGCTTATTGAAGAAAATAGATAAAATTCTGAAAATAATCATATGAATAATATGGGCCAAAAGTCATAGGGTCACTCAATACAACTGAGTGATCTAATTAGTTATTTAGGCTGGGCTCAACCTTACAAACTATTTATATAGCTATAGTATCTTTAATATATTACAGCTATGACCCAGGTGTTTTCATACTTATTTGTATGCATATCTATGGTTTAATTGCATTATAATATAATTTATTCAAATTTACAAGACATATACATATGATTATAGAGAACTCTGGCATGAACTTTAGTCATGTGATTACCTTACAACACTTGTTATATGGTTTTTACAGCTCTTCCCAGATATTTTTGATGATATTAGACAATGCTATTAAACTCAGTATGGTAAAAGGTATTGATTTGCATACCCCTTGAAGGTATAGCTCTAAATTTAGGGGTGGCCAACTATTTTTTTTTGCAAAAATCAAAAACATGTTTTCTGGATGTTTTAAACAAAAATACATTATTAGAATTTTTTTGTTGAGTTTGGCTGTCCAGCACTGTACTCTTCCGACACATTTCGCATTTCATTGCGCAGATCGGACGCTTCATGGTCGAGGTCTAGAGCTCCAGAGCTCCAGTTTTTGGCTTTTGGCAACTAGTAGGTTGTTCACTACCAACTACACCATAGCATCACCGTCTTGTGGACGGGAACCAAGCCTGCCCAGCCCCATACCAATGGGTCAGCCGCAAGGTCATTCTGGTCTTTCATTGTTACCTCAATGTGTTGGTGGATGGACAGGGGCAGGGAGGCGTGGAATGGAACATAAAAGGGTGACGTTAGTGATTTCATGTAATCGAATTGGCTTCTCTCCAGCGTGACTGAGAACGCGACTCAGTCTGGTTGACAGGACTCGTCAACTCGATTCCTGAGCTTTGAGACCCTCGTAGTTTGATCGCCGAGAATTGATGCAGATGGCGGTGGGCGACCCCGACGTTGCCAGCTGAATTTGAGGAAAATCGGGTTTGTTCGCTGTAACTTGTAGGGGCATGTAGTAAAGAGTTGCGCCCGGGCCGTGCCAGTGGTGCCTTGGTGGTCGCCGCCACACCACACCCCTCCAAAGTTGAAACACGGAATCTCCGGGAACATCATCCCTCATATGCCCCATCATTCAAGTTGTCTATGGGTAAATGCGCGAGTCCAACGACGCACCTGCACAATTCCCCGTCAGCAACCAGGATCTGGTGGTGCACTCTTTCCAAACATGATGCGATCAGTCGCCCAGTCGTAGAGTATTGTGTTCCTTGGCATAATCCCCGTTATTACGCTACTTTGACAATAGGCGGCGTCCCCTTTGAGATCCGATACCCAATAAACTGTGGAAACCCCTTCCGCACTACATCCGTGCCAATCCCGGATGCACGACGGAGCACGCCGCGAAGCGTAGCCGAGAGGGGTAGGATAACCAAAGACATGGGAGATCACAAACCATCCGAGATTGGCGCTGCGGCGCGGCAGCAAGACGCGACAAGAAGTGCATTTAACTTGAAACGCATACAGTAGAGGGCCTCGTCGCATCAACAGCCTAGTTACACGGCCTCAAGTCCGAGGATATGAAACGATAATAAAACGACAATTTCGGCTAATTTCAGAGTTTTTGTACGCTGGCCAAGCGAGCTCCGAGTCGGTCGTCCTTTCCTAACTCACCTTCTGTGGCGAGCGAAGCCAGCGCAGCGAGTGCACCCCCCAGCAATGCAGCATGCAACACCCAATTCCTCCACAGCCAGCAGTCACGGTGGAGCTTCCACTCGCGGTCAAACACGGCGTTTGGTACGAAACTTATTCAACAACTCCGCAGATGTCCCAGCGACAGCAGCAGTGACGATTTAAAGACTTCGACCCTTCGATGGATCGTAGGTAACATGCTTCGGCCCTTCAGCTGGCGGTGATAGGTCGTCCCTCGGCTGGCAACAAGAGGCGAAACGGCAGCGTGTGTGAGCGGCAAGTAGGGACTTTACTACCCCCAGGCAAGCGGCCGGGTAGTGACGGCGTGTGCCACGAGGTATTCATACACGACCGCGCCCGACGAAACCGTTCAGATGCCTATACAGTACCAAGTGTCGCAGACCCAACGGACAGGGACCCTTACCATCCCCGCAGAGCAAATCCAGGATCGATTCACCTTACGTTGTTTCTAGTAGCACCTGCCAAGGAAACGCCAGCA
>Ga0307510_10006798_pt1 | contig 13643 bp, 12 predicted proteins | sample 12_EM_MG_FD_207224 | JGI IMG/M metagenome (GOLD analysis project Ga0307510, IMG submission 207224) | Populus trichocarpa ectomycorrhiza microbial communities from riparian zone in the Pacific Northwest, United States - 12_EM | ecosystem: Host-associated > Plants > Roots > Unclassified | place... | reverse complement strand
AAAAAAACACCAGACCTTACCAGAGAAGGCAACTCCAACGACATAGCACATTGTTCAATTATTCGAGATTCTACGGTATTACAGTAGCTGCCAAAATTGCCAAGAGGGAAGTTAACTCAGCATCGGGATGTCGGTGGGATGTATTACTAAGCTATGGAGGGTCGTCAGGGTTCCGATTTAAGGTTTGCCCCGCCATATCAAGTCCCCTTGCCAGAGCAAAGCTTCTCTTCTATGCTAGCAGTTATGATTGGTCAGCGGCTTCATGTATCATACCGACACTTGGTTGTGAGCGAAAGTCTTCACCCCCCCTCCCCAAAAATCACTAACCCACTGCAGTACCATACCAGATTTAGTAGAAATACACTGTGAAACCTTCTGTCTATAGCCATTTCTCTAACCTTGGGGCTTGGGGGAAACATGATTCCATTTACCACTTAACTTAAAAAAGACGTGTGGCTAGTAAGTTTGTACAAGTGCTAGAGGATATTTCCGCAGCTAATTTAGGTTAACCTGCGAAATAATCCCTGTCACGGACCAAAACTCTCCCCCTGTGCCCCGTAAGTTAGTAAGTTGCCATCTGTGGGGTTTTCTGTGCGTAATATCATACGTGGGTCAAGCTCGGATTAAAGTTTCACCACGCCACGATGACAGCAAGGTCCCCGGATAAACTTCACGACCTACTCCCACCCCAAGTTCTCAATCACGACAGTTGCAACCAAACATTCATTCCCTCTACATCCTCCTTAAATTAGCACTCATGTTGAAATCCATCCTTCCTCTGAGGAGTACTTGTCTCCACCATGTGCTCCCTAAGCGTGCACTCCACATCACCTCCACAAACCAAAGCTTGTCGCCCTTCGACAAGCTGTGGATCGCTCCATCAGACGCTGATCCCTCTATACGAGACTACACGCTTGCGTCCCGTCGCCCTCGTCTCCCAAAGCCAGCAACCGCTGAGATGCTCCCGCAGATATGCCGGGGCATAATCAACTCGAACCCGAACATCTCGGTTTCGTCCGCTGTTCGAAAGATAGTCGAGAGGGCAGGGTATACTTGGGAGGAATATGGGAGCTATGGAATGGGTACGTCAGCAGCAGTCGTTATCCCTGGAGCGAGGTAGCAGTCAGCCAGATCGCCTCGGAAGCTAAAACAAAGATACACAGCTGTGCTTTCACCACGAGAACAGGACTCTAGAAAAGTAGAGGATATCCCCGCGCTACTAGTTCTCCCATTCCCAGCGGCTGCGGTGGGCCCCTCGGCCGCCGCACTCCCTAGAGAACTAATAGAAGGCACCTGCCACGACCTCTCGGACCTAAGCTACCAATTCAGCCCTGTCCTACCTTCGCTCCCCACCCTGGAGAAGGGGATATATATCTCAGCCCTGTGGAAACGCCTCCTCCCACTCTTCAAGGGCACCCTCCGCGCAGGCATACACAAGATTCTGCCTGGAGAGGAGCGAGAGGCACAGACCGAAACGCTGGTACATAGATTCGAAGTATCCGGGAGCATCACCGCAGTGTTCATCCACGCGGAGCTAACGGACGAGAACAGTCTTGCATTGGTTTCGAGTGAAGTGGAAGGTTTGCCACCCCCTACTATCTCTATACCTTGTGCGAGTGTCTAATAGTGATAGAATGCGACTACACAAATGCCACGAACGGTCTCTGGTCCCCCGTACTGGCGATCCTGGGCAATGGCCTGTCATTCCAGTACTTTATTTACAATTCCATCACAGGGCCGACAAAGGTTTCTGCATCGAGGGTGCTCCCGGGCCTTAGATTGTCCTCCAACGAGAACGGGTTCGAAGAGGATAGCGTGGAGGGGGTATTGCAGAAAATGTACTATGTGTTCCTTTGCGGGTATATCAATGGGATCAAGGCACAGATTAGGAGGCTTTCGGTGGTTTATGGAGACGATGATAGGGCGGGCTGGACACTGAAGAGGGCGCTAGAGGGGGCGGAAGGGGCTCTGGAGGCTGGAAAGGGGGCGATAGATGGTACTGTGAGTCCGGAGGCGGGAGTGGAAGCTTTGTCAAGAAGGTCAGTACTCTACTCGCAGTAAAAAAACGTTACTACCGTAAGTACCAGTACTCGGATAGAAGATAGATGCGCTAGGATTTTGGGTTCCCCTTCCCGGCTACGCGAGGGAAGGCGCTCCAAACTCAGTCCTGGATTGCGAGAAAACAAGAGTAATGCACGGCGCCTTCCTGGGAGAACAGCTGCGACGTCCTAGCACATTTATCTTCCATCCGGGTTTTTACGGTATCCTAATCTACTGGCTAACACGTGTCCAGTGCGCAATATTTGCGTGAAGCCACTTCAAAACCGGAGGGGGTCGACTACCAATAAATCCCCCTCAGGAACACCCAAGACCAGTGCAGCACCAGCGAATTCGAGCACCGCCTAGCACCACCCATTCATCCTCCAAAAACCTTCCCCCAAAAAGTATATAACAACCACAACCACCTGTAAATACAACATGGCACAATACAACACAAAGCCCGTACCATAGCCATCGCCACTCTCAATTTCTTCCTTTCCCTCCCGGGGGAACAAAACATAGACAACAAAACACATGTACAGTATAAGCACTCAATAAATTTTCATTATAAACACCGTCCCATACGTTACAACCCGCACCACAGCACAGCACAAAACAATCGTATCTCACATAAAGCATCCGAAAACGAGGCTGGGTTTTTCAAACTAGTTAGGTGATGGCACAACAATAGCCCCATATTCCCAGATACTTATTTCCAGATACAGGCATCATACAGGTACCCGTATAGTACCTTACAATACCGTACCCAGGCTCTGCTTCTACCCCCCAATTTCCATACTACAACTAAGATATTTACCGGTACCCCCTACAACCAACCCCCCTCTCTGCCAACTACCGTATGACAAGCAGCTCGGGCAACACACACAGAAAAACATACCGGCACGGTACAACTATGCTCGCACAAGCACAGGGAGGATAATGCGACCGTGAGATATTGCGTTAGACGGGAGTGTAAAATTAGCTCAGGGCGATACGGGTACCCAACTTGTTTGGACGGAAGGATAGGGTGATAGTTAATTTTATGCTATATTATTACCCGGTTACAAGGGAAGGTATTATATCACGTGCTGGTAGGGGGGGGTAGGGGAGTACAGTATTCCATCTTCATGGTCTCTCGCTCGGTGTGGAGGTTTTCGGCGTGGATGGAGGTGTCAGCTCCTAAGAAGGAGGGCGGTTGTTCTTGGTGACCATGGGGGGCTAAGGAACTAGGATCATGGAAGTTGGGCGCATTCTCGGCTGTTGGAGTGCCCACCCCATCCAATGATTTATGGAGCGCCTTTCTCTGCAAGATAAAGCCCTCTCTCGCAGCGCAAACTAGGAATAGGCACTGTGCAAATCAATACAATCACTCGCGGAAGCCACACGCATACGGCGCGAGCTCTAGCCGTAGCCGGAAATTTCAACACCATTAGAGCACTTTTTAATTATTTAATAAAACTTTTATTCGGCTGCCAACATCCAGCCACAGTAGCAAACTCGCAACCCGACTACTCAAATAAAATAGTCCGTTCCCCCCCACCACCCCAGAGACCTATCCATGCTCCAAGCAACCCATCCTCCGCGCGCCTCACTTTTGCGGGAAGTTGCTGGGAAAGTTGGCTTACAACTCATCCGGCGAAAATTGGAAAGAGTATCCATTGCAGATGCAGCTACACTCCTTCTCAGGAGACGGCGCGGGAGAGGGAGTCGATGTCCCAACGCTGTCGACGGGAAGGTAAGCACTCCCGGTAGCGACTGGCGATGTCACCGTGGTCACTGCGGTTCCGGAAGGGGCAATGGGCTTTGCCTGCGCAGCCTTGGACGGGGGGCTGGCCTCCATGGCAGCTTTGGACGGAGGGTTGGCCTCCATAGCAGCCTTAGACGGGGGGATAGCCTCCATTGCAGCTTTAGACGGGGGGCTAGCCTCCATTGCAGCCTTCGTTGGTAGGATAGTTTTGGGTGCCTTGCCATCCCCCGCGGGGCCATCCGCAAGGGTGTTTACTCCAATTTCCTTCGCCGTGCTCATCGCAGCAGCTTTAACCAGCTCAGGCCCGGCTGATCCACAATTGCCGATAGGCGGTGCAGCTTTAGTAGACACGTTTTCGACATCCCCCCCGGGGTTGGGGAAAACCACGTCGGCGCCCGCCTCAGTAGCGCATCCATTCCCAATGTTTGCCCGGAAAATATAAGGATAGGATCCCGCCATTCCACTCCCGCCGCCGGTGATCGTAACAGATGCACAGTTCATATACATCTCTCTGTTTCCCTGATTGTTAAACCAAGTCCAGGCAAACACCGCCTGACCGCTCAATGCCTCTTTGGGAACCGTGAAAGTGAAGGCTTTGTCAGGAACGGGGCAACCACCAATATATGACTTCATCACACGAAAGTTCTTCCCCTTGTCCTCGGAGAGTGAGGCCTGGCAACTGCCGCCCATATGGGCTGCGCCACCCCCGATCTTGAAGGACTGCGTGCTGCCCGCCTTCCATGTTGCCACGGGAGCCCCGGCGGCCCCTCCGAGAGCGGAGAGGTGGCCCTTGCAGGGGTAGTCTGCGCCGGACCCGGCGAGGGGGGAAGCGTAGTTGTAGTCAATCTTTCCCGATCCAGCGTTTGGGTTGTCTTGTTGGTTGAGTGCGAAGGGGGAGATGAGTTGCATATGTCCGTTGACTAGAATGGGAAAGAGGGAGAGAAGGATAGAGGGGTGCATTGTGTAGATCGGGCAAGTGTATTTCGTGAAGGGATATGTGTGCGATATCTTCCCGCGTTGAAAAATAGTGTAAGGTACGTGGAGGAGGAGCTGGGAATGGTCGGATGAGTGGTGGAGAAATTCTCATCTTGGACATAGAGAAAATTTTCAGAATTCTATGACCGTAATGGGAAAGACCGCGAAATGGAAAGGCCCTCCAAGCACCCATTCGTCCATCTTAGGGCCAGACATCCCCCGTATCATAGTGTTTAGACAAATTGTTTGAAGTTTAACCCTAGTATTGTGTAAGCGTCACGAAATATCATACCATATGATGGAGAAACGACCCTACAACCCGTCCGTAACGCCAACGACACCCATCACCATATGATACTCTGGACTGGTTGCAATTTACCCTAAAGATAAATTCCTAATCCCCCCAGCAGCCAAAGGGCAGCCAAAGGGGGGTGGAAGTTTACCGCAACTCGAGGCCATGTTGAATTTCCCGAGTGACGGCGTCTTGAAGCCTTGCAGAGGCAGAGTAGCAAACTCTTGATCCTCGATTCTATGGCTATCCGGGTGATATCTCATGACGGAGCTGAAGTCTTGGTGCCGCCCATCTGCATCAACCCAACACATGAAACCTCCTACTCGCTTCCGTCCAGACTGCGAGCCTGATTATTCCATATCCGGATCCCCAACCCTGGAAGCTAGGTACGGTACGCTACCTGCACCATTCATACAGCTGTGAGCGCTGTGGAAAAACTCAGCACAAGAGGTCACTCGTTCAGCCTGGCGGCTCCAACCAGAAGGCCATAGGTTCCTAGCGACATCGGTGATCCAAAGGAGTCCCTTCTAATTTTAATTTCAAAAATGGTGCGCTCGATAAAAATGCAAAATGCGAGAGTCTTTTTGTTTTAAAGAGGAGCGATCAGTTTTCCTGCAACCTGCTGCGACTTTTGTATCCAAAAGGCAGGTTAGTAATACAGCAGATGTTATGGCCTTGAGGGCCGGATTAGTAAAGTATGAGAGAAGGGGAGGAAAATGGGCACCGGTATCATCTGAACTGCATAATCATGGGAGGGGTGGAGGTGGGGTGCGGAAATTAAGGTTTCAGGGGGAGCATGAGTCAATGGCTATCTTTTCTACTTGGTCCCACAATGACCGCCGTCCGCCTTATGCATTACTTATCACCACACACTGTCCCCCAGCGGCTACTGGCAAACAGATGATAAATTAGATCTATCTTACAGTGCCGGTATCATAACATGCTTCCGTATTTTAAGGCTGCAAAGGGAAGTAATTTGCCCTTTTGGATGTCCGGATGGGGGTGCAGCAAGGTGCGGTCTGTTTGCCTTTCATGTGGCCCATCAAATTGTTTCGAAACGTGTGGGGTAAGGGAAGAAGGGGAAAAAACGATGATCCTAAAATGCTTATCCCGCGATTGAGTGCAAACCCCTATTCAATTTTGCACGACATTTTGGGGTCCGGTCATTGTGGGTGTCTTTTTTTTTGCCGCTGCTGTGCGGAGTTCCGAGCGACATCTATCATACCAACGCCAATCTACAAGCACCAGTACTGTACTAGTACAAGTACATGTTAGCAACATGGGGAAAATACCCCAAAACTACATCAATCATCAGGCTTACCGATACTTGATAGCACATTTACTCTGAGCGGTATTTGGGAACTCCATGGAGTCTGCGATTCTTCTTCTCCACTTTTAGGCATTGAGGTTAGCATCAGCTTTGGAATAAGGTTTTAGATAACTTTGGATACCATGGGTGGGGACCCCTCAGACCTGAATCTTACCCGGTTGGGGTTCCTTGTACGGTACGAGTATATTTAGGTCAAGTCAAGCACCAATACCGTGCAAGTACTAGTACAGCTGACTGTTCAAGCAGGGTACGAGTACCGTGTTTTAGCCGTGCACGATTGAGAGGCCAATCATTTGCTTAACAAAGCTTTTCGACGGCGATAGCCGTTGGGTTGAGCACAGTACCGGCGCTGCAGTGGTGATCCGACGAGAGATATCCAGATGTGCTCAGCCTCAGGGGCAGAATGCGGATTTATTGGCTCTCAGATAAAATGACGATTCCGTTGTCCAGGTTCAATGGTCTTGAATCGGCTTAACACCCCACCCCCCTTTTTCTCCTTTCCTGTGATACCGATGCCAACCCTATGGGAGCGGATGGCTGTTTAGCCTTGAAGTTGAGGGGCATTGTTCTGTGTATTGGAACGGGCAGCAAGGCGATAGGAGTTAAAAGGTGATGGTATGATAATAATCAATCCGTGTGCATGTCTCCTCAATGGATGGGCGCGACCACCCCAATCACTACCGGTATTGCCGCGGGGTGAAAGAAAAAAGAGGCCCCGTGCAACGTTGCACTCGCCTTCTGGACCTCACTACCCCATCCCAGGCACCATCCCAAGTCTTCGTCAGAAACCTCCACTCATTAGCCATCTTCCGTCATTTGTTTGCCTTGGCCCCTCTCTTCTCATCTCCACACACCATAATCGTGGCTTGCTGAATCGAAAAGTATGGTTTCTTGGAGGGTTATCTAATTTGACGCGCTGACCACTCAAACCCGTGCCCAACTAGAACATCCTAACGCTGGCAACATTTCGCTGCGTGTTTGTGCATCGCTTCTCTCGGTTGAATTATAGTAATTGGAGGTGGTGATGACCTTCAATAGGGGTATCCAATGGCATCATCTGTTACCTCAAGTTCCACTATGAAATTACTTATCGGGCAACCCAGTACAGTAGGTAGCTACCGGCATGGTATACCCTACTTACGGTACTCGAGTACTTTCAGTTTCGTGCTGTAACCGTATGCGGTTGTGGTACACTACGAGCACAGTACTCGAGTACATGGGATCTGGGCGAAAACGGTCTTTACTGAGAGAGGCTTGCTGAGGCTGAAGGGGGGTGGGGTTCAGATTTTCACTGGGAAAAAGCTTGGGGCACACAGTCTCGCATGTTGCAGCTACCCTGCGAGTGATTTTCTATTGGTCGCCAAAGCGAATGCCCTCCCACGGATTGAGTTTGCTTCTTTTTGCACCTTATCTGCAAGGGGCAATGTCAATGGTCGGTGATATCACAGCCTTTAATGTCCTCTCCTTTTTATCTTAAGAGTTTTGGTCATATATAAGTTGACTGGTCTCCCGCCTCTCTACCACTTTTCTCTTCACCCACTATTCATCGGTAGCCCGAAATCACTCCTTTTTTCCAGCTTCCGGTTGTCTATACCATAATACCTCTTTTGAGGATAGTCATTCTTTTTAAGTCATTCTTTTTACAAATATCAAATTCACAATGATCTTTAATACCATTACCTTTGCGGCTTTGTTCGCCACTGCAGTCTCAGGACTCGCTGTCACCCCTACCGGCAACGCCGATACTTTGGCCAAGGCAATCCTCGGCTCCAGCCCTGGAATCAAGCTTGTTTCGGCTAGTTATGCTGGTTCTCCCGACAGCGCCGGTACCTACACCGATGGCCCCCAGGGGATTCGTAACGCTGCCGTCCTTACCAGCGGAGACGCTGTCGACACCGTTGGGTCCGGCACCAACGTCGACATCAGCAAGTCAAAGGGAACAGCAGGAAGCGCGCTTTGCAGTTCGCTTGCCGGTGGTGCTACTTCTTATGATGCCGCAGTCCTCACCATGAACGTCGAGCTCCTGTCCGGCTTCACAGGTTTCTTCACCGAGTTTATTTTTGCTTCAGAGGAGTACCCTGAGTGGGTTGGCTCCCAATTCAACGATGTGATGGGTATCTACGTCGATGGTAAGCAGATTGCGTTCGATAGCGAGAATGCTCCAATCACTATCAATGGTCCCTTTTTCAAGAGCGACAAGGTCCTCGTCCCTCCCGCTTCGGGGTCTAACTTCGACGGGTCCACTCCTATCCTAAAGTCTGGTCACGTTGCCCCAACCGGAGCCCACAAGATTGAAATCGCCATCTGCGACATTGCCGATCGTCTTCGTGATAGCTCCGTCTTCGTTACCCTTGGTGCATGTACTGGTGAGTGCAAGGAGGGAACTACCGTCTCCCCATGCGCAGGAAAGGGCGGTGATTCCGATGGCGATGGCATCTGTGACGATGTTGACAACTGCCCCAACCACCCCAACCCCGACCAGAACCCAGCTGCTTGCGGCGGTCTGCATGGAACTGGAATCAGTGGAACTGGTATCAAAGGGACCGGAACTGGTGGCTATCCTATCGTCACCACTCCTCCCAAGTATGGCAACACCACCGTGATTGGCCATGCGACTATCACTCCTCCTTGTGTCACTCTTACCTCGATGGTCACCAAGACTATCACTACATGCACACAGAAGACTATCTGCCACCCCACCGTTACCGTTGAGCCAGTCACTTACACTTCAACTATTTCCTTGACTGTCACCACTCCTTGCTCAACCTACACTGTAAGTACCGTTATCGTCCTCTTCGGGTTTAGCCACATCACATGATACTAACATGCATTTCAGGTCTCCAAGTGCCCTGGCGGACCCGGCTCTCCTTGCTATACCTACACCAACACTGTTACTCTCGCCCCGGTGACCACCTATAGCCACCCAGCAGTTGCCACTAACACCTACAAGTGCCCCGGTGGACCCCACTGCCCAGCCACTCTATCCACCAGCATTGCCGGTGTTCCCTCGGTCTCTACCGTCACTTACAAGTGCCCCGGAGGACCCTACTGCCCACCTTCCATCACAACCACCTATACCTGCCCCGGCGGACCCCACTGCCCAGTTGTCACTTACCCCGCTGGATGCCCAGGAGGTGCCCACTGCCCACCTATGGTCACCGCTCCAGTCAGCGCTCCAGTCCCCGCCACTACCTCGATTGCTGGCTGCCCAGGTGGACCCGGATGCCCACCTATTTATGGGTCCGGCAACAAGACCATTGGTGGCGTTCCTCAGTACACTGGTGCTGCAGGACGCATTGGTGCGGGTGCTGCTGGTGTTGTTGGTGCTGTCGGTGCCTTCGCAGTCCTGGTGCTGTAAGGTGGCAGAGGCGGTAATGATTTTCTGATTTTCAATTTGGCGTAGGGGCTTTTGTAACGAGGATGAAGAAGCGGAGGAGGTGAATAATTATGTTCTGGTAATCATTCGAAAGATATTATTTTCTAAAGAATCATTTTATTTCCTAGTTGTTATCTAGAGGTTAATGGTTCTTTCCTTTTTTGTTTCTCTAGATACCTTCTCCCCCCATACAGACAATTCTGATATCGTGAGGTTGTGATACAAATCGTACGATCAATCCATCCCATCAAACGAAGAACGGGCTTGGGAGGAAGATCCAAACTAAGAAAGCGGGTGAGGGACCAGAGACATACTCAAAAAAAAAAAAGCATCAGATTACTCATGCGACTCTCCCTTCCCATCGCCTGTATGCGCTCACCAAACCACCCCTATTCCGCCCATGTTGGGCACTCACTCGCGCCTACGGTAGCTCAGGGGGCGCAGCGAGCGAAGTGAATCGAGTGAGCATTAGTGGTATGGTGTCACGCATGCTGATTTATCTATTCCTTGGCATTCAGGCACAGCCGCCGCCGCCCCACTCTACAATTCCCCAACTCGTATTTGAACAGAGTTTGTGAACACGACTGTTGTTGCATACCTCTAAAATCCCGCCTTTTCTGCCCAAACCATAGCGCCGGGAAATAGTGGACGTGCTCACAAACATCCTCCAATTACCAGTACCCCGAGTACTCATGTCGCCGAAATTGAAGTCGCGCCCATTTCGGTGGACCAACACCGAAAGAAAAAGGTGACTTTGCTCGGGCGGCGTGAAGTGGAGGGGGACTGGAATGATCGCGCCAAGGCGACTAGAGTTCCCTCCTAGGATTCAGGGGGCAAACTGAACGAGCGAGAGAGAAGAGAAAGTAAAAAAGGAAAAGGCTGTCTTTTCAGCCCTCCATGACGCTAAGAGAGATGGGCTAGAGAAAAAAAGTTCAGCGAAGTCTGCCAGGGTGGAAGATGCAGCTTCAATGCCCTAGCGTGAGATCCAATTGTTCCGGTTATTACGTTACCGTAAAACTTACTGAGAGAGGAAAGTCCAACGACATAGCACACGGTTCAATTATTCAAGTTTCTACGGCATTTTGTGCTGTAGGTATCGCGGTATTCTTCCTCGGCTATCCCGTGTGTTCTCTGCTGTACCGGATGAGATCCGGGTTTTTGACCATCTAGGATACGGTAGCGGGGTGGGACTGTGCTCAAGTAACGGGGGGGGTTTTTTATTATTATTTTTCCTTCGTAAAGTTAATTTGTCGTGGTGGCGGCCTTGGCGGTTTTGTGTGGTGAGTTGTATTATGATACCGTACCGTATCCCTTTTTGCATGATACGGTACGGTAAGTTTTCAAAGCTTGAATGCGCGGCGAAACCATCTGAAAACCCCCCTGATATCTGGACAAGTTTCTCTGCGAAGGGTTATTGGCTGGGCCGGAGTCAAGACTTATGGTCCTCCCCTGGCTTGGGGTGAAAATCAGGGATGGGGGGGCTGTGTCAGGTGCGTATCGTTTCTGTCTCCCTGTGGGAGCTATTGGGTCGCCTCAGAGAGAGTGCCTGAGGCACAGGTTAGTTAGTAGGCGACTTTTTGTTTCAATTATTGAGGGTCGCAGATGTTCAGGCTTCAGACCTTAGTCATCTCTGGCTTAGGCAGGAGTGGCAAAAATTTCCACCGTCTCAGCGGTCAAGGAGAGAGTACGAGTACGGTACCAAGTGACTCGTGATGTGAGGGAGGTTGTCTGGTGTCTTTATCTTTATTTTCTTTTTTTGTTCACCCGTTTTCCGTGTGGGGAGGAAATAGAGTTTTTGGGAAGTGGGAGGTGGGTCGTTGAGGGGGGCTTTTGGTTACTGTGCTCAAAGTGCATGTAGGCATCATCACGGGCTATGGGATACGAGTACCAGTATCGGTACCGGTAGTCGGTTAGGGGGATACCGGTAGGTAAGGAGAAAGGGGAACAGAGGGGGGGACTACTAACAGCCCCCCCCTAAAGTCTCCGAGACGTGAGTTACATGTCCTTGGGCCGAGATTACGGTGGGTACCGCAACATACCGATACCATAACTAAATCGCTTGTTTTTGCGTCCTATTCGGAGACTTTAGAAAACGGCTACTCTAGCGCTGGTGGGTGCCAGGGTAGGTCAGATCTCTTTCGTCTAGTTCCCCAGAGTATTCCGAGATTGGGGGAGTGGCTCAAGTGTGACAATCTCAAATGCGGATTTTCTCTATAGGCCAGGTCACAGCAAGAGATCCCTAGCCATATCGGTACTACTTTTCCCAGGCCATGAGCGCCCAAAAACAGGTACTAAGGGAATAGAATACTCGAGTGTGTGGTAAAGAAACCTGTGCATATCTGAGCCCCCATCGTGCGAAATATACTTTGTGCACCCCTGGTTTTCGGGTAAATTACGACCTTGGACAAGTGACAAACTAACGACCAAAGCCTCCACCACCACGACTAATCGTATCATACTGGTCTCGTACCTTATCCGAATATGGCATGGCCCAGAAGCAGTCTCCAGGACTTCAACCCTCTCTGCAGGAACCGTGCATGTCCTTCATACTGGGCTGATACCCGACACCGAACTTAAACTCTGCCCTATGCACAAACACAACTAAGCCCAAGCCCAAACTTAGACGGATCCATTACCATATCCCTTTCCTCAACTCCCTTCTCTCCCTAGCTCATGGCGGGAAAGGAAACTGAGGGAAGAGCTCAAATACTCCTATGAGCTAAGTTATTTAGTCACGCCCGAGGATCTGATCCCATTTTCCTTCACGCCTAGGACAGCTAGGATTGGTAGGATACGGTATCGAATGCGATGTGTTACAGGCGGGGAAGGGCAGCACAATTGACCTAAAGCTTTTAGCTTTGTTTCTCTTAGTATGATAGGTGGCTTGGTTACAAGTGTGTTAGCGGTGGGATGGATAAGTGAGTTTTGTTCCGGGCCCTGCCGAGGTCAGATAGTTAGGGTTTAGGGATTTGGGTTTCTGGTTTTGAGCGTGGGAGTGGTGTGGGGGTGCGCTAGGTTCGTGCGCGTGGGGCAGAGAACGGCACTGCAGGGTGGTACGGTACCGTATAGTACGAGGCCGGGCAGGGGGGTATTAGTCGTTTATGCAGTGGGAATTTCTACTTTTTTCCCATTTTTCTCGAATGGGTGAGAATCTCCGTGAGTCATAGGAAATGGTTCGGCACCGGTACTCAAGTTTACCTCAAGGGTGGTGGTGATAGACCCCTTTCCATGAGAACGTGGTGGCCAGAATACCACCAGGAATCTAGTGAGGGTGGGAGATGATTAGGAATTTTGCTCTTTGATGTATCATACTTGGGGTATCATCCCCCTCTGTTAGGAAAATCACTCTTCTAACATTTCAGAAGAAAGAGATGGGTGTTACTTTCATATCCCCCTCTCCCAAATCAACAAACCCCCATACGATAGATCTCGTCTTTATCTATGATACCTGTTTATTCGTTTCTTAGACGCACTACTTAGCCTTGAGGAATGGAATAATTATTTTATGAGGTATGGAGTGAGGCCTAGTTACTTACGGTCTTAAAGTTAGGGTGGGCAATAGTAGGAAAGTTTTTCATAAGATGCGTCTGTCATGCGGGCGACTTCCTAGGAAAGTTGCCTTTGACCTAAATCTACCCAATACCGACACCACTCATCCTTGAACCACCTTCTCGTCTCCACCACCTCCCCGTTAGGGATAAAAAACGAGTTTAAACGGGTCTGCCTGTGGGATATGTCGGCCGATTGAAAATACTAGATCCTGGGGTAATGTGAGTGAGGAGTGGATTATTGGGTATATGGGTTGGGGAATGCCTCTCGCGCTGCTGATCTATGCGCCCAAGGCCTTCGAAGAACCTGTTTAGCCTTGTATTATTGACGAAGT
>Ga0307510_10006797_pt1 | contig 13643 bp, 10 predicted proteins | sample 12_EM_MG_FD_207224 | JGI IMG/M metagenome (GOLD analysis project Ga0307510, IMG submission 207224) | Populus trichocarpa ectomycorrhiza microbial communities from riparian zone in the Pacific Northwest, United States - 12_EM | ecosystem: Host-associated > Plants > Roots > Unclassified | place... | reverse complement strand
GCTACAGTGAAGATAAATACTCGTAAATTATGGGGGGGCTACGAAACCAATGATAATGACGAATAATGACGAATAATCAATAATTTGCGCTAGCGAGGATAATTTATCAACAATTATCGCTCGCTAGTGCGGGAGGGTTTTCCTGATGCACTATTCGGAGCGATCCAACACACCCAATTGAACACGCTAAGTCCGGTCCATAGATACCCTGGGACCCAATACCACACAAAGCTGCATAGACATGCGAGAAAAAAAAATCGCTCCCTCGAGATGTGCTTCGTGTCTTTCTTTCCGTAGTTTGAATGCATAGCGTTCAGCAGCGCGCAGCGAACCAGCACACCTGGCCAGATCGTGCTCGAAGGCCAAACAAGAAATTGGCGGAGGACCCCAGCGAAAGAGAAACCTATAATCTGAATGGGTAATCCCAGTAGGAATTTCTTGCCAAAAGACCACTTGATACCATAGACGATGTGCATGGCAGAGGCAACATCCGTGATCGAGGTACCACCCACCACGACGTTGGCCATGATGCCGATAAGGGTATGTTCCTTTACGTTGAATGGCCCGGGATTCAAAGAAAACGAATAGCCGTGCACGGAAATACGATACTTTGGAAGAACCCACTCCATGAACTTGCACAATGGAAGCGTAATGAGTATGGAAAAGAGGGCGGAAATGGTGACATAGGGGACTGCGGGAAATTGAACATGGTGAGTGGGAATAAACGTAGGAACGACGTACATCTCAACGAAATGACGGTGTTGAAAGCAGGTATGATCGCGGAGAAAAGCATGCCAAGAAACCACCTGCAACGAGATCCATGAACAGTTATTTTCTCCGAAAATGAACTGGCTCACGCTCGAAAAGTGTTCACGGGCATTGTTGTTGGGTCGTCGGTGTTCGCGACGGCTGCGCGGACCTCAGGGTATGGTGAATCCCTGATGAAAATGACCTGGATGAACAAAATGCGACACAAGACGGAAAGGATAGGTCACGGAACTGGACTTGTTCTTCGGATGAGAAATCAGCCCTTGAGCCAGGTGTGTGCCAAGGTGATACGCGGGATTCCGCCTGCCCTTCCGTCCTAGTGCCAATGTGGCTGGAGATGGTTGAAAATCGTTGCAGCGCCACGCCATCAGTCGGGATGGGTAGCGTCGGGGAGGTGTCTCGGAAGTCCCAATTTGGATCATTGAAATGGAGTATGATCTCATCTTCGATATCCTCTGGCACATCCGGGACAGATCGCTGGTGACGAGGGTGAGCAACGTCAGCAGGTACGCTGACAGGAATAGTGACAGAATCGGTCGTCTTAGGATCATCCATGCGGTCGACAGTACGTAGTGATATGAAGGGATGAGTTGTCACGCGCTAGACCGTCGAGAAGGGGGGCGGGTAATGCGTACGAGGACGAGGACGCCTAAGGACGGTTTTATATGCCCATATCCAAGCTTTTCTGGAGTAATTGATCGACTTGGAAAAGCAACCCCGGGGCCAAGCATGCAGTACAGGTACTGCAAAGGGAACATTCTACTACTAAGTGAGACAAAGCCCGAGGAGCATCAGTCTCACAAAGATAGCCAGCGGGGCGATGCCCAGGAGATGTAGTCCCAGAGGGAAGTCGGTGGGTGGATGAATGAAGTGGGTCGAAAATGTGAGACGGTAGATGGCTGGCAGTGATGTGTGGTGGTGAGAGTAATTGTCTTTGGCCCAGGAGTGATCATGATGGTAGGAAGGGTTTCAGGTTACGTTTTCAGCCACCTGATTACCTCACTTGATCTCGTCCGCCTCGGCGCTCGCTGGCAGCACAGAATTTCCCTTCCAAGACGCTGATGAGACCCCACTCAGGCGTTCACGCGTTCACGGCTAATAAAGTGCCTGCTCCTGCTTGACGCCGTGAACATAATCGCCTCCCTAACATCTAGCTGTTCAACTGAATCCAGTATGGTTTGAGCACTCCAACCAGTGTACGCGGGCTCTTGCCTGGTCCTTTCAATCCCTCGTTTCACATTGTTTGGGTGCGGCAATGGCCATTTAACACGACCACAGGTACAGTATCGGAACGAAACTCCTAATCTGTACCATTCTGAGACCTACAGCACGAAATCAAAATCGGAGATTCTTTCCGAGCCGTTGAATTTCCGACGGCTATTTCCGGTCCAGTACGCCCATTCATAGATTTTTTTTATCCATCGGATCTGATGTTGGACTCGCTGGGCAAGGACCCAAGCGTACAACAGGTTCACATCCACTTCCCCTCAAGACCAGTCAAACCGTAACTATCTGCGTCATCATCTCTGTCGGCATCACCAGAGTTCACCACTAGGTCAAATTTATTACGTAACCAGTTGCGTAGGCTGAGTGAAAATATTTATCAAATTCAAATCTTCGGCTTACAAGACCGGGCGCAACTTTTCGTCAACTCGAGGGGATGTCTACAGTCACGGTACAGCAGAGAAAGACAGTAAGACATGAGAGAGATCTAAAGGTCTAAACCCTTGGCCACACGGCAATGGCCAGAGTTTAGCTTCGCGGTGACTTGGCCGAGACCTTTGTCCCTACTTACAGTACTTCAGCAATACGCGCTTTGTCTCTCCTTAATTCTTCAAAGCTGCTATCTCAAACCGGCACCAGCTGGTCCCCAAAGGCCTCGCGATTCCTGGCGCGAATGCCTCCGAGTCCTGGTTTACGCCCTCGTGATGTCAATTAACAAAGCACTGTGCCGCAAAGACCCAGTTGGCCCACTAATGACTACAGTACCTCCCTCCCTTTTCTAGGGATACCCTCAGCGGTGAACCCCTAACTCCAGGGTTCTTCCAAGGAACGTCTTCGCCTCTGGGAACAGCGTGTGAAACGATCTCCTCTACGCATCTCATGATGGGTTCTCCACCTATTCAAGGCAGGCAAGGGCAGGGCATCCCAGGAAGCGAAGGAGGCGTGGGCCAGTGAGTTGGAAAGATGCACCCAAACCGATAAATCCTCTGTGCTAGATGTGCGATGTAAGCCGACCCGAGAGAAGGTGTGGCTCGAATGCGGGGAAACGATGGGGCGAGAAGGGGGACGCGGGAAGAGAGATGAATGAGATGGACGTGGCCAGCCAGCCTCTCAGGATCAGTGATATGGAGAAGGAGGGACGTACGATTGGGCTTCCTCTTCCCGTAGATATCAGACACGGCTTTCAGTGGCCCACAGCCCGGGCCTCCTCTCACGCATCCATTTGTCCCCACGGCAGTTTGCCGCGGTACCCCACGCCACGCAGCGAACCGCAGTGGAAAACCTGTTCACCGAGCCCTCGAGTTACCTTCAAGCCCGACACGGAATTGAATTTGCTGCTTCATTGACATCCGTTTCCCCTCAGACGGAACTATCTGTGCCATCATATCTGTCGGTACCACCAGAGTTCACCACTAGCCAAAAATTATTACGCAACTAGTGGCATGGCTCCATCCATGGAAATCCGATGGGGGGGTGGAGTAAGGATATGGGTGGTATACTGTAAAACGAGTGAAATGAGCCACGAGCCTGAGATCCCGAGTTACGCAGGCACATTGGCAGAGACGACAATACTCTTTGCGGGCTCGTCCACCATGCGAGATGAACGCCCATTATCAATGGGTTTACAATGCCGCAATATCAAGCATATAATCGTACATACCGAGAAGATGTACAGTGTGATACACAGGAGTCCGCCCGCTCCCGCTTGACTTAGACAGTGAGACTTACCTGATGGGGAAATATACCGGAACCCGGACCAACGATGGCCCGTTCGGCGGACTGTTCCGAACTTACCGATCAGACGTCGGTGTGACCAACATTTCTTTGGTTCTCCATCCTCCACACACATATCTCTTCAATATGCTCGTCATCCGTAAGGCTTCAAAATCTGTGAGCATATCATCTATCACCCACCTGTGGGCATATGTCATGTTGACCCTTTGACTCTCGCCAGACTGCGTCACACTTGGCGCGGCACACCCCAGCCGTGGCTCTTCAGGTTGGCCGCTGGCAACATTCAACACGCGGACTAGCGACCCCTTCGGGTCAATACGACGCCGTTGTTATTGGTGGAGGTACGTCCGCGCGCGTACAAAGGACTCGGATTAGAGTACCCATTGGCTTCTCCGCAGGACCTGGTGGTTACGTGGCCGCTATAAAGGCCGCCCAACTCGGTCTCAAGGTGTGCCCGGCTCTTTCCTTCCTTGACTGGCTCATGGCTTCTTCTCTCTTAGACCGCGTGTATAGAGAAGCGTGGTACCCTCGGTGGGACGTGCTTGAACGTCGGGTGTATCCCTTCCAAAGCCATGTTGAACAACTCGCACATCTACCACCAAACGCTCCATGATATTAAGAAGCGCGGCATCGATGGTCCGTGTTTTTTTTTTTTTACCTCCACCTATCTTCCTATTTAAAAAATGGACGAACCAGTCGAGGGCGTCAAACTGAACCTCCCTCAGATGCTTAAGGCAAAGGATGAATCAGTACAAGGTCTCACGAAGGGTATCGAACTCCTCTTCAAGCAGAATAAAGTCGACTATATCAAGGGAGCCGCTTCTTTTGCGTCGCCAACCACGATTTCGGTGCAACTCAACGAAGGTGGCGAGTCCACTGTGGAAGCGAAGAACATCATCATCGCTACCGGTTCTGAGGTTACACCATTCCCAGGTGGCGCCATCGAAATCGACGAAGAGCAGATTATCAGCTCGACAGGTGCGCTCTCGCTCCAGAAGGTACCAGGAAAGATGGTCGTTATCGGGGGTGGTATTATTGGACTGGAGATGGGCAGCGTGTGGAGCCGTCTAGGCTCCGAAGTTGTCGTCGTCGAGTTCCTGAATAGCATCGGAGGTGCTGGCATTGACGAGGAAATCTCGTATGTCCGCTCTATCTTTCCAATTTTCCGCGCTTTGACCCTTAACGTATTACTCAGAAAACAATTCCAAAAATCGCTTACGAAGCAGGGTCTCAAGTTCAAGCTAAGCACGAAGGTCCTCTCTGCTGAGAAGAAGGATGGAAAGGTTGTCGTCACGACAGAGGCCGCGAAGGACGGGAAGCAGGAGACGGTTTGTACCTCTTGGTTTCATGCTGTAGGTGGGGTTAACCGGGTCCACAGATCGAGGCCGATGTTGTCCTTGTCGCCGTCGGTCGCCGACCATACATCGAAGGCCTCGGCCTGGAAAAAGTTGGTGTCGAAGTTGATTCGCGCGGGCGCATCGTGATCGACGACCAGTTCAACACGAGCGTGCCGAACATCAAGTGTATCGGCGACGTCACTTTCGGGCCGATGCTCGCGCACAAGGCAGAGGAGGAGGGCATCGCGGCGGCGGAGTACATCCATGCGGGCCACGGCCACGTGAATTACAACACGATCCCGAGCGTGGTGTACACGCACCCGGAGGTGGCGTGGGTCGGCAAGACGGAGCAGGACCTGAAGAAGGAGGGCGTGCGGTACAAGATCGGCCGCTTCCCGTTCCTCGCGAATTCGCGCGCCAAGACGAATCTGGACACCGAGGGCCAAGTCAAGTTCTTGGTCGAAGAGGAGACGGACCGCATACTCGGCGTGCACATCATTGGTGCGGCAACCCCCAATTTTTTTTGGCGCCTGTTTTCGGTCGAGAAGCTGAGTTTGTCACCCGTCTTGTTGGGGGACATTTCTTTAGGTCCTAACGCTGGTGAGATGATCGCGGAGGGCGTGCTCGCGCTCGAGTATGGCGCGAGTTCAGAAGACATTGCACGCACGACACACGCACACGTACGTTTCTTCATCCACGCTAACTATTCCTGTTTCTGATGAGTGTCTCCCCAAAGCCGACATTGTCCGAGGCATTCCGCGAAGCCGCTTTGCAAGCGTCTGCCGGCAAGGCGATCCACTTTTAGAGAGAGCATAGAAGGGGCTCTACAGGCTTTACCCCGGATTCCTCGCCCATTGCCGCTCGTACTGTTATCCTTGTTAGTATGTCAAGTACCTACAACACGGGGTGCTTAAACCCGCCAATTCTAATCCACCCCTCCCTCTACTTTACGTCGTTACTCCTGGCTCCTGCTAGCAGCCTGAGAAAAAGTCGCTTGTCGCGATGCGGCAGAGACGCAATTCCAAACGTTGTGACTTGGTAGATGAAAATAATCCAATTTTGTTCCTCATCAGATAAGTCGCGTCATTTATGAAAACTCCTCCAACACAGACAGAGACGGGGAATACACGTCGGAAGGCACATCATGAAGTTTCTCTTCGTGGTCCCGTGCTTACCCACAGCCAAACAGCTGGATAACAGTGTGCTTGCTCGGCCTCTTTTTCCGTTACATTTTTCCTTCGTCATGACTATACGATAGTATGGGCTCAGGGCATGCTTATGGCCTCTTTGTGGACCTTACTAATAAGAAATGATGTTTGATGTTAAACGCAAGTGTGAGGGGATAGAGATAGATGAGAGCGCGAGGGTGATCACACCATGAGAAAGAGCGGAACTACCACTCTGTTAGGTTGTTCTGTATTCTCTGTGCAGCTGCTATATATATGGTGGAGGATGGCGATGTAATCAGGAGGCCTATGTAAGGCGTATGTTACCAATATTATCTAATTGCACATGGAGTGGAGTCTGGGAATCAGGCTTGTCTTGTCAGACTGCGTCCCTATTGGGCTGCATCCTAATACTTACGATGATATGTATAGCCAGTTGGTCTGACATCAGGGGGACTACTACCAAACCAGTAAAGTTCTTCTCACGTTTGACAATTTTGTTTTATGGCCTTGAGCGGCGGGCCATCTTGTTCAAAATCTCGCTTGCTGTGGGCCTTCTCCTGGATTCGTTTCCTCTGTGGCAGGGAAATGATGGGTTTTTGGGCTCCGCCCTTCTGTTTGGTGGTGGTAATGCAGCTCCGTAGTTATGGGGATGAAAGAGCAAGTACGATGAATTCGAAAGGACAGACTCGGATATTGTCCTCACGTGCCATGATGGAGCCTGTTGGGATGGGGGCGGTGTCGCGATCGGTGTGTTCCCCCGCATTTGCTCTGTACAGTAGTTGGAACTGACTGCTTTTTAACTATGAGTAAGGCTTTAGGCTGCAGCAGCCAGGTGCTAATTAGCTAACGGGAATTGAAAGGCCTTAGCTGGTTGGTCCATGAAAAATGCACTAAAACTGTTCCTGACCTGAATACTGTAACCCCTTACAATCATTCCTCTCCCGAGTCCCCTCTGCTCGGTGTGGGAAAACCCGCCATGGAGTCGATGGCGGTGGTTCGGTTCAAGAGCCGCCACGGAATGCCGCCCTGGCGCCCTGTTGTCGGCCTGTACACAAGCGAGAACCCTTTCCTCGTCTTCTCCCAAATTGTCCCCCTTTCCATCTCTACCATGTCTCAATATTATGAGACCTCGTCGGTTTCGAACTATCAGCTCATCTTCGACAATGCCTTGGCGACCTATGAAAAGAAAACAGGAAAGAACCTCGCATCGGATCCACTCCTCCGTCGGCTTGAATCCTGTCGTTCTCCTGATGCTGTCATCGCCATCCTACGAGAGCAAATTCTCGGGTTTGACCAATCAGGGGGCGGCAATGACAGACTCTCAAACTGGCTCAATCCGACAGTGAAGGTTCTTTACAAGTTCTCGTCAGCGATCGGTGAAGCTTTTAGCCTGGTGAGTCTCATCGAAGTCAAAGTCATCCATACAATCCTTGCGGTCTGATACAGTACCGATATTCTAGGCTTACCCACCAGTAGGAATAATCTTCACAGGCATCGCGTCTCTTCTGTCGGTGGGTTTCATCCTTGCTTCATTTTGTACGTTGCCTTTACGATCAGGACCACCAGGCTGTCCAGGGTGTTAGCAGTGGCCAAGACGCTCTCTTCGACCTTTTTGACCGGATCGAGAATTTTTTCCAAAGGCTCGAGGCCTACATTGAACTCCCACAGACGGCAGGAATGACGGACATCATCGTTAAAGTCATGGTTAACGTCCTTCTGATCCTTGCCCTCGCGACAAAGGAACTCAGACAACCGAAAATAAGTGAGTTGGATCCCGACGACAAAATGTCCCTATTGATATATCGTGTTCCAGAGAGGTTTTTAAGGAAGCAAGTAGGAAGGTCAGATGTTGAGGACGCCCTGCGGAGGCTTGAAATGCTGACGCAAGAGGAACATCGGATGGCGACTGTACGGGATCTTAGGACCACACACCGGGTTGAAGAAAGGGTGATGAATGTTGAGAACGTCCTGCAGAGGCTCGAAATGCCAGCGCAGCGGGAACGTTGGATGGAAGTTGCACAGGACCTGGGGGCCATGCACCGCGTTGATATGGGGGTGAACACCATCGAGTATGACGAACAGGCTCGGAGCATCGACGAGAGGGTGCAAGGCGTCGATGAGCGGGTACAGTGTGTCGATGAGAGATTACAGGGTATCGATGAGAGGGTGAAGAACGTTGACGACAAAATCGATGTTGTCATCAATGGTGCGCGTCTTCCGTCCGCCTTGTCCTCATTCACATCTACTCATCCGTAACCGTTTTGCCTCTAGGTATTGAGCAAATTACAGAACCCCGACAAGGCACAGTCGACGCAAGCGGCCAGAAACGTGAGTGTCACGGAGTGACCCCATTCCCGTCCAGTCGCTTCGCCGTAGGGGCTCAAATTCTTTTACAGGGAAGCAACTCCAGCAGGACCTGGCGAGATGGCTCTCTCCTCCGGACCCTTTCGTAAATTATAACACCACAAATGGCACCCGTCACAAGGACACTGCGATGTGGTTCATTCAAGGCAACACCTTCAAGGGTTGGAAAGAGTCTTCTTCGTTATTATGGATTTACGGGAAACGTACGTTCTTATGTCCTCTACCCTCGTCCTCACTTATAGACGTTATTGTCCACAGCCGGTGCTGGTAAAAGTGTCATTACGTACGTGATCCCCAATTCTCTGTGGCCCAGATGACTCATACTTCCGAAGCTCTGCGATCATCCAGGACATCAATGCTATCCGCAATGCTGGGCCTAAATCCACGCACATAGCATTCTTCTTCTTTGACTTCAAGGACATCGGGAAGCAAGATGCCCGTGCTCTACTGTCCTCCTTCATCGTCCAGCTCAACAACCAATCCAGTTCCTTCTACGACATTCTCCATCGCTTTTATACCACACACCATGATGGCACGCAGCAACCCAGCATCGACGCGCTTACACAATGCTTCGAGGACATCGTCAGGGCTACCAGAGGCATGCCAATATACCTCATCATTGATGCTCTCGATGAGTGTCCAAATACGACTGGATTATTATCACCGCGTGATCATGTCCTGTCTCTTGTGGGGAAACTGGTCACACTGAACCTTCCGAGATTGCATCTTTGCATCACAAGTCGCCCCGAAATCGACATCCGAACTTTCATTGAACCCTTAACATCACCATCTAACCGCATATCGCTCCATGACCAAAGTGGACAGAGGAAGGATATTGATGACTTTGTCCGCGCAGTAGTTTACTCTGACAAGAACATGCGGAGATGGCGGGGTGAGGACAAAGAATTAGTGATAAGGACGCTTTCGGAGAGAGCTGATGGCATGTAAGGACATCGTTGCGTGCTCATAGCGCCTTCTCATATTTCCCATAGGTTTCGTTGGGCCTTTTGCCAACTTGAAGTCCTGCGGCAATGTTTCCCGTCAAGTGTGCGGCGTATTCTTACAGAACTGCCGGAATCGTTGGACGAGACGTACGAGCGGATACTACAACAAATCCCCAAGTCGAATCAAATGCATGCTCATCAACTTTTACAATGCCTCACCGTGGCTGCGCGCCCTCTTCGTGTGAAGGAGCTAGCGGAAGTCCTTGCGATCGATTTCTCCGCGACAAGGGGAACGCTGAAGGTGAACGAGAATTTACGATGGGAGGACCAAGAGCAAGCTGTGCTGTTCACCTGTTCCAGTTTGGTCACCATTGTCGACGATGGGTGGCTAGGGCCCCTGGTCCAGTTTTCTCATTTCTCGGTCAAAGAGTTTCTGACCTCGGACCGACTTGCCGCCTCAATGACATTTCGTCATCACCATATCCACCTTGAGCCTGCGCATACAATCATGGCTCAAGCTTGCCTCAGCATCTTGCTCCACATGGACAGAAGCATTTGCGAAACCATTTGCGAACAGACTATCGAGGAATATCCCCTGGCCAAATATGCCGGTGAACACTTTGGTGAACACGTGGAGTTTGGGAACGTGCTATCGCACATCATTGATGGGGTTGACGATTTGCTTAATCCGCACAAACCTCATTTTTACATGTGGCTCTGGTTACTGTTAAACTATCGGGGATATTCGATTGATCCAGAGAATCATTATCGATCATCCATCAACCGGAGGCCCAACTCTTCACCATTTACCACATGGCCACCACGAATAACTCCCTTGCACATCGCTGCACAGTGCGGATACCTCTGTCTTTCACGTCACCTCATTTCAAAGAGCCCCGGGGCCTCACATGCCAGAGACGATTGCTACCGCACTCCATTCCACATAGCAGTGCTTGCGGGACGGGAAGAGATATTCTGGCTCTTCACGAAATCCTTCGTTGACCTGGATATGCGGGACTCTGAAAATCAGACTGTACTGCACATGGCAGCATACAAGGGACTCACCGAGGTTGCCCTAACATATCTTAGGTGGCGTCGGAATACCAAAGCTCTTGTTGACTCGAGGAACAATGCGGGCCAGACTGCACTACACATTGCATCACGAGGTCATCATCCCGCTATGGTGACATTATTGCTGGAGTTCGGAGCGCGCGTCGACGCAAAGGATAATGACAATAACACCCCACTTCTTTTGGCGACATGGCTACCAGATTACGGAAAGGACAATCCTGGGGTCTACGAAACTGTACAGCTGTTACTGGGGCATGGCGCAACTGTTCACGTGCGAGAAGAAAATGGCCGCACGCCATTACACCTAGCATGCCTATTCAGACTTTTCCGTGTCGTACCGTTATTGCTCAAGTTCGGCGCACGCGTGGGTGTAAAGGATAAAGACAACAGGACCCCACTCCTTTTGGCAGTACGGCGACGAGATTTCCGAGATAACACTGCAGGCATTCACGAGAACATACAGCTGCTGCTAGAGCATGGCGCAAGTGTCCATGCACGAGAGAAGAATGGCCGGACGCCCTTACACCTAGCGTCAGAATGTAACCTTTCCAGTGTCGTAGCGTTATTGCTGAGCCTCGGCGCAAAAGTGGACGCATGCGATAATGACGGCATTACTCCACTACTCGGGATTTCGGGATCACGGTTTTATCTTGAGTCCCGCTCTCTCTTTGCCGGTAGTGACGCAACTGCGAGTGTTCTACTAGAGCATGGTGCAAGTGTCCACGTGCGGGACAAGGATGGCCGGACACCACTACACTTAGCGTCACGATGCAATCTTCCCCGCATCGCGGCGTTATTATTGAAGTTCGGCGCAGACGTGGACCCACGGGATAACGTTCAAATGACCCCACTGTTTTTGGCAGACAGTGAAACCGGGCCGCTGCTATTGAAGCATGGCGCAAGTGTCCACCTGCGGGACATAAACAGCCAGACGCCGCTACACACAGCGTCGCGAAGTGTTATTTCCAATCTTGTGGCATTATTGCTGAATTCGGGCGCGGAAATAGACGCACTGGATAAGTGCCACAGGAGTCCGCTGCACTCTACATTGTCGCTTTGGGCGGGGTCGTCGAAGTGCGAAAAGAAGCCGCTCCCGGAGGTCATGGAACTGCTTCTGAACCATGGCGCAAATGTCCATTTGCAGGATGTCGGGGGCAGGACCCCAATACAGATTGCGTCACGGATGAAGCAGGTCTGTCAGCTCTTCAAGTAGCTAAGAGATTGTCCTGTATTACCTATATCTTTATACCGGGTCTTCCCCCAACTACCAGGCATCGAAGTAGTGAAAAGTGGACTTTTTTTGTTACATCACACTCGATAGTTTATGGTAGCCTCCGGCCTTCTCGCGATAGGAAGTTGTTCGTTTGAAAATATGCAAGAGAGGTAGCGACTAACTCTGCGTTAACGTGCTTGGCCCCCGGCTGGCGCGTTACCCCGACTGTGTGCGGTTGGGGGCATATGAAGCTGGTGTGGGTCCCTCATTCGATTTAAAAAATTAATGAACTAGTAGAGGTATATTGTCCGTGTTGCAGACATGCAATGTGTGACCAAGTGGGGTGCACGGGTATGTAGCACCTAACATGCGCTCTCGCTCCAGAAGGTACCAGAAAAGATGGTCGACATCGGTGGTGGCATTATTGGACTGGAGATGTGCGGCTTGTGGAGAGCCGTCTAGGCTCCAAAGCTGTCGTCGTCACGTTCCTGAATAGTACTGGAGGTGCTGACATCGACGAGAAAATCTCGTATGACTTTCAATTTTCCGTGCCTTGCTCCTGACATGTACCCGGGCCAGAGCAGATACTCAATAAGCAATTTCAAAAATCGCTGATAGAGCAAGGTCTCAAGTTCAAGTGAAGCACGAAGTTTCTCTCTGCCGAAGAAGGATGGTAAGGTTATCGTCACAACAGAGGCTGTGAAAGACGGGAAGCAGGAGACGGTGTGTGGCTCTTGGCTTCTTGTTGCGAGCGGGGTTAACCGAATCCACAGCTTGAGGCAGATGTTGTCCTGCTCGCCATCGGCCGCTGACCATGTGGAAAGCCTCAAAGTTGGTGTCAAAATCGATTCGCGTGGGCGAATCGTGATCAGCGACTAGTTCAACACGAACATGCCTAACATCAAGCGCATTGGTGATGTCCATTTCGGACTAATGCTCGCGCACAAGGCGGAGGAAGAGGACATCGCCACGGCTTAGTACATCTACTCGAGCCACGGCCGCATGAACTACAACACGACACGGCCCCGAGCGTGGGTGTACCTGGAGCTGGAGGTGGCATGGTCCTGCAAGACAGAGCAGGACCTAAGGCCTGAAGGATGGCGTCCGGTGGCGGGTCGGCAGGTTCCCGTTCCTCGCGAATTTGCGTGCCAAGACAGACGAACCTCGGGCCCAGCCGTTTTACTTCACACTCCGCATACAGTCCGCTTAGTGTCCGCCCTTGGCCTGCTTGGCCTGAGCTAGGGAAGTTTTCGTGTGCCCTGCGAAGCACGGAGGAGTGTATACAATAATGCAACAACAACAAGTGGTTATGACGTCCGCTCTTATCCACGTACGTATATCGTACAAAAACACAAACAGCCTTTCTTTTGCCTTTTTCCAAATCATTTCGTGCGCCTCACGTCGCCTCACCGGTAACCGGATTCCTAGCTCTCCTTCTTTCGTGAACCAAGAAAACACCTGGAAGGGAGGGATGTGACTTATTAGCGATCTGACGACATCTCAAGGGGCACAATAACAACGTGGGCCAAAAAAGTCGATGAGGCTCATCCATGCTCACCTCACCTCGAGCTTCGCTTCATCCTTTACTTCCCCAGTACAAGCTTGATCGTCTTGGCCTCGAACCCGCGGAACGCAAGCCGCACAACCTGCTTCCCGGGCTCTTCGCCCCACTCTCCCGTAGTCTGTTCGAGCGCGAGCGCCTCGGCGCCCGCATCGTCCTCGAGCAGGTTCGTCGCGTACGCCGCTGTAACACCGGGCACGTTGATCTGCAAGCAGACGCACGCATGGCCACCATAGGCTTCGTAGAGTCGCAGCACGA
>Ga0307510_10006796_pt1 | contig 13644 bp, 21 predicted proteins | sample 12_EM_MG_FD_207224 | JGI IMG/M metagenome (GOLD analysis project Ga0307510, IMG submission 207224) | Populus trichocarpa ectomycorrhiza microbial communities from riparian zone in the Pacific Northwest, United States - 12_EM | ecosystem: Host-associated > Plants > Roots > Unclassified | place... | reverse complement strand
CCAAAAGAGATATAATGGTAAAAAGTAATAAGAAATATAGCATCAACAGCATAACATCATAGCTATCATCCATCATCCAGAATCCACAAACGACGCGCAATTCGGCAAACCAACAATCTAACTTAGCTAAACTAACTACCGCCATTGCATAGCATAGCGTGGCATGAATGGATCATCCGCAGGCGAACGAGCGAACGAATGGATACCACACAATCCCACGTGCAACAGATACGGGAGATAGATAGCAACCAGCCAGCCAAATTCAGCCCACCCCCACCAAAAAAAAAACAAATGAGAAAAAAAAAAGAAATAAGACAAACCAAAATAAAATAAGATAAACCCCCAGTAGACATTTCAATGAAACAAACAAACGTTGAAAGGAAAATAAATACACCCTCTATATATAGTCTTGGATAAATGGAAAGAAAAGAATAAGGGACCAAACTACAGAGTTAATCTGGCAAACGGAAATGGGAAACGGGGTGGAGGAGACAAAAAAGGAAGATAAACACACGAGTGGATTGTCGGGAGGACAGGTGATGACGATGACGGTGATGATGGCCCCCGTGCCGTACTGCGCATTATTCAGTCAATCGATTGGCGGGCTCGAACATGATTTTCTCTCCCAGGTCTTTTTGTTGTTCGTTTCTCTTTTTTTCTCCCTTGGGCACTCGAAGGCTCGTCTGTTGGGGAAGGTGGAAAAAATGGAGCAAATTTGAACAAAAAAAAAGAACCTGTCCCATCACATTGTGCTGTACCTGAGAGAGAGAGAAAAGAAGAAAAAAGCTGAGAAAGGAAAAGGTCAAGTTCCTTTTACAAAACCCCTGATACCAGAAGAAAACGAGTATTTCACCTTGGCCATCAAGTCTTTCCAACATCTTTTTCTCTCTCCCCCCCACCTCCGCTCCTGTTTCACTCTCCACTTCCCTTGAATCCCCCTCCCTCCAGCCCTTTCTATATTCCTTCTCTTCCGACATCTCACAAACTCCTCCTCGCTCTTCGGATGTTAGCTGATCCAGCGCTCAGCTGGGGGAGCTCCGTCTTGAGCAGAGTTTGGGCCCATCGGCGGTGCCGCCATCCATAAGTAATCTCCATCATCAGCTGGTGGGAGCGAAGAAGGTACCCCACCGAGTTCGGTTGCCTTTGTCGCGGCTATATCCTTCAGACCCAAAAACCCATCCGAATATCCCCCGTACAAACTCAAACCCCTAGTCTCATTATCAAGAGCCCCGTCAACAGTGCCAATGATCAACCCATATGAGGGATCTGTAGGTTGCATAGGTCCCATAGCTGTGTTCAGATTTTCTAAATCTTCGAAGCTGTTTTCTGGAAGTAGCGCAGATGGAGCCTGCTGTAGACCCACAAATGATGACGCGGCACTAACACGGAAGTCTGATTCGGCTTGGTCTGAAGTGTCCGATGAGGAAGACCTTGTAACCGTCCTAGCTCCGCCGAGACAGCCAGGCCCATTCGCTGGACCAATGAATTCATCAATCTCGTCTCCAGACACAGATCCGTTCAGCCCGGCAGATGGCTGGAAGCGGAGGTAGTTCCCAAGGTCCAGCTGCGATACAGAGTAATCAACTCCCGTATCTAAGGGCTGTTCGTCAAACGGGGCGTTATCAAACGCACTATAGGCCGGAGGCCATCCGGCAGATTGAGGCGGATACAGCCCGGCTGAGAATTGGAAACTGCATTCTGAATCTGCTGATGCTAACAACTCATGGTTACGGAATTCATGCATGGAGTAAGGAGTGTTGGTATTAACACTGAGTCCAGGCGCGACACGACTCGATATCGATTTGATGGGTTGTGGAGGAAGCTGGGGGGTCAACTCCAGGGGGGTAATGCCTGTGTTAGCCATCTTTAAGGCGGGATAACTCCTTAGGTCCGGAGAAGAATGCTCGGACTTGATACGGCGAGGCTTCTGGGACGCAGCGCTTGGAGGTGCGGACACAGTAGCAGCAGGCGCTTTCGTGCAGCCGCCAATGTGGTCACCAAATGTATGGCCCGTGTGACCGACATGTGGGATTGTGTAAGGAGATGATCCATGGATACTTCCGTGATGCTTGTGGGTCGGTCGGTGATGGCCGTTGGCGAAAGTGTGAAGGGTGGTAAGGGAGCCCTCAGAGTGCGTCGCTTGGAGACGAGGTTTCCGGGTTTCCACCGTGGCTGTGGCAGTTGCTGAAGGGGCTATTGAAGCGCAGGTGGCAGGGGCAGCTAACTCGGGAACAGAATCCAAATGTTCTTTCTTCAGTGCACATGTGCAACGGCCTCCGTGGCAACATGGGCAAGCCAATGAAGTATCTATTTTTTTACAGTAAATATCAGCCCTAATCCCAGCGACGACTGTCGAGTAGATTTATTCCCTACCCTTAGGATCGCCTTCTTCTGGTGGTGTAGCAGTAGTAGCAGTCGAAGAGTGGCATGTAGTGGCAGTAGCCGAGGCGGGCTTTCCAGCTGCCTTTGACTCCTTTAACAAAGCAAGTCTCTCGCCGCAATCACATTTAACATGGGCAGAACGAGCCTTCCGCATCTGGCGGCAGTGATTACATTGAGATACTGGACGGCCCTTTTTTGCGATCGGCAAGAGCTTACGATCTGTATCTCCCCGTTAGTGCCTGTGAAGCAAAGAGGAGAGATGACAAAAGGTATGAAGCTCGGAGTGTCGAAGAATGGAGAATATTTAGAGGACACATGAACAGAGGAAAAAGATTTCGATTGAGATTATAATGTAACTGACCGGAATGATTGCACCCGCTCACCCTGTGGCCACGGATGCAGGCCTCGCAAGCCATTTTAACACCGTCTATCATCATGGTGAAAAGCAAATGGGGCGCCGTTCGATGTAAGTCGAACGGTGAACGAGCTAATTGCTAGTATGTGGCGAAGGAAAAAAAGATGTGGTGGCTTCTTTCTTTCTTTTTTCTTTCCTCCTTTCCCTTTTCCTCCCAGCTAAAGACAACCTCAGTAGGACCAGACCTCTTCTAAGAAGGTTGAAGTGTAGGGTAGAACAGGATTCGAGCTTGTCAAGTCCAGTTCGGGCCGAGCAGGTATGGAACAGGATCAAAGAGAATACGTGGGTTTAGAGAAAAATTCTTTGATAGTGTTTTTTTGTTTTTTTGTTTTTTTGTTTTTTAGGAGAATAAAGAATTGTGAGGAAAAAAGGTATCAAATTGTTTTCACGGGTATCTCCCGTCGCCTGAGCAGTACTTTTTTGCGGAAAAGAAAAAGCGACTGACTGACTGATTGACTGACTTTTGATGCCTGGCCGAAGAGCAGTAAAGCAAAACACACCCAAAACGCCGCCACGCAAAAGAAACACTTTCAGTTCAGGAAACGGAGGGCCCCTCGCCTTGCACGGGCCGTGTTGGCGCCGGCTTCGAAAGCGTTCACGCGGAAGACCGAGTGGGACACCAAAATCAGCTGAATCTTTCCTGACCGTTCCAAGGTGCGGAGAGGGTGAAGGGATGAGAGAAAGGAAAAGAGAGGAAAAAGAAGAGGAAAGAAAAGAGAGAAGAAGAGAGAGAGGAGAGAGAAGAGAGAGAGAGAGAGAGAGAGAGAGAGAGAGAGGAGGAGGTAGAACAAAAGGCCGGGATGTATGCGAGAGGAGGAGGGGTGGGTTGGTGGGAGGAGGCGAGAAACGGAAGCTTTAACGGGCAACCACAAAGAGGCGAAGGAAGGGAGCGAGCAAGGATCGGTGAGAGTCTGTGGAGGAGGATTGGATGGCCCTGGCGTGGCCGCGGATTGGCGGAGCGGCTGTCTTTCCACCCCTGCCAGGCGTTGCTGACTGGTGGTTAATCCGGCGGTGAGGTGAGAAAGAGAGGTAGGGCACGGTATGGCAGATCTGGGCAAGCAAAGGACGGAAAAAATAGTGGTAGGAAAAAAAAGGTTTCCTTCTTTTCTGAGGCTTGTGGAAAAGGGCAAGAAAGAATGATTGATTGAGAGAAACGAAGGGAGCAATCAGTTCCTCAAGAGTTCAAGGTCCGCACAGAAAGCTCTTTGATTCCCTTGCCTTTCTCTGGCTCTCACTCTCTCTGCACATTTAAGGCAGGCAGGAGTGAGCAGGCGAAGTGGGATATATGTATGGATATGTATTGGTATTTATGTACGTATTGAATTCTTGTATTGTATCTATTTACCATGCAAAGTCTGCGAGTGAGAGCGAGAGTAAGAGTAAGAGAGATGGGCGTGGAAATAGATGTGGAAAGGGCGCAGGCAAAGGTGTGAGGAGGAAGGAGTGTGATAGCGAGGACAACGAATCTGGTTGGAGAAGAGAGATAGAAGACACAGGTTGATGGATGAAGATGTTAGATAAAGCTAGATGACACAAGAGAGAGAGGGAGAGAGGGAGAGGGAGAGAGCCACGCAAATCCCACACATGTATGGCCGCTGTAGGCGGTTGAACTTCTATCGTTCGCTATTCTCTCCAGTGTGCGTAGCAAGGTAGGGCATGTAGGGCGCGTATGTGTAGGGTTGAGGTGGAGAAAGCCAAAGCGAGGATGTGTGTGGGTGTGGGTGTATGAGGATAGGAGCAGTACGGTTATGGGGTTTCTTTCTTTGCTGTCTGACCAGGAGTATTGTACCCGTACCGGTAGAAATTATTTGCACACACTCCACACGGAGGAGAAGGAAAGAAAAAGGAAAGGGCGCCGAGATAGGCGAATGGATGAACGAGCAGCCACAGAAAAGGCAGACTTGGAGGTCTGAAAGGTAGATGGACGGTTTGGGTGATGTGCGGTAGTCAGTGAAGGGCAGGCAGGCAGAGCAGCAACAACAACAACAACGTAAAAGCAAAAGCGAACAAGCAGGCAAGCAGCGGCACGGCTCCAGTAAATCTGCAACTCTTACAGGAGGGGACAGAAGCAGCAAGGAAAGCAGAGCAAAGCGACAGGAAAACAGGAGCGCCCCAAGAGGGTAGGCGACTCTTTTCTCAGAGTGAGGCAAGCACGCAGAGCAAGGCTGGCTGGCTGGGCTCAACCAAAACGTGCAGTGCAAGAAGGGGACGAAGTGAAAAAAATAAAATAAAATAGAGAGGGAAAAGGTGCAATAGAAACGGTGATGCTAGCTGCGTCCCAACGCCCAACCAGCACACTCTCTCAAAGAATGGTATGCGTGGGATGGGGTGCTATTCTTCCTGTGTCTCTCTATTCACCACATAGCTGAGCCAACACTACGGCGTGGGGGATTACCACTGCAAAAGAAAAGAGGAGAAAAGGTCTTCACTCAAACTCTGTTTCCAAAGGAAAAGAGAAGCTATTAGAGGACAACTGAGTTTTCCATCCCCTCCATCATCCCCGTGTCCCCTCTCCTCCCTCCCACTCTCTCCCCTGCTCTGGCCAACCATAATAAGGCAAATGCTCCTCCTCTGTGGCTCAGTGAAGCGACCTCACACACGCCAATCTTTAGGTGGGGCGGCCTGTCGTCTTCCTAAACCTCTTTCTTTGCTTTTCTTTAATTATTCATAAAAATCTCTCCCACGCTCGCCGCAAGCTATCCGCAGTTGCCCTAGTACTGTAAGGGTGGGAGTGGGAGCTCCCCACCCGGCCGGTCTGCTATTGATGGGTTACCGGGTACGTATATCAGTAGGTTAACAATAATAAAAATTCGTCAAAGTCCTAGAGCATTATCGAATCATCTTCATCAAACCTCAAAAAATAAAATAAGGAAGCTTGCCCCCCTCCCCCCCCCCCAGTTACCGGCCTCACTTCTACCAAACGATACTTCCCTCAGGGAGCCCGGCCTCATGACCTGCTAGTCACGAATAAGATGCAAAGTTGCGGAAGCACTATAGGCCCATCCTGACCCCATCCTGAGAATTATCTTACCTACTCTAATGTACGGCGTGCCCGGAGTCAAATGCTGTAAACTGTGCAGTACTCGTATAGGGTCTAATTAATGTCATCCTAGGAAGATGGGAAGAAGTTCGTTCACACATGCGGTGCGCGGGCTGAGAGGGGGGAGTGGGGAGGGGAGGAGGAGGAGAAGGAGCCGTTGGCATTTTGTGCATCCAAGTGCGAGGCGTCGTTCTTGCGTAAGCACTTGGTGGCACCCCAATTGACGTGATCCAACGGTTGCTTGGCCCTCTGATCATGATCTTCTTGCACGCAGATGAGAGCGAGCTTAAATGACTTACCAACCGGACAAACTGCCAGGCCAACAAAGGTGATAGAACCTACCTATCAACCACGAACCGGTAGGAGGGCACGGTATGGTACCGTATCCGAGGGAGTTACCTTGTACCTCTAAAGGAAGAGAGAGAAAAAAGAAATGAAATAACTGCGGGCAATATACCAGTACCTTAAGTGGTATTGGTCTAGTTAGAGTTTCCCCTGAAATGGTGTGCTGAGTGCCCTCTGGCCAAATCCAAAAAGCAAGGGAATCCCGTACCGCAGAATAGACCCTACATTAGCATTCCAATTGGTGCCCTACAGTGATCCACAGTCGCCCCCAACGAGTTTCCGTACCGTTTCCAGCAACAGTACTAGCTGATTTTTTTATTAATATCCGGACACCTTGGTACGGGTTTGTATGCGTCTTGGCGCCAGAGTGTCCGGACACTTTATAAGTCTGCTAGTACAGTCGCGAGGAGAGAGTTACCGGACAGAGTCAGGGTTAGATCATGGAAATCGAGGGAGGTATGGCTACAACGGCAATAGCATTACTTGTAACCTCCCGTCCCGGCTTCTAAAATAGCGACTCAAAATGCTTGCCAAAAACTTGCGGGGAAAAAAAATTGATTCTACTAGTGTCTAGTCACTTCCTTGTTAGAGCCGTACTACAGCAGATGACAATTTTAAAAAAATTGGAGCGTTAAGGTTCGGGTAGTTATTGAATAGCGGGGTAGGTGAGGAGAGATAGGTAAGCCTTGCTCTGTTGTGATTGTAGTAATGCTTGATTCGCGGTGGGAGTCTATATGGGATGAAATGTGGATGGAGTAGAAAGAAAGCTTTTATTAAATTTTGTAGTTGTTTTTATTGCGAAAATTAAATTCGGGGGAGTACCAGTATTCAGGAGTCGATAAGGTGGAGAATGGTTTAGACTCGAGATGTTACTGTGCTACCGTAAAAACTGGAATAATCGAGTCGTGTGCTAATTAAGGTATTAGATTGGGAAGCGGACTAGACGGGGAAGTAGATCAGTAAAATTGCGCCAAAAAAAAATCGAAATATGGAAATCACAATTAACGCACAACCCTGAAAAGATGAGATTCCGAAGATCATAGGTGATATCTCTGATAGTAGACCATTTTAGATTTGCTTAGAATTGAGCTAAATTCGGAGGATTTATTTTTTAGATTCACTTCTGCGTCTGACCCACTTCCCGGTCCAGTAAGTTATGTCATTGAGAATTCGATAGGTTGGAAAAGGGGCAAAACAAGAGCGGTTTAGCCCCACTGAGAGAGAGAAAAATAAAAAGATACAAGTACCATGGGTGATGTTTTGGTACCTTTTGTCACCACTCGCCTGGTTGTTGCTGTCGCAGAGTTTGTACTTGCACATGTGGCTCGGGTAGTTGATGGAGGGTTTGATAAAGTATGGCTTAAGGAGCAAACAACAGGTGGTCGGAAGTATGCTTAGAGAAAGGTGGAGCTTATGGATCTTACTTATTGACGTTGGGAGACTAGGTTTTGCTACCTGAATCGCTCTACTCAAGGGGTTGTTCGTTTAGGAAGTTTTGGTTTAACACCCGTAGCCCCTATGGTGGAGGGATGTCCCAAACGCCTTATTGTCCTGGGCCTTGAGTTAGGGTGGAGGAGTGGTCCTAGGATTCTGGTTTGTTTGTTTTGAGAAGTCGTTTGTAAAGCCTTTGGGGGTCTTGACACGGACTCTGTTTGTGCATCTACTTCCGCAGTTGAGGGTACCCAGAAGGGTTATGATAGTTTTGTGTAATGCAGCACCATATGATGAGTAGGTGTATGGTACTATACCCTCATCTTCTTGGGATGTTGGGGAGAGTAATATGAGTGTGGTCCCTTTGGGGCCAAGAGGTGGGGCACCAACGGAGCTGAGGGGTATGAGAGGGAGAGGGAGCGGAGTGCCGGCAGACTTGTTTGTCAGGAGGGCTTACAGGTTTGTTGACAGGTTATTGATTGGAACGCGCAATGGAATGGTAGGGGATTCCAATCAGACCAGAGGGGTAGTGCCTGTGCGCGAGGTAGAGAGTATTCTGGAGGATTTGGTAGAGGGGGTTATAGGCCGTATCATTGATTGTTGACCGGAGTCCAGAGAGGCTTAGGATTTGCAGCGGGGGAGACCATGGGCGCTAACGACTCGCATGAATAGGCTTGGGGCTTGCGTGTATTTCGACAGGTGGAAATGAGGAGAGGTTGATTTGGTGGATGGGGTTGGTGGTTTATTTTTATTTTTATGTTTTTTTTGTTTTGTTTTTGTTTGGATTAGGGGAATGGGCAAGCAGAAGGTACAGGTCCACCTCACCCGTTAGGCGTGCTGATAGGGCATTTGGTTGCGGGGAAAGATGGGTTAGGGTCGACGGCCGGGTGCATGGGTTGATGTAGGTCTCCTGCTGTTGCACTGCTCGGGAGGAGTATGATGGGTTATGTTTTGGCGTGAGGTTGGAGGTTATTGAGGAAAGGGATTATGTAGAGAAATTAGGTAGTGGTATTAGGGTAGATGAGCCTGATGAGGCCACAGAAAACCCGAAGAGAATAAAATTTATAAATAAAAAAAAGAAAAAAAAAGAAAAAAAAGAGTTTAGGTACAAAACAGGGATCATTTTGGTGGTAGAGGAAACCACCCCGGTCGTGTATCATATGGGTTCAAGAAGGGAAGACTGTCAACCATGTAGCACAGCGAAATGCAGCAGTCGCTGTGCAAAATAATTGCCAAGACTGTGAGTGATTGACAATGAACAAGTGTAAACCATCATAAGAAATAGGAATCTAATGATATTAATTAATTAAATACAACAGTTTAAGAGTCTAAGACTCTATCCCATAAGCTGTCGAGACATTCTGGTCCAATTTAAAATCTGTGACACTAGCCTATTGCGGAATAGTCATGAACACCTTCTTGACCTCAGCTCATGCAGCAAGAACACCGTGACATTCAGAACTGGCGAACATCCCAGTCAACATCAAGAGGCCACCAAAGCTGAAAGCCCTTGTTGATATCCCCATCAAAACAACTGATTTCGCCAGTAGTTCAGCCAATGAAGGGGAGCTTAATCCTCAGAAAAGGCGGCAAACACATCAAAAAAAGGCTGTCCCCCCACCGCTAAAAGCTCCTATTACTATTCCATGGGAAAAGACTGCATCTTCCAAGCAGCATGCCAACGACCAGTCGCTTCCAGCCCTTTCCCAATTTCAGCCCTTTCGTTCCCCATATCTGAAGCACTATTCAAAGGTATAAGCAAGTCTCTGTATAATGGTATTTGTAACAAAAAACTGAGTCTAGTGGTAGGCTTTGTTGCCTATAGAGTGTGAGCATAAGCCATATGCCTTATTTTCACTCTAGTTTACCGATAAAATTTTCGCTGAACTGGAGGCCAATACAAACAAGTATGCGGAAGGGAAGAGAAAGCCTAAAAGTAGAGCAGAAGGGAACAAGAGTCAGCAGCAAGGCAGGTCAGTTTTTGGAAAGAGAGGCTAGCAATCCCGGACATGTGTCTCCACTTCAGCTAGTGAGCTGAAAGTGTGGTTTGGGTTGACTATTAAGATGGGCCTTCACCAAGAACCATCTATTGCTTTTCATTTGTCAAAAGAGGCAAGAAATGGGTGGTGTAAGACTTCACTTGATCTTGTAATACGCCGAGGCTATCTCTCTTCGCCCCGCTAGTATAAAATTTGGAAAAACTATATGTCTCTTACCAGGTACCAGCAGATCAAGCGATATTTTCACGTTTCAGACCCTACCATTGAACTCGATCAAAAACACTGGTATAAGAAGCTCAACCTATTGGCAAATCAACTTCAAGAGAGCTTTGAAAAATACTTTCTTCTTGGGATGAAAGTGGCAATTGATGAAATGATGGTGAGGTTCTGTAGGCGTACTCTCCATACTCTCCAGGTCAAGAATAAGTCAATCAAGCAGAAGTATAAAATATTTGCCCTCTGCTCTCATGGCTACACCTACGGCTTGCTCTGGTATTTAGTATCAGAGGGTATTGCAGACCTGATTAGGTTGAACCACCTAATCCCAACAGCCTCTGGTGTTTTTCAGCTTGCCAAGCTCTTACCAGAGAGAAAGAGGTGTAATTTAGTATTAGATAACTACTTTACTAATATATCTCTTTTTGAAGAGTTACTAAAGATTGGTATTGGGGTAGCGGGTACTACAAGAGTAGATGCTTAAGGTTTTCCACCTTGTTTGAAAATTGAGAAGGCAGAAGCAAAAAAGATACTACCTTGGGGCTACTTGAGTGGCGCAGTAGTACAAAATACATGCTGCTTAGTCTGGCAAGATAACAATTCTGTTCTCTTTATGACTACCTATCATGAGATTGGCGGTACAGTAAAGCGAATTTGCGGGCAGCCAAAAAAGACAACTACAGATGCCGCAATGGTACGCAGGATCTTTGGTAATGAACCCCGGAAGGCACTACCTATTCCTGCCTTTATTAACAACTACAACTATCACATGGGAGGTGTGGACATTGCCGATCAGCTCCTAGCTATTATTGTAGGCAGCAGCGGGCTTCCCGCAATTGGTAACCTCTATTTTATTGGCTTTTAGATACATCTATCATTAATTTCTATCGTTTACTCAAGACCCTCTATCCCCACCACAAGGGTCAAAGTCAGCACTACCGCTTCCGTGAATGGCTCGCCAATAAGCTTATTGATATTGGCCTCCGAGTGGCGGTATCTTTGGATAATAGCGCTGAGCTATCAGTACCGCTTCACGCTTCCCTCCCGGCCACTCCACCAATCTCAAGCCAGTACAATAGCTTTACACCTTCCCACTCACCTCTCGTCACTCAATCTCACCTCTCCCATACACCCATCCAGGCCCTACAGCACATACCACACTATGTGCATACTTCAGCTAGAGCATAGCGTATACTTTATATATCTGCCTGGTCAAGCCCGCCTACACTAGTTAACTTCCCTCCTCTAGTACCGAGCCACAGTTATAAGCAGCAGCCAACTCGCACTCGCTGTGTGTTTTGTAGATGGAAAAAGGTGACAGGAAGTAGCTCAACAGTGCGGGTAGTAAATAACCGTTGCCGGGAGTGTGATCTTTCCTTCTGCTACGTGTGTTTTGTTCCATCTTAGTGTAAATAGTCTTCTCTATTTTATATCATGTGACCTTCCATCTTAGTCAAACAGGCTAGTGTCACAGATTCTAAACTGGGCTGGAATGTCTTGACAGCTTATGGGATAATAGCTTCCGTATGTTTTTGTAATCTTGTCTTTAAAGTCTAGAGTACTATAAGCAATACCTTTATGGTATGCTCTTATCATTCTCTCAGTATATGCCAACAACTTGCAATTCAATATTGATTTTACTGAATTCAAGCATTCACACACTATTTTGTGCAATGCTTGAATATTGTATCTACATATTATTCAACAAGTATAGCACTTTGAACCCCTCCAAAAATTCCCAATAAAATTGAATTTACTATAATAAATATAGAAAAAACAAACTGGGTATTCTGAGGCTTTTACTTCAATCTTTGCTTCAAGTAACTTCTTTCAGCATTAAAGGTATCATTATAGAGGCATACTTTGGTTTTTTTTTTCTATCTCACCTTTCACTTATATGATTACTCAGCAATTTTATGTTCCATTTTTATGCCAAGACCTGAGATTCACACCAAATACTGAAGTTTTGAAACCTACATGTCACTTCCTCTCCTCGCCTCTACTAAATTAAAAAACTGGCCTTTTATTCTACTTCACTTGATCTACATTTGTACGGTTTTTTTATATTATTTGAATCACTGTAGTATGAGTTATGTTGGATTGCAAACTCCTCTAACCGAGGTTGACACTTATACGTTCTTGCACTATACGAAAACATTTTTTTATAAGAAACATTCTTCATTTAGGGCAGGCAGGCTACTCTTGTCTTCTCGTCACGAGATGGCACCTGATTGGGCATAGTGACGAGAGACCCCTATGGGGTATAGTATTGCTACTAGCGGGGAATCGCTCCCCATGTTGGATCAGACTAATAAAAGACACATATCTTCGTTATACGAACTGTGTGTCATGCCTTGTTGCAGGGTTTTTCTCCTTGATCACCTGGTAAGTCGGTACTGTCCATGCAATGACCAAGCAGTTTCTGACCTTAATAATATAGGAAGTAGCATGACTGCTGGAACAAGCCTTTCAAGCTCTGCAAGAGGAGTGATTGTTGCCCTGTATATTACTTGTGTGATGTTATTTGATCGAATTGGTGCGAGTTTACATCTGCACTGTGAGCCAGGTCAGACAACATTCAAGACAATAGAGGTTAGGCAGGCGCAGATACCCTCTCACTGTCTTACAACTGATTTGTCTTAGATTCGTAGGAGCATGTAAGAAGTCCTGCCATTCAGGACATGCTAGTAGTAGGAGATCTTTGTGATAAAAAGAGACCAGAGCTAGCTATTTCACAATAGTATCCTTGTAGAAGTGAAGGCCTAGAGAGACTGAAAGCACTGACAACCCAAGATAAGAAACATGGTCTTCAAACATTTCTTCAAATAGCATGGAAGGCAGGCTTACAACTTGCCAATTTAGTAGTATACAAAATCATGCATCATCACCAGAACTTTTATCCATACCAGCCTGATCATGAACCGCCTGTCGATCACTCTTTTAAGCAAACCCAGTTATGCATAGCTGGCTGGGTATTGACATAGCCAATCGAGGCATTTGTGTATAGTGATGAGATGAGATTAGAAGTTAGGACGCCTTGTAAAGAAAACAGAATTAGGCAAGAGAAAGGTCAAGATCTGTATATGCTCCCAACTTATGATAAGAAAAGGGGGAATGGTGTTACTATGATAGTGTCTGGAAGGATATCTTTGGAGTTTAAGGGTCCAATTTGGATTTGGGTGAAGGAAACAGCAGAAGAGCATCAGGAAAATGCAGACTAGCATGAACAGGAAAATGCCGCAAGAGTTCATTTGGTGGTTGAGAGACAACAAAGGGCAACAAGACAGGAAACTATGAAGTGTGAGTACATTCAAGCACTTAAACATAATATTGATTACTATAACAAACACCAGAGTCCGAATGACTTCTGGTGCCTTCACCATGGACCTTATTGGGAGTATAGAGAGGAAACTTGGAATCAAAGCAGTAGGAAGAGTATGGACTGATTTCTTTATTGAAAGCATGTTTTTATCACGATCCCCAAGTGAGATATGCGTTGGGATGACTTTGATGTTCTTTCCTTTGTTACACAGTTGCTATGAGAGATTTCCTTTGTAAGAATTACGACAAATTGTATTATTCCCTTAGTTACGCGGATATGCGACTCATACCGGGGTATGAGTCGGGTGACAAAAGGCTGTGTTAGGATTTCCTTCTATATAAAGGGGGCTCCCCTTCTTATTTCCTTTCATCTTTCTCGTCCTCTCCACCTCCAGCGATTGAAATCTTAACACCATGGGAAATCATCGTGAGAGTGTCCTCTGCCTCTGATCTCCCCCGCCCGTGGCAACTGCTCGGGGGGTTATCACGCCTTT
>Ga0307510_10006794_pt1 | contig 13645 bp, 13 predicted proteins | sample 12_EM_MG_FD_207224 | JGI IMG/M metagenome (GOLD analysis project Ga0307510, IMG submission 207224) | Populus trichocarpa ectomycorrhiza microbial communities from riparian zone in the Pacific Northwest, United States - 12_EM | ecosystem: Host-associated > Plants > Roots > Unclassified | place... | reverse complement strand
CTACCTTCAAACTATCTACCGCACGAATCCCCCACAAAGTCTACCCCGCGCGCCCCCATCCATTCAAGATGCTCCCTCACTCGCGGAGTCAGTCTTTACCCCGTCCAATCTCACCCCACCTACCGTACGACTCTGCCCATAGACTCTACTGTGTGTGCTCTCGTCCGTTATCTGGTCTCTTGCACCATATCCGCCATCTTTAAGTCTACTCCTGGCCATGTCACCCAATCCCTCCCACTCTTTGCAAAGTCCCTCGTTGCGTATCCCCGCCCCCCGAACTTTCCGTACTCTTCCACAGCAACCTCATCTTTCTCCCTCCGTACCATCTCAGACCCTCTGGCGTGACCTCTTTCCCTCGGATCCGCTTTCCCGCACCCCATACCTGTCTCATTTCACGCCCTTTCCTCGACCGATTCTTTCCATTATTTCGCCTTTCCGTCCCCCACCCATTATTATTATTATTATTATTATTATTTAACTAAACAATCCCCGTGTCTCGCTTTTTTTACAGTGAGTGACTCTCCGTAAGGCTAACCATGTCCACTTACATCTACATGAATGTTCAGTGCCTTTTAAGCGGACTGTCAGCACCCCCACCGTTGCGTCAGGACACGAATATCGTCTCCAGACTGCACATCTGGAATCCGGCTCCTTGGCCCTTTTCTTTAGAAACTCGACCATCCTCCCGAATTACTTAGTGCAGGAACAACGGCACTCCCACATACCCCAACTCTACCGCATGCTTGGTTCTCCAGTTCTGTTGGTGCAAATTCCCAGGTATCGAGCAATGAACCCCAGCTAATGGCACCCTTCTACGATGGAAATAACATTATCTCGTGTTACGGATAGTCACTCAATTACCCAGTAGCTCTAATGTAATACAAGCTAGTAAACTTTTTTTAGACACACCCTCGTTGATTTAAATCCCTCCAACCCTTCTACCTCGGCTGCATAGCCAGTCCTGATCGCCCCGGCCATTTCTTTCCCGTCGTTATCGCAATAGCACCCGTTCATTCCTCTTCCCCCGGATCTTTCCCTTGAGCTCCGTACCAAATCACCTTTCATCTTTCCCTCATTTCCCCATCTCTACATTCCTCCCTTTCTATTTCAAAAACCTCGATTACCTTCAATCCCACGTCCTCCCCCTAATTTTCCACTGATTGCTTCCAGAGAACCAATTAACCCATTCTCGTACCGCCTCTCACTCCCTCACGCGATATAAGACCACGCACAACTCCACCCTTCCCCCTTACTGCAAACTCCTTGTATTCCACCGTCACTGCTCTCTCCTGTTTGTGCCTCTGCCCCTCAAAAAACTCTCGTCTCCAAAAACCTTACAAAATAACTATCCCACCTCTTCCTCTCTTCGTTTTTCTATCCAACCCACTCCCTTCCTTCTTTCTAACATGCAAAACATGAATACGGACCGTGAGTACTTCCTAGACTTTTTGCATTTCTGCAATCGCGCTATTATTTATTTACTTAGCCTCCTCCACCGTTGAGTGCGACTTCTGCGGAAAAGTTTGCCATAATCGAAAGGCCTTCACCGACCACCGTCGCTTAACACATACTTTCTATTATGTCTCCCACAAAAGTCTGTCTACCTTCTCCCTTTCGCCCTTCATTACACCCAGGCTTACTTCTGCATTAGATCAACAATTCGTCCTACAAAAAAACAAGCTGGCTGGCCCACCGCTCTGCCATTTGTGTAACGCCGGCCTGAACTCGTCCTGCGATAAAATCAAAATCCATTACTCGAGCATGCATCAGCTTGCCGTTTCCGTGGAAATCCAATATCATGCTCTTCCTGTTTCTCGTCCACCTATCAACGACAACACTGGGCCTACTCTGTCACACTCTGATCAGAGCGCCCTCCCTGAGCACAACCCCGACTCCCCTATGGCCGCAGACAGTCCCGCTCCTACCAATCCCCCACTCCCGGACATCCCCAATGAACGTCCTCTCCTCGACCCCGAAGACGACCCCGCTGAAGTCTTGGACTTGGAGTCTATCTGCTCCGACTCCTCTGAGGATATTTTAGATTACCACGAAGATGACCCCGTCGTCCCCGCATCTTTCGCCCTCCCTTCCTCTCTCCCCTCTCCAGCTGACGACGATCCTCCAACTGACCCGCAGGTCGGCGATCTTCAACCTCTCGACGGCCAAGGCGTCCCCCAAAAAAATGTCTATGGTTCAAGCAGTTAGTACTACCGTATCATCAACCGTTCTGTAAACTAACCGCCTTTATCATCATAAGACCTAAACTACGATCACCCTCTCTCCGCTTTTGGTTTTGCGGTCAATGTCGACGTTAAGGCTCTCATCTGTGTCTCGTGCAGGAGAGGTGTCCCTCTCGATATGATACGCTCACACTGTAGGGAGTACCATCGCGGACGCGAATCCCCTTCTGTATCTCAACAGAAGGAGATCACTCAAGCTTACTCAGACGGCAGTTTTCGTTCCTCTTCCTCCGATAAATATACCCAACCCCCCGGTCAGAAACCTGTTCACGGCTTAGAAGTGCTTCAAGGTTACGCTTGCCCGGTATCAAACGACGACGGTACACCTTGCTCCAAGGCATTCGTTGCAACGTCCAGCTTCCTTCGTCACCTCTCCACTCATTCCGCCTACCCCAAACCCGATCATAACTCTTGTACCTCCTGTATACAAACGCTGTTTGCACAGGGTGGGTTGCAGATGTACTTTCCCGTCAACGTCTCTCTCTCTCAACTGGATCCCTCTCCCAAGTCTGCCTACGTTGACGCCCTCACCCTCCTCCAGAATCTCCCTACTCCCCACATACCCGTCCCTGATAACGACAAAGAAAGAGCGTCGGTTCACTGGTACACCAGGTGGCCCGAACTCCTTGAGCCATACTGCACCAACGATGCCCACGTGCAAGAACTCCGCTCTCTTGTCTCTTTCCCACAGGCAGGCATTGACCCAGATTGGCTTGTCGGAGTCCAAGACCACGGCTCCAAGTGGTGGGTCAAGGCTGAGTCTGCCCACGCCAATTGCTCTCACAGAGCTTCTGCCTTACTTAAATCCCACCAAGAGTACATGTTAGCTCTTCTCGCTCCACTTTCCTGCTAATCCTTTGCTCAGGTACCGTGGTCCCTGGAAGATGCTACGTGAGGTCGAGAGTTCAAGACGATATTGCGGAACCGCAATATCCTTCGTATCCTTTTGCCTCAGAGCCCTAAACCTTCCTGCTGACAAAATCCCTACTCGGTTTTCCGATCAACAGCAAGCCCTATTGCGCGACTACCAAAACTATCTCACCTCTGTCCCCACGCCACCGGGTGACGATATACAAATATTCCAACGAGTACTTTTCTCCCTCTTGTTTAGAGACAAAAACTTGGAGATCGAGTTACTGGGCAAGCTTGCCTGTCCCGTCCAGTCGTTTAACGCTTTTGTTTCGATTCGGTCCCTTGGACAGTTTGCCAAGGCTGCGCTCGTCACTCAGCCAATCGCCCGATTCCTCTATATATCACGTTGTTCTGCTCTCCTTTTCGCCCTCGACGAAGCTTCCGGCGCCGACAACAGGCGTTTTATCAGGCAAGATTATGCCTTTTATCTTTCTTCACCCTCTAACCTCTACTCTTTCCCATAGTATCCTTCAGGACGTCTGCTCAGACTTACTCGGTACCGGAGAAGGCAAGATCTCAGACGAGTTGATCTCCCTCAAGAAATATGCCTCTTCTTTGGCCATGCGAGAGCCTGGTTACCTGCGCGTCTTGTACGATCCCGACTACACCACCCTATCTTATCGTGGTCGGAACCTTCCCTTGTCCAAGCTCCAACATGGTCTAAACGAACTTATTTCTGATACCTGGCGACAACTGCTCGCATTGAGCGGTGGCACAAAATTCCCGATAGACATACCCGCTGGAATGTCCGAGGATATCCGGTCGAGTACCCTCGGTTTCTCCTTTATCAACGAACTTCGCATCCAACTCCCCACCCTCTCCCTCCTCATGGCCATGTCAAAGCAGGAAAAGTTCACCCTTTTTCGACCGTCTGCACCTGGTTCAGCTCTAAGTTTTGAGCTCGACCCTAGCTCCGTTCAAGAGTTACTCCACACTGTCAAACCAATTGTCGAATCGATTGCGTTCCTCCTTCAAGTCACCGGTTCAGGTCCGCTGCGTATGTCCGAGGTTGTTGGCGATCGGTATTGCAATGGTTCCAGTCCTCGTAACTTATTCGTGTCCCACGGGAGGATTTTCCTCCTAAGAACCGACCTCAAGACTTCCACCTCACGTGGTTACCGCTCGTCTGTCATCCATTTCCCACCACCCAAGGTCACTGAACTACTCGTCTATTACCTCACTGTCGTTCGTCCGTTGGAGACCTTCCTCACTGGACACTTGGGCCGTGTTCAAGACTACGCTGCCTATTCTCAATTTATCTATGTCATAAAAGGTTTACCGCTCACACCACGTGCATTCTCCGACATCATCGCTACATACAGTGACCGTTATTTCAACTGTCGTCTCTCTGGCCTTGATCTCCGCCACGTCCTGGTCAACATCCAATCGACATTCCTCCCCCCCATCGTCGACCCCTCCGTTCAAAAGTTTGGCGATTCCCAGGCCGGTCACAGTACCAAGGTGGCGAACCTTACCTACGGTCAAAGGATGGACCACCTCCCAGGTGAAGAGGCTTCCTCTTTCGTTTTGTCCTACCATTGGTGCGCTCGCCTTCACAACGTCCTAGGAGTTGGACCCAATCCTCCCACCCCTCCCATCCCGTACTTGCATGCTCCTGCAGAACCTACCTGGTGGAGCCCTTCACAGTACATCCCCCAGCCTTTTTCCCCTGAAAACGCCATCAACAACCTCCACCGTCATATATCGACGACACTTGCATCCGCCACTGATCAACTCTCCCGGACCTGTCAAAAGACCCTCCGTCAAGCAACGTTCGAAGCCTTCACCGCGTTTTCGTCCACCCATGGCTTCTCCCTCCCCACCCATTCGCCTGTCAACGACCAACCCACAGTTGGTCCATACACTCCACTCGTCTCCCCCGGCCAACCTTTAGCCACTCCAGATCCCTTTGAGGCCCGGCCTGACGTTGTGAGTTTCAGCATTAACTAAACCCTTAAAGCCTCCTACTCAGTTTCCAATTCCAGCCTCTAGGTCCAGAATCTGCAGACGTACAACCCAGTTCTGTAAGTTTAAAGTTTAGTTGTGCCTTACGATTCCTGCGTTTAATTGTCAATACCAGTCGACTCCTCCAGATGATGCTGAACTTTTTTCCGCATTGTCCCTTTATACACGTCGTCCCAACCCTTCATTTACCAGCGACAATCAGAAACAGCTTCTGCGTGCTGTCCTCAAACCCAATCATGACAGCATTATCGCCGTCCTCCCCACTGGCTCCGGAAAGTCCATTGCCATCTTCGCTCCACCTCTCGTCGAGACCCATGGAATCACTGTCGTAATAACTTCACACACTGCCCTCCGCCGCCAGCTTGCTGCTCAAGCCACCGAACTTGGTATACCCCATCTCGTTTGGAACACCAGGAATCAACCAAATAGTCCCGATCCCAATACTGTGCGGTTGGTTATCATGATTTGTGATGAATTTGCTACGGACGAATCGAAATGGTCAGTGTCATAGATATGCCGTCCAACCCTCGCTCTGACTTGCACCAAGGTTCATCACACGCCAAGAAGTGATTCGAATTCTCCTTGATGAGGCTCACTCATTATTTTTGTCCGAGTCCTACCGCCCCACCATGCAATCTCTATCCCATCTAAACCTTGCAACGGTTCCCAAGGTTTTCCTAACGGCCACCCTCGTCCCTGACCACGAGAGCGTTTTGGCGAATTGTGTTGGTATATCCCTGTCCTCCACACTTGTCATTCGCTCTCCCACCACTCGCGCCAATCACCATCTTCAAGTGTCCTCCCTCCCTCAAACTGCTGACGTCTTTTCTGTTGGTATAAATTTGGCTTCTATCTTGCTTGAACGCTGGCGACCCGATCCTTTAATAAGAGGCATCATCTTTGTCAGGTCCCGCGCAACCCTCAACAACCTCTGCGATTCCGTAACCTTCCCTGTCTGCAGCTATCACGGTCGAATGTCTGACGACGCTAAAGATTCCAACCTTCGCACATGGCTTTCTCCCACAAGCTCCGCCAAGTGGATCATCGCGACAACCGCACTTCTGCATGGTGTCGACTACCCTAGGGTCGACGCCGTTATCTTTTTGGAGATTCCTTATGGGCTTTATGACTTCGTCCAAGGTGCCGGAAGAGCTGGCAGAAACGGTCAGAAAGCCTTAGTTCTCGTTGTCCATAAACCTCCCCTCCCCTTTCCTTTCGGCGACAACCAATATACTTGTCACCAGGCCGTGCGCACAATGGTTGAAGGCACTATCTGTCGTCGCACCACTATATCTACAGTTATGGATGGCCACCCAACAAGCTGTGCTGACCTCCCTGGCTCTGTGTTGTGCGATGTTTGTGACGGTCATTTGGCTCCCATAGTCATTGAGGCGATCCGAAACTCCACATCTACTCCCGCTTCCACATCCGCTCCCGTTTCCACCTCCGCTCTCTCTCCCACGCCTGCTCCCGCCCCCACATCGGCTCTCGTTTCCACATCCATTCCAAACAATGTTGCCCGTCGTTCACCTCCTCCTCCTCCTTACACCACAATTTCCAACGGTGTGGCCGCCCAGGGCAACTCTAATGCCAGGACCCAGCATGCCAAAGCAGCCAAAGACCTCGTTGCTAGATTTTCGGGCTGTTTTGCTTGCCGGATTGTCCATCCCACTCACGCACCTTGCCACCATCCCTGCGAGAACTCCGGGATACCCTCTTGTTCCCAATCTCCTCATCTCCCATTCGCGTGTACAACGCTACCCCATCGACATGGCTGGATTCAGTGGAGAAAAGAACTCCCCAAGCCACCTTCTGATACTTGGCGATGCTACTTTTGTTTCCTGCCGAACTCAGTCCTCTCCGGCGGCCAGCACAGGTCTGAACTACCCAATGGAGTCAAGTGCCGGTACGCCGACGCCCCCATCATAGCTGCTTGGCATATCCTCAACACGTCTCATCTTCTTCAAACTATCGCACGAGACTTGCAATTTGTCCCCGGCCAGGATATCTCCCAAAGCTTTTCTCAGTGGTTGATGTCGTATGGCTCTGATGCCGAGGATATTAGGCTTTTCTCCGTCTTTTCTTGGCTCTGCAAACGTCTTTACCCTACACCTTCTGTATAACGTCCCCTTTTACTTTACCAAACCTCATTGTGATTTCTGTTTTCTTTCTCTCCTACCTCCGCCGTTTAGTTCCTGCTCTTTTGTAGTACATTCATCTCATTCATTACATCCCCCTCCACGGTATTTCTAGCTGTCACGATATTCTTCAAGTTTTCCACGTCTTGTTCGTAACTTAGATTTCACATGTTTGCTCCGCTCACGTTTTACACCCCTTGTGTTCTTGTTCTCCCTTTCATACATCTTGTTCAGCTCAGGCATCTCGTACCCTTTGTCTACACTTCGTATATAAGATGCGCATGGACTTTCGCCAACCTTCGCGTTCGTTTCCACTTCTCGCAAACTGAGCTCACTACGCTCGCTCTCTAGGTTCACGCGATTTTCCTTAGGTTACAGGTCCTCGCCTCGTCCTTAGCTCGCTCATTTTCGTCCCACCACTCATGCCGTGACCCCTGTGTTACCTGTGGCAAGGTTATCGAAAATATTATATAATATCGCGAGTATTGGACACATCGAGTATACATGGTAATACACAGGACGGTACCGGCGAACCACACGAACTAGATATACTGTAGCAGCGCGACAACTCCGGCGTCATCTGTCATCACTTCCAGCCAAAACTGAATTGGCCGGATGTTTTAGTGGCCGGAGTGGTTGTGCACGTACAGTACCTCAAAACTCGACGAGATGCGCTGCATCAAGGTCCTTTCTCCATGACCTGTCCTTATCGGACGATGATTACTGTGATGCATCGGAGTCAACTCGAATGAAGACGCTATCGACCAGCTCGTCTCGCACCTCAGCGTCGGTTTCATCCTGATGTCTTGCCCTGGCGTACTCACCCACGAGTATCTTGGTAAAGTCACCGAACAGACGGGACGACGGCGACAACTCGACCGCGGATCCTTCCATCGCGGTGCACAGCCTCACTGATAGCGACCCGAGGCTCTTCATTTTGACACCACGGCGATATTACATGGTGGCGCAGTGGTCGGCGTTCGTCGTTAGGCGTTTGGTGGCGCCGGGACCGTTAGGTATTACGCGAAGTGAGTCGAGTGGCGGTGGATCAGATAGCGACGGGATGCTCCATCTCCATTGAGATGAGCGCGAAGTTTGTAATTGGGTTTTTGGGATGGAGATGAGCGAGGCGGGCAAAGACAGCGATAATATCGAAGCTTCTGTAGCCCAAGTTTCATCGTTCGAAACACATGGCCGCTACGTAGTCCCCCCACGGCAGAATACATCGCAGAGACCACGGATGAACCAGAGTTCGAATCCCAACTCCACCGAGATACACAGGCATTCGTTTAATTTTGCCTCAGACGGGTCACGCGATCCTAACCTAACCGGTCGAAAATTAGCCAACCTTACTACTAGCTAGGCTCGTGACCAGTCCGTCACGTGCACCGGAACTATCAGCGCTCAAGCTTAAGCGTTCAAACGTTCAACGTCCATCCCCCCTCCCACCGCCGTCACCTTAGGTTACTCCCCCAACCCTCTTTCCGAAATCTCGTCTAGGAGTCTACTCCTTCGGCAGAGATATTGCTTGGTCTAACGTTCCCGCTTCGTGTCCCCTCCGGCCGTCTACCCGACCTCTCGCCTAGGAGTCTACTCCTTCGTTAGAGCTATTGCCTGGCCTGGCGTTCCCGCTTTCTATTGGCTTCAACCATACTTTTCTTCATAACATGGTGAGTCCTTTTACCCAACTCTTTGTGCTACACTCACATATCCCAAGAACTCTTCACTCAGAACTTTTAAACTCGGTTGCGATCTCATTTCCACCTACTCTACCGATTCAAATGCCTACCCCACTGAAGTGTCCTTCGTTGAGTTTGACTCCCATCACGGAAATCTCTGGCCTGTGGAAGTGGACCTTTCCCGTCGGCACGATCCCATCCCTGAATCTGCAAGGGGAAATCCTGGCCAGCCACGTTATGGCTATCCTCTGTGCTGGTCCCGAACAAACTTTGAATGGTACCCCTATCTCCCTGCCGTCTCAAGTTTCCACTATCCTATATTTCGAGGATTGAGATCCGCCAAAATCGTCTCCACTGACTTGCGTTGGAAGTTGAGGGATGAAGATATTCTATTGTGGAGCAGTATCGAATTCGTGATGTTGAAAACTATCCGAGTTCTCGGCGCTGGCCAGCTAACCTCCCTCGAACACGTCACACCTGATTGGCCTGAGTCATTCGGCTACAAGAGGTCACATTCCACGGAGAAGTTTGCCCTCAGATCCAAGATGGCTTGTCTTAACGCGTTCCAGCGGATGTTGGCCTATGTATCCTACACCATTTCTGAAGTCTCCGATTCCAAGTTCCGCGCTCTACCCTACCAATACCGAACCTTCCTATCGAATCCGCACTGGGTTGACGATATCTTCAAAAAGGTCACCGAAGATTCACCCAATTCCGACGTCCACGTTTTACTCAAGTTTCTTTTCGCATCCGTTGGGGAGATCCTTCGAACTTCCAACTTTGTTGGCGTTGTCGTCAGCTATCACAAGGAATACCACTATCCCTCCATCCTTGCCATGCGAAAATCTGGAGTTCCCATTTACGTCCGTTGGCACGAAACCCTTAAACTAGATTCATACTCCCGCTTCCACCAACACCATATGCTCAAAGACTGGGCTCCGGATCTTGACGCCTTCTCCATCTTAAACCAACCTTCCTCCACTACCCATGACCTCCAGGCCCCCGATCCTCCCTCCTTTCCTCCTAACACCTTCCTCGATCCAATGGACTATGTTCGCCGAAGGACCGCTGACATTCAATTAAAGCTTACACAACCGGACCGTGCCCAAGCAATGAAGAACCGGCAGAAAGCCGCCATGAGGTTTGGAACCCGCAGTTACCGTGGTGCCGACGTCTACGAACTCCAACGAAAGGAACAGATTGACCCGAAGACCCGTCAGCAAACCGTACATTGGGAAAGGAGACGTCTTGACAGAATCGATGCCCAGCGCACCTATGATATGGCCTCTCCGTCTCAACTATGGCATGCACTTTTCTTTTTTACTCCTTTTCTTTCTCTAACCTACGTCCAGGTTTGACTGTGATCTAAACCAGTGGAACTTCTGTGACCAGTTCAATTTCATCGACCACGGTAGTTCTGATGACAGTGACGGTGAAGAAGATGTCGCGCAGTTTTACACTGATCTCGCAAACGCCTATCGAGATGACCCCAGCGATCATGGTGGGACTCCCTTGGATAATATACCGCCCGCTCCTTCCTTCCACAATGCTGCTGTTACGGACCACCTCCGGAGTCATCATTTCAATGTCCCAGAGTGGCTTGTTCGAGCCTGGCGCGATTCCGAAGACTTCCTCGCGAAACGCTTTGGACTGATGGACCTCTCAGGCACACCGTGCGGAGAAAAGTCCTACTGGTCTAGGAAGCTCGGTCTCCCACCTGGCCAACCTGATGAGAACCTTTTCCATCTCTACGAAGCCGTTGTCTCTCGTTGCGAGTGGCCCCCCAACATCTGTGATCTCTCCCCAGAAACCACTCTCACTCCGGAAACTTTCCCTTCTCCGAACTTGACCAACCTTCTCACCTTGAGTTCCACCGAGTTTGGTTATGTTGTCGACATCCAAGATCGGGTGACTCGTCCCTGGAAACTGCTCATTTCTGACCCTCTCACCATCCTCCAGATTGAGAGGGAACGTTGGTGTTCAGATGGAAATAACCTCCTTACCCACCTCGTTACCAATGGGATCCCATTCCAGGTTCTCCACCAGAATGTTCTCAAAACCTCCTCGTTCCCCGACCACCCTGGGCCAACCCTCCATCCGACCGGCAAGGACCCACTCCTCATTGACTACTTTGCCTATCGCCACGACCTTGTAGATTTTTTATCTACATATCCTCACGCTAGAGCAGCGGCTCTCTGTGCCGGAGGTATCCTTTGGAGACTATCGGTAGACGTTCTCGCCCTACCTTCCGAGACTGACATTGTCGGCCCCTTTGATCACCATGCCTGTATTTCACGGAATATCAACGGCATTACTTATTGGACCCCCCGCCTCACCGAACAGGAGCAACAGGTCCTTGTTGGGGTGTATAGGTGGGCCGAAAGTAAGTCAAGCCCCAATCTGCCGTCCCCAATGCTTCGCTGACAACCCGCAGATCCCTCCAATAACCCTAGGGACGACAGCTGGTGGCCGAAGCCTCAACTGTGGGGTGGCTCCGGTCTCGACTTTGGCGCATGGGCACCCCTAGATGAGGATTGGTATCAGAAGCGACATGCCGACATTGTTAACCGTACCGCAAGTTGCGTTCAGAGCAGGAACTGGAGGCAATATCTCAAGTTTGAAGGCAAAGACGCGGCTAAATTCCTCTCAAACGCCCGCTCGCTCGCAGCTTCTTTTCTCCTCCAACATCGACTTACAAATCTCCCTTCTGCCGGTAGACCCCTTGTATAAGAGCTTTAGTTACGTCGTAAGATATATTTCTGGTCTTCGTCTGTGTGCATGGCCCTTCCCAACTAATCGGGGCGATTACTTTTGAGTAATCGATCAGTCCTGATACCGTAATAAACATAACCTTGATTGGGGTTCCTGAGGTCGGGGATCACAAAAAGTGGCACACCGCCGCCAAAAAGACCCGTTTCTTGTCTCCCTTCCTCTCTTCCCCATTACCTTCGTATCTTTTGTTTACTCGAAGGCTTTCAACCAGATCTACTCGACCTGGTTGAGTCTTCTGTTCACGCAAGGAGACGTCCTGCACTGGAAGAGAATGTATACAGGTCAGGCTCTCGATAACGTTACGCGCGATGCTAGATGCCAAGAATCCTATCCATTTATCACCCTCAGTATTTCAAACTTGTAAAACTATTGAACCAGCTCGAGAGTCGCGATCGGAGGCCTGGGTAAGAACCTACTGGCAGTTACACTGGATCAGTCGCCCCATGCACGGCACGCGCTATGTACCCACGTCCCCAAAAGAAGTTGCTTCTTTCCTCTCCCCCTCCCTCTCTCATCATCTCATCCAAACGTTTGTTCACTCGAAGGTTCCCTCGCCTCTCATCCTGGCTTTCCGACAACTTCCAGCATGCGCTCTGTGATATGCAGTTCTCGTCTTGATATCGGTGGCTCTTCTGACTTCATTGGATCTGGCATGCATCGTTCTGGCGCAACTTCTCATTGATGTATGACCCCCTGGGCTGGTCGCTCTCAATTCACCTGTTGCTCCTATGTTCCTGGAAGTTGCCCTACCTTGAACGACGTATGGAGCCCAACACCCGTAGAATCATCATTACGTCTTATTTGCGATACTGACCTTACACCCCAGCGCAGACATTAGGATCGATTTCGCTACTCCCTCTTCTTCGGTGGACCTTGGGATGGTTTTTGTCGCTGCCACTTCATTGTAAGTCGCCAACCCATCCCCTCACGCGACCAATCACTGATCCCCGACAGCTCTTACTTCAATGACACACTCCACTCCTTTATTCACAATCTTTTGTTGAGAATTCCCTCCTCCTAACCTAACCTAAGGACCCGAACCCAGCGCTAGGTCTTCATAGTCATCAGGGGAACATCGTGTCTGCCGGCTGGCTCATTTGGCCATTCGCCAGCCAGATTCATTTCACTAGTCTTCTTTCCTTGGCACCACGCCTACGTGGCTGACTAAGAGCTTGTGGGGACTGTATCTGGGATTTGCTCTGGGCCAATTCTCCTGCCCGTGATATAGCTGGACTTCGGCTATACCAACGCTCTCTCACGTACGTAAGTCCCGGCTTCACCAATGCAACGATCCTTGGCAATTCCCCGATGGGTCACTGCCGGTGCATTTGCAACGGTGACCAACCTGCCTATGTCACTGATCTACGGTGACGGCACCCCTCCTGCTCCACTGCAGTAGCATCGAACGCGATAGGAAAAAAGCGGCGAATTATATAGTAGTTGTATGTGATCGTTATAAAATTTCGTGAATCAAATAGAGTCGCTTACAATCATCATCAATCGCCACCAGCCCATAAAATATAATTGAAACCAAGCTATCATATTAGCACAACAATTTAGTCATCACCAGTCGCCGTCAGTGGAGAAAACGTCCCTTTTTCCGACCCACGGTGACTCTGAGAGATCCCGACTCAATTCAATCTCCCGAGTCTCCCGGAGTCTCCATCGGTTACTCGAACTTTTTTCTGAGGAAAAATCGCCCAGTGTTGCTCCTTAGACTCATTTTTCAATCCTGGTCAACCCCAGGTGATTCAATTTCCCGGATCGTCTGGAATCGCTCACGATCGTCCGACTTTTTTACTGGGATTCACCAATGACGGTTAAGTAGTTTCGTTTCTTCCTTTCTTAATCTTGTCATGTCTTCCTCTTTTGCCTGAAATGTTGCTACAGTGAAGTACGCGGTAGACACGTTCTAGGACAGAGAATACACCGAAAGCGG
>Ga0307510_10006793_pt1 | contig 13646 bp, 11 predicted proteins | sample 12_EM_MG_FD_207224 | JGI IMG/M metagenome (GOLD analysis project Ga0307510, IMG submission 207224) | Populus trichocarpa ectomycorrhiza microbial communities from riparian zone in the Pacific Northwest, United States - 12_EM | ecosystem: Host-associated > Plants > Roots > Unclassified | place... | reverse complement strand
ACACTGTCTATATTAGGAATTAAGTACAAAATTAGCATGTTAATTCATGTTTTCAAAGCTGGGCTAGTCCTAACAATGCCCTTTTTCATCAACATATTTTATGAGTTAAAATGCAAGCTGGAACCAATATATATATATATATATATATATATATATATATATATATATATATCTCTCTCTCTCAAAATAGTGAAATTACACCAACCACCATTGTCATTTGGAAAGCTGTTAAATTAGACTATCGTAAATTCTGATGATTTAGACTCTTGAGGAGAAACATAGATATGCATTTCCTTTACTTCCAAAGTCTTTTTTTTTTTGGTCTTGGAAAGTCTCTAGCTAAGCTCTTCATTGAGACTCTTGTACAATTTTGCTTAATAAATTTAAATCCTTTATTCCACTACGCTAGGTTGGAAGCCCTTTATTCTTATTAAATCATGATAATTTAATTGATGCAAAGTCTCATATAATTTATACACTTATATCCAAACTTTTCAATATAAAAAATATATTTAAGTTTTATTATTTCATAGACATTGACTATTGATATATAAAAAAATAATAATATTTGTAGATAAAATATACTATTCAAACTTTGAATATATAGACTCAGTTCACCAATACTAATCTATATAATATATAAATTGTTTTTTATATTACAATTTTGAATTCAAATTCAATAAAATATTTCAAGATTGAAATTTCTTATGAATGCATAATTAGCACACATATGAATAATCCATCTAAAATCTAATGAGAGAGTCTAATAAGGTTCTGATTGGGAGTGTGATTGTGGTTGTTTTTTAAAGTATTTTTCGTGATGAAATACATCAAAATGATATTTTTTATTTTTTAAAAATTATTTTTAAAATCAGCGCATCAAAAAAATTTAAAATATATAAACAATTAATTTAAAAAAAAAAATTTAAATTTTTTAAAAACACGAATTGACTTGTATTTTTCAAAAGTAAGTTTTCCCACCAATTGCTTCTCTATTGAAAAAAAAGAAGGAAAAAGAGGTTAGTTCTTGAAATAAAAAAACATTGGGGCTTAAAGAGAAAAAATGAGAATTCATACCGTTGACAGGTTCTATTTTCTAACTACAGTCCTCAAATATTTGACCATATTCTTCACAACAATTACCAAAACCTCCTCGATTTCTTTCCCTTTTTTTTTTCCTTACCCAAATCCGAAATTAAAATCAAAATCCATTCAATTCGCCGTCCTAAACAGCTATATCCTCGATTTCATCAATCAATAAAAAAACCCATTTTGTTTTTTCCCTCAAAAAATCCAATTTTTTTTTTTTTTTTGAAGCAATACAGGTTTTTTTTTTTAAATTTTGACTGCCAATTTTAATTGATATTCTTGTTTTAATGTTAAATTCCCGCCTTACCTTTATTTTTTTGCTGTTAATTTTCTTTTTTGATGTTATAGTTTGGTTCTTTTTAATGTTTCTGACATGGGTTTTTTGATGTTTTGTTGTAGAGAGGAAGAGGAAGATAGACAGAGAGAGATGCAAAGCCAGGTGGTGTGTAGAGGGTGTGCAAGTGTATTGTTATATCCAAGTGGAGCTTCTAACGTTTGTTGTGCTTTATGTAGTACTGTTACTTCCATTCCTTCTCCTGGTATATAATTCAATTCCCTCTCTTTTTGCTTGTCAGTTGAACCCGTTAATGTTTATGTTGTTATGTCAATGTTTTTAGCTTTTTTTAATGTTCACCGCAGGCACAATGAATGTTGGTTATTTTGAAAATTTGGGTTTTTGGGTTTTGTTGTTGTTTGTTAATTGGTAGCGCTATGTTAAATTTTTTTCCCCTTTTTTCTGAAATTTTGTTTTAGTGTGTGTGTTCTAGGAGATGGTTGTTTTGAAGAATTGTTGATCGAAAAGGTGGGAGTCACGTTTTAGACGAGATAGTTGATATGGGTTGGTTTTGCAGTCGATGTTTTTGAAGGCTGATTCAGATTTGAGTTGATGATTAACTTTGGAGTTTAGAGTTTCGTCGAAGTTGTTGCACTTAATGTAGTTTGCCACAGTGTGGCGGACAAATTGGATTGTTTCTGCATGGTGGAGTGCCATCTAAGATCCGCCATGGATTTGAGAATAGGAATGCATAATCCTGGTGTTACCCACAGGGCATTGAAATTTCATGCTAAATTCCTTATCCGCCTTCCATGAATTATACTGAGTGCCAATTTCGTGCTTTTCTGAAAATGAAGACACTAGCTTGTTTTTAGACTTGTAATGGAGAATACACATTTGTATCTAAGTTAGACAGTATGAAAAGCTTTGGTAATTTAAATCATCAGAACCTTCTTCCCTGATTCTTGATATGAACAAACAAACCTTGTTACCTATATATTATTAGAATTAGTTATGAAAAACAACCAATCCCCCAAAATGTCCACATTCCATATGTAAAAATTAAAATAGTTATGATCCCCCCCCCCCCCTCTTTTTTCATGAGAAAATGCCTCAGTCTTTCATTCTCTTTTGGGACAAATCAAAAAAAGAAATGTAAACAAATCAACATGTGGAGAGAATTTTAATTTGGCCTGGATATAATCAAAATGCATGGTAATAAGATATTTGGGTCCAACTGCAATCTTGCAGGGATGGACATGGCTCAACTCATATGTAGAGGTTGCAGGTCATTGCTAATGTATCCACATGGGGCAACAACTGTGAGATGCTCCTGCTGCCACGTAGTGAACATTGCACCAGGTAAAATGCAAAATTTCATGAATAAGATATGTAAAATTATCTCAGGACATTTGGCTAATTTGAACTGGTAATTTGCAGATTAACTTATTTAGTCTGCATCATAACAACAGATAGTCTTGCCCTGTTTTTCTTTCTATGGTATAAAGGTGTATGTTGGTAAGATGTTTGAATTTCTCTTTACCCCGGTGGACATTGTCTGTGCCTTAACAAAACATTTAAAAAAAACACTAAAAGAAAATGTTATAGAACTATCAGCTGGGCAGTGATCTTAGTTAATTATATGAGCTGACTTCAAGATGTAGTGGGAGGAATGGTGTCTTTTAATTGGACGAGAATGTGTTTTTAAAACTTCTACCTCACTTGATTGCTCATTATGCCGTATGCATTTCTAGCACTTGCTTTCTTTTAATAGTTGTTGACAGTATTTTCTAGATTCTTTTTTATCAGGTAACTGCTATTGAGTTTTTAAAGTTGATAACATTTGGAAAGATTAGTAGCTGTTGCATTTATGGTTATTAAGAGTGGTGGCATGGATTTACTTTGATATCCAATTTCTACCAATTTACCTATTGTCATTGAAACTGGAAGCTGTCTGATAGATTTTCTCTGACATGCACTAGATTTTAGGGAATGGGCTCAGGAAACATTGCTTTTATTGGCTTCATTTGCTTACGTTGTATCATTTCATTTCAAAATTGCATATACCGATTCTACTGAGTTTCCTTTATATTTCACCTGTTTGGTGCACTGATTTGTTCTCTCTGATTTTGCGGCTATGTGAGAAGGATATAACCAGGCCGCTCATGTCAACTGTGGGAACTGCCGGACTGCTCTTATGTATCCAAATGGATCTCCATCTGTCAAGTGTCCTGTCTGTCACTATGTTACTAATGTTAGTGTAAGTGCATCGACGCATTGATTATATTAGGGCACCAGTCTTTACCTGACGAGTGGTTGTGAAATCTTGGAAATTATCACTAGTTTTGGCTCAAGTTTTGAGCTTCTGTTATTTAAGTTAATTTCATTCTCCTGATATGAACTTCAGTACTTAACACACTAATCTTCCATGGAAAATTGCTCAAATTTATGAAAGCTTAACAAGTGAGCTCTGCCCTTGAATTTGTGCACATTGAATCAAGATTGTCTCCTGTTAATGTTTTCTCATGAACAAATAGTTTATCTAATATTCCAATGCCTACAAATTATACAGATCTATATTTAGATTATACTTTTTTTTTAATCTCTGGATGTCTGTAATGATCTGTACTGTCTGGTTGAGATATTTGAATTCTTAGGTCAACCAAGATATAAAGGGAATGGATGGATAGTGGATTATGTCCTGTAGTCATAAGGAGTTTATCTAACATGATTATTGCTACTCTTTTTATGGATTGCCTTAGATTTTACAAATTTTTTCCCATTCTTTCTACATCCTGCTACATTGCATTATTCATTTCTTGGCAGTTGTTGCCAACCATCAACTCTCATTATGAAGCTAAAGCCTAAAGGTATATATGCATATGAGGATCAGAAATCTTTTATTTTGTTAGTTGAGGACACGTAACAAGTTTCAAATGGGCTTTTCACATGCCATTGCAATTGACTTATAGCTCCTCATTTTCCAGTTCTCTTTGCTATGCCAATATCCAGTGTCTTCACAACTTAACTGAGTTTGTCCACATTGACCCAACTTGGAAATCTTTCAATGGTTCTAAGTGTTTGCTGATACAGTTTGCTTAGTGCTGTGTTGCACAGCTAACCTTGACATTTTCTTAGTTTATTTTTTTTTTCCTGCAACGATTATAAATGTGTTTTATTCTTTGACAAAATTGTCTCTCTTCTGAATGGATGTTAGCTCTTTTTACTTGCCAGAGACCTCTTGATTCAATTGGAATAGTCCAAAAGAGCTGTATGTTTTTCTAATTCTCGACATGGATTAGTTCCTCAGTATTTCTTGATTTAAGATCATTATAAATATAAACAAAGGAGCAGGATAGCTGGCTTCATGAAATTCAATTTTCTTCTCTTGGGGTGCGTGTAAAGAAAAGACTTGGGATTGTATTTCCATGAACTAGACAATTCCCTAGAGTGTCCATGTTACCATGAACAGATACCATAGCTTTGCGTATACATTTCTGTTTCTGGCGTCTGAATGATTTATTTGATTGCATCACTTTTTCCTCCTTTGGTTATTGTGTGAGCAATAATCTTTTCACGCCCTTGTTCTATATTATGTGTCTTGCAGATGGCTAACATGAGAATTCCGCTTCCAGCAAACAGACCTAATGGTATAGGTGGAACAGCACCATCTACTTCAATGGTAAGGAACTGGACTTTCTTTTCTTTCCTGGTGGCAAATGCCTCAAATCTTGGTTATTTTGTATCTGGTGCTAAGTAAATCTGCTGTTTTCGTTCTCTTACCTGTAGCCATTGCCCCATTCTCAGACTCAAACTGTCGTTGTGGAAAACCCCATGTCTGTTGATGAAAGTGGCAAATTGGTATAGCTCAGTTTGATTACTCCGACTTTTCTTGTTAGAAAAATCTGTTTTATTTTTCCTGCCCATTGATTTTCCATTCATTCCTTTGGAGTAGAATATGTGCTGATAAGATCTCTATCAATTGCAGGTCAGCAATGTTGTTGTCGGTGTCACTACAGAAAAAAAATAACCCGGTGAGATTTTGAAATCTTGCTGTATATTTGGTAGGTAATGGCCCAGATTCATACTATCGCTGTGAAGAAGGATATGCAAATTCATTGTGTATATTTTTATTAAAATAGCCATGAGCAACATTTGTTCAAAAACCATCTTGAATACGCATACTGTTGGAGAAATTTGACGTGTGGATGTGTACATTTTGAGGATATGAAGTGGAAAGGGCATTGTTTCTGTCTCCTTGATTATTGAACCAAAACATTGTTAGGTTCATACTAATATGAGTGAATGTGCTTGTATCTTTTCAAAGTGAACTATCAAATGCTGTATGCAGGGACAATATGCGTATTTGTACTTCTGGAACCCTAGATTCTTGAAGATAAATTCTGTATAATTGAATCTAGTTCTATCATTAGAATCCAGTTTGAGACTTTCCAAGTAAGTTGTATTAGCATTATGGTTTGTTTCTCAACAAGGTAATGACTTCAACACAGTACAGAGTAAATTTGTCTGGGAAGTTATATTCACTCACCTAAACTCGTCGGAAAAAATGGCTGTGTTTGTTCCTGTTCTTTAAGTGGACTGATTGGACTGGGTTTTATTTCATGAATGGCAAGCCAATGTTTCTCTAGCTTATGCTGAAAGAAAAATGAGAAGACAAGCTCTCCATTAAGAATAAAATAAAATAAAATTGAAAGAGATCACCATGGATAATATCTCCGGTTTCTTTGATGTTGTAGTGCGTAATAATTTTTAAAAGTATTTTTTATTTGAAAATATATTAAAATAATTTTTTTTATTTTTGATATTAATATATTAATTTAATAAAAAATATTAAAAAAATATTAATTTAATATTTTTTCAAGTTAAAAACTTAATATATCATAGCTTGAAACATAAAAACTAGAAAAAAAAAAAAAACTGGACCTATCTACATGGAGTCCATTTCCCCTCTGAAGAGCGAAAGCGATCCCTGTCCATGTATAAATAATTAAGCCACTGACATAACCCAGTTCTTCTCTTGGTTAGCCCCCAAAGGCATTCTTGGGATTCGTTGAGAAGAAGAATCCTCCACAATTCCAACATAAGCAAGCAAGTGGCATGGAAAATTATGAATCTTACCTTTGGTGAACAAAACTGATATCTACTGAAAGGGAAAGGAGACTTCCTAACCACCAAAACCAAAATGTGAGATTAAGTTGATGGTTAGACCACCCAATGAACGAAAGCAGTACCTGTGGCTTACTAGACTCAACAAAAGAATTTGGTCATCCATTTTTGTTCTCTCTCTTAAACTATATATAATGCCTGCCTTGTCTAGGCCTAACATCATAGTTGCTCCATTCATCCTATCCCAATCTCTATATTCTCTTTTGTCAGCATGGCTTTGCAAAGTGAAGAAAAACTTGAGGTTGGATACTCTAGCTTACAGCCAAAGACAAGGAAATGGGTTCTTTTGATGCTAAGGGTGCTTGCATTTTTTGCCACAGCAGCTGCAACAGTTGTGATGGGACTCAACAAAGAAACTAAAACTCTTGTGGTTGCCACTGTTGGGAGTACCCCGATAAAAGCCTCTCTTACTGCCAAGTTTCAACATACCCCAGCATTTGTGTAAGCCTTGTTAACTCATTTACTTTGTAAGTACATAAACATAGGAATTAGGATAGAGATGTTCAATATTCCTAATTAAGTGTCTAAGATATGGTGTACAGGTTCTTTGTGATAGCTAATGGATTGGCTAGTATCCATAATTTGGTGATGATTATGGGGGACCTTTTTGGACAGAAGCTTGATTACAAAGGGCTGCGCCTTGCCATGATTGCCATCTTAGATATGGTAATATTCTCAGAACATTTCTCCTTCCAAAAAGAGAAAAACTGTTTATTAACCAAAATATATCTTGCCTAAATGTTTGCAGATGACAGTGGCTCTGGTTTCTGGAGGGGTTAGTGCTGCAGCTTTCATGGCTGAGCTAGGCAAGAATGGAAATTCACATGCAAGGTGGAACAAGATCTGTGACAAGTTTGAAACCTTCTGTGACCATGGTGGTGGTGCACTCATTGCTTCCTTTGCTGGTCTTATTCTCATGCTGATTATTAGTGTGATGTCTATCATCAAGCTTCTAATTAAACCAAAACCAGATAGTACCATTGTAGTCCCATAATGTAGTGGACTAAGTGAATCCTTTCACTTTGCATCATTTTCTGTTGTGTGTGTATTACTCTTGAGAATAATCAAGAATGTAGCCTCCAACCTTCTTTAGTTCCAAGAATTGTTACATTGGCCAGAGAAATACTATCTAGTTGCTTTTAACAACTATGCCAAAAAGATAATTCTGTTGGAACATGAAAATGGCTTAATTCTAAGGCTAAGAAAGATCTTCTTTTAACGAGCTCTTGGACTTGCACTTGTGATACGCGTCTGCGTCAATAAATATTACTGGAATACAAGTATGAGGTTGAAGATTTGTTTGAAGTTATAGCTGGTCGTCGCTGAATCGATCACACAGTTATGTATTCATTCGATAGGTGCAATTATTAATTCTTGCCTAGCATTTCTCCAAATCCCATGTTCTATGTGGCATGCAGATGAGTTTGCGTCTGCGGCTCTGGTATCTAGAGGGGCTAATGCCTGCAGCTTTAATGCAGAGCTAGGGAAGAATGGTAATTCGCATGCAAGGTGGAAGAAGATTTGTTGAGTTTTGAAACCTTCTGTGACCTTGGTGGTGGTGAAGCCATTGCTTTCTTCGCCGCCCTTCTTCTCATGCTGAGCATTAGTGAATGTTATACATGATCAAGCTTCTAATAAACAAAATTCTGAAGTAGCTTTGTAATAATTAAAGAATAAAGAACGTTGTCCTCCCAGCCTTGTTTTTAGTTTCAAGAAGTATACAGTGGGCTGAAATGCTTAGTTCCTTTAAACAAAAATGTCAAAAAAGTTGAATTTGCTGGTACGAAAAAATTCTCTGGTGCTAAGACCAAGAAGAATCTTCTCTTATCTACTCTGTACAAGTGAGTATTTCAGTACTCTCACTTGATAAAATCTTTACCTCTATCGTGCTTCCATAGTCGACATAGATACGTAATTTATGGAATTCCCTTCTGCCTTGTCCTCTGCCTTGCCCTCTTCCTTGCCCTCTGCATGGCTTGAATTCGATTGATTGTCCGTACTATATGTTGCGCATGAAAATGCTGGCTGTTTGAGCAATGGTAATTGTGCATCACTAGTTAACATCGATAGAACATCTGACATAGTAGGCCTATCGTTCACATTATCTTCTACGCATAGCAAGCCCACATGAATGCATCTCAACACTTGGTCTTCCGAGCAAGAATCCCTCAATGTTGAATCCACTAGCTCAAATTGGTTACCTTCTTTCCATAGCTCCCATGCCTGAAAACAAATTTAGTTGGTGCAGACATTGAAAGCTTACACGCAGAATTACTATAATACCATATGCTTTTGAACAACATGAAATGAACTTACATATCCCACAAGGTTGAGAGGGGGATCCATTTGAAGAAGGCCACGATTTTTCCTACCGCTCACAATTTCCAACACCAAAACTCCAAAGCTGTAGGCATCAGATTTCACAGAGAAAACGCCTTCCATGGCATACTCAGGGGACATATAGCCACTGTGTTTGCCAAACAATTGAATTGTTAATCTACTGAAGAGTGAAGATAACTGAATGTTTTCAGTTTAAAAAAGAGCGGAGAAACATGGAGTTGTTGATTCATTGCTTACTAAGTTCCAACGATGCGGTTTGTGTTTGCTTCCAATTCATTAATCTTGAAAATTCTTGCCATACCGAAGTCTGAAATTTTGGGGCTAAGATCTTCATTTAGTAGTATGTTACTGGCCTTCAAATCCCTATGAATTATCCTTAATCTTGAGTACTTATGAAGGTATAGGAGACCTTGAGCTATCTCTTCAATGATTTTAAAACGTTTCTTCCAGTCTAACAGCTCTCTCCTTGATTGATCTGTATTCCAAAATAAAGGCAAAAGTTAGAAGATTCCAACAAGCATAAGGATCAACGTCTAAAAGCTTGGAATTTTATATTTTGAAACATGTGAAAATGCTCTTCGTAATGCTGCTTACCAAAGATAAATGAATCCAAACTTTTATTAGGCATGTACTCGTACACTAACATTTTCTCTTCCCCTTCAACGCAGCAGCCTAGGAGCTTGACAAGATTCGAATGTTGCAGATTAGCTATGAGTATAAGTTCATTTTTAAATTCCACAAGACCTTGTCTTGAAGTTCTTGATAGTCTTTTTACGGCTACTTCTCGACCATCTGGCAATTTCCCCTGAAATAAAATAGATCATTAATCCTACTTCAACATAAAATCAACAAGGTTTTCTTAATCCATTTCTTGGATGTTTTTTTTTCAAGACTACCTTGTAAACAGGTCCAAAACCACCCTGTCCAAGTTTATTCTTTGCTGAGAAAGAATTTGTCGCGGCCATGATTGTTGCAACACTATATACTTTCAAATTATGTCCCTTGTTTCCATCACTTTCGAGCTCTTGCGTGTCATTCATCGCATCCAATGTCATTAATTCATCCAGATACTTCTCTGCTTAGAATGATATGATAGATTAAGTTAATCTAAGAATTCATGAAGTTATAATGGCTATAAAAAAAACTTGAGTAAATTTGTTTGTTGTTTAAAAAAGGTTACGTACCTCTGAGTCTTTGCCTTCTCCTGTACCACAAGATACCTGCTAGTGTCACTAATAGAACAAATGCCACAGAAACTACAATCCATATCCAGATCCTTTCCCCTGATTTCACTGGAAAATTGAAGAAGAAAAATCAATGAATTGTACTATAAAAGTCAAAACAACACCGAGGAACATGTATGGGATTAAAAAATCTTGCAGACAAAACAAAGTCTGGACTGGTCTGAAGAGCATTACTTGCTGCTGGTTGTGTGTCTTGCACAATTACAAAGTATTGAATCGAACTAGCACTCAGGTCTGCCGTAAAGTTTCCATACCAAAATGTGCATCCAGTATTGTTGGCATTACTGCCTCTAATATTAATGCCTGCACACGTACAGTCTTTCCAGCAGATTTCCCTGCAATCACTAATGCTGAGACTAGCATTATTATCATAAACTGCATGACCTCCCTCTACCAAAAAGTCACATGCTCTCAACTCATATCTGTCCCTACTACGGCATGTAGGTTCTGAATCCCATTTCACACATCCCATTTCTATGTTGTTTCCATTACAAAGGTTGCCTCCAGAAATTTGTTCATTGCTTTGCTCTTCTAGCCCCCCACCAAATTGCAGCAGCCACTTTGAAAATCCCGTCTCCGGAGGAGTTAATTTGTTTCTTGCCACCGTGAACATAAAGTAATCCTCATCAATGTTTGAAACAATAAGAAAAGTATAGTCGAGTCCGGGATTGGGCCGAAAAGTTTCAAAGCTGCCATTGCTCCTCAATGGTCCACTAGTCCAATAAATCTCAGTTCGTCGCTTAATAACTAATTCCTGTCTTTTGGGCTCCCACTCAAATGTGAAAGCACCCGAAGCTGGGACTGAGTCACTCATCCATGATGTAAGGGACCGGACTTTACCAGTTTTATGGTTGATTCCTAACTTCATTCCAGGCATGAATGTGTCGGTAGGATCATCAAAGCTTTGCCATAAAATCTGATCGCTGCGAGAATTTGCATCTTTCAGAACAAAATTACCTGAATCTTCTAATGTAGCTGTTAACTTTGTGGTGGGAGATTGAGTTGAGTAAAAAATAACAAGATTCCCACCTGAGTATGCAACTGTCATGGTTCCTGAATCTCCATCTATTTCAAGAACTCCCGAATCATCTGCTATAGGTTTGTCTCTATTAGCTATCCAGATGGGGTGGATTGTATCATTTTGGTACCATATTCCCAAGTAGCTAGCATTGTACTCAGTAGAGCCAAGTCTTACGAATCCTAAGGTGAAGAGCCTATTTTTGGAGACAAGTGTACTTGAAGAATTGAGGGCATCTCCACCTTGGTAGAGTGTGTCTGCTGCTAAAGAAAAGGTGGGACAAAAGCAAACCAAAACAATCAAGAGGATTTTGGAGGAAAGAAGGCTTCTGTTAGCCATGGAGGAAAAAAAAGAACCAGAAAAATCTAGACATATGATAGGATTAACATGTCTTAGTTTATGAGTATTATGTTTACATTTGGTTCTGGAGGGAAGGTTGAAATTTCCTGAGTCAGTCGAATGGCCTAGTCTCCCCTCTGGTTCAATTTTTCCTAGCTAACAAAATTGACCTTGGGATCCTTCTACGGTGATACCTTCTTTTACCGGATTATGAGTCCATGAATGAGTCCTTGTTGTAGCTCGACTATTATTTTATGGAATCCAATCATGGTCTAGAATGGTTAAAATCCTATGCCGCGGAATTGAATGGGCAGTATTTTGGAAATATTACACCCATTTCGAGCTTTTTTATGATTTAGAAACATTGCAAAATATGTTTCAGGAAATTTCTGTATACCATTTTAGAAAATGACTAGATTGTTGGCAACGGGTAGGATCAAAATTTTTTGAATAAAAAAATGTTGAAGTGTTTCTAACTTTTTCTCCGGTAGAAAAAAATTAAAATATATGGAGGTTGATTTAATGTGACCTGATTAACTTGATAAGTTTAAAAATAACACGGACAACAAGTAAAAACTTAGCTTAACAAAATGACATTTTTTTTTATATATACATCGAGATGATAATATATTGGATCAATAACTTGGGTTAAATAAGGTTACCCTGTTAAATTTACGAACTAGACATGAGACCATAATAACTCCATATAAATCAAATCAAAATAAATTAAGAAACTCAATTCCCAATCAACCCAATGTTTTAGGACAAAATTGAAAAAAAAAACTCAATTAAAAAAGGACAAAAAAAAACCAAGCCAACTCGTGTTAACCTACCAAATCCACAACATGAGTCATGAGATAGATAACCCCATAAAAAAATAAATAAAAATAAATTATTCCAATTAACTCAGTGTTGAAGGATAAAATTAAAAAAAAATCAATTAAAAAAACACAAAAAATACTGGAGTCAACTCGGGTTAACCGTCAAACCCATGATCGGGGTCATAAGACTATGATAACCTCATAAAAAACAAATTAAAAAATAACCTGGGTCAAACCAGGTTACTATGTCAAATTCATGACTTGGGGTCATGAAACTGTGATAACCCCATATAAAACAAATCAAAACAAATTATGAAGCACAATCCCTAATTAACCCATTGTTGAAGAATAAAATTTAAAAAAATCAATTTAAAAAAAGAACATAATAAAACGACCCGAGTAAACCCAAATTAACCTGCAAAACTCGTGATCCGGGTCATGAGATCGGAATAACTTAATAGAAAGTAAATTAAAACAACATAAAGTCTAATTCTTAATTAACCTAATGTTGAAAGATGCAGTTAAAGAAAAGAATAGTAATTAAAAAAAAACCTGAGTCAATTGCATTAACACATTAAACCCATAACATATGTTATAAGACTGAGATAATTATATAAAAAACAAACCACAACAAATCATAAAACTTAATCTTTAATAAATCAAATACTAAAAAATATGTTTTTTTTAAACAAACCAAAACCAAAATAATAATAATAATAATAATAATACAATAAATAGTATTTTATGAATCACCACCTCTTTTACTTTTTGTTAATTAATAATAATCAAAGTTCAATATCGATCTTTGGTTCAATGTTCCTGTAAAAGCATGCAAGAATTTTGCCTTCCACGCGATGAATTCGTAGCTCAACGGACACCACGTGTCGTTATCGTGTTCTTCTAATTAAGTCTCATGTTGCAGTTTAAAAGAAACTTGACTTGTTCCCCTATATTATTTGTTTTCTTTCCTTAATTTTTCTTACACGTGGTTTGGTTTGGTAATCTTCTCTGACATTTCAGTCTTTGAATAATCCATGAATTGTATTAATCAAGATGATTTTGGCCTGCCTGTTTCTTTGGAAAATATTAATACTTGTACAGTGTCAATGTTTAGAAGTTAATTACTTGTCTGAAAATATTATCTGATCACTGCACAAAAAATTTGTTTCATTTTTTCGATTTGTTTACTGATTATGGACATGCTCACAGATAATTTATTCAAAAACAACTGTAGATGTCAATTAATATATCAGGATTTAGCGTTTCCAGAAATTTGTTGGCATGGAAAAAAAATTATAACCAGCTCTTTTACGGGTTTTGCCGAGTTTCTCGAC
>Ga0307510_10006792_pt1 | contig 13647 bp, 9 predicted proteins | sample 12_EM_MG_FD_207224 | JGI IMG/M metagenome (GOLD analysis project Ga0307510, IMG submission 207224) | Populus trichocarpa ectomycorrhiza microbial communities from riparian zone in the Pacific Northwest, United States - 12_EM | ecosystem: Host-associated > Plants > Roots > Unclassified | place... | reverse complement strand
CCGTGCCGGGGCGCGGGCACGACTGAAGTTGACGGTCACCTCGACCGTACCGAGCACACCGACGGCTCGCGACCGGGCGCTGCCGTCACGAGAAGAGGACGAACGATGAAGGGCACCGTCGGTGAGTTGGGGGAGTTCGGGCTCATCAGGGAGCTCACTTCCCGGCTCACCACCACTCCCTCGGTCCGGGTCGGCCCCGGCGACGACGCCGCGGTCGTCGCCGCGCCCGACCGCAGGGTCGTGGCGAGCACCGACATCCTGCTGGAGGGGCGGCACTTCCGCCGCGACTGGTCCACCGCCTACGACGTCGGACGCAAGGCCGCCGCGCAGAACCTCGCGGACATCGCCGCGATGGGCGCCGTACCGACCGCGCTGCTCCTCGGACTGGTCGTGCCGGCCGAACTCCCGGTCACCTGGCCCATGGAGCTGATGGACGGCCTGCGCGACGAGTGCCAGGTCGCGGGCGCCTCGGTGGTCGGCGGCGATGTCGTACGAGGCGACACGATCATGGTGTCGATCACCGCGCTCGGCGATCTGCGGGGCCGCGAGCCGGTCACCCGGGGCGGTGCCCAGCCCGGTGACGTGGTCGCCGTGACGGGGTGGCTGGGCTGGTCCGCGGCCGGGTTCGCGGTGCTGTCGCGGGGCTTCCGCTCGCCGCGCGCGTTCGTGGAGGCGCACCGGCGCCCCGAACCGCCGTACCACGCGGGTCCCGCGGCGGCCGGGCTCGGCGCGACCTCGATGTGCGACGTGAGTGACGGGCTGATCGCCGACCTCGGGCACATCGCGGAGGCCAGCAAGGTCCGCATCGACATCCGGTCCGGCGCGATCGACGTCCCGACGCAGATGAACGACATCGGTCAGGCCGTCGGCGTCGACCCGATCCAGTGGGTGCTCACCGGGGGCGAGGACCACGCGATCGTGGCGACCTTCGCGCCGGACGTGAAGCTGCCTGCCCGCTGGAAGGTGATCGGCGAGGTGCTCAACCCGTCGGCGCTGCCCCAGGTGACGGTCGACGGGGCGCCCTGGACCAGCAAGGGCGGCTGGGACCACTTCGGGGACATCGAGTCGTGAAGCCTCTTGTGCTGACGGTGGCCGGCTCCGACTCCGGTGGAGGGGCCGGAATCCAGGCCGACTTGAAGACGATGCTCGCGCTCGGCGTGCACGGCATGAGTGTCGTCACGGCGGTCACCGCGCAGAACTCCCTCGGGGTGCAAGGGGCTTGGGAACTTCCGGCGGAGGCGGTGCGCGCCCAGTACCGGAGCGTGGTCGACGACATCGGCGTACAGGCCGTGAAGACCGGGATGCTCGCGTCGGCCGAACTCGTCGAGACGGTCGCGGGGTTGATCGGTGACACGGACGCCCCTACGGTCGTCGACCCGGTGGGCATCTCGAAGCACGGGGACTCACTGCTCGCGGCCTCCGCGCTGGACGCCGTACGGACGAAGCTGCTGCCGGTGGCGACTGTGGCGACGCCGAATCTCGACGAGGTGGCGCAACTCACCGGCGTGCGGGTCGACTCGGAGGAGCAGCTGCGGGAGGCCGCGGCGGCCGTGCTGGCGTACGGGCCGCGTTGGGTGTTGATCAAGGGTGGACATCTGCCGGGTGACGCGGTGGATCTGCTGACCGACGGTTCCGAGGAACACTGGCTGCGCGCGCCCCGGCACGACAACCGGCACACCCACGGCACCGGCTGCACGCTCGCCTCGGCGATCGCGTCACAGCTCGCCAAGGGACAGTCGGTGCCGGAGGCGGTGACGGCGGCGAAGGCGTATGTCACGGGGGCGATCGCGGCGGGGTTCGCGCTGGGTGGGGGGATCGGGCCGGTGGATCACGGGTGGGCGCTACGGCGTGAGCCTTCCTGAAGGGCGTTTCCTGACGTGCGCTTCTTCTGAGAGAGCACGGCAAAAAGCCGGCCCACACGAGGTGGACCGGCTCGATGCAGCGAACCAGCAGTGGCCGCGCGCTCAGCAGTGCGTCAGCGCGTGACCTTGCCGGCCTTGATGCACGAGGTGCAAGCGTTCACGCGCTTCGGCGTCCCACTGACCACGGTACGGACGCGCTGGATGTTCGGGTTCCAGCGACGGGACGTACGGCGGTGCGAGTGCGAGATGTTGTTGCCGAAGCTCGGCCCCTTGCCGCAGACGTCGCAGTTGGCAGCCACGGGTCACTCCAAAGACTTCAGATGCACAGATGCACTTATGGATGATCCCGGCATGCCGGGATCGAGATCATAAGATCTGAGTGGCGCTGCCAGGAGGGATGGCCCGATCGGGATCGGGCAACCGGAGCAGCATACAACGACCGCGCCAGTACAACGAAACTACCATGGCTGGTCGGCGGCCAGCTCCGGCCCTCCTCGGGTCCGGGCCGCCCCAAGGTCTACGCTGCGTGCCAGTCCAGCAGCTCAAGGAGGCGCAGGTGCCGCAGGTGCCGCAGACATTCTTCGATGCTCTCGCGGTGCGCACCTGGTGCGGTCTCGCGCTGCGGGCGCTGGGGCGTGCGCGCGAGGAGATCGACGCGATCAACGTGTACCCCGTGGCCGACGGGGACACCGGCACCAACCTGTACCTGACCATGGAGTCCGCCGCCGCCGCGGTCGAGGCGGTGTTCGACGGACACGGCACCCTGGCCGAGCAGAAACCGCCGCTGGCCGACGCCGCCCGCGCGATGGCCCACGGGGCGCTCATCGGGGCGCGCGGCAACTCCGGGACGATCCTCGCGCAGCTGCTCCGGGGCATGGCCCAGGTTCTCGCCGCCGACGGTGAGACGGCTCACACGGACGGGGAGGGCCTACGGCTCGCTCTGCGCCGTGCGGCCGACTCCGCCCGGCACGCGGTGGCCCACCCCGTCGAGGGCACCGTCCTCTCGGTCGCCTCGGCGGCGGCGGACGCGGCCGACGACACCGGGGGCGACTGCGGGACCGTCGCACGGGCCGCCTACGAGGGAGCGTGCGCGGCGCTGGCCGCGACCCCGGGGCAGCTGGCCGTCCTGGAACGCGCGGGAGTCGTCGACGCGGGCGGGCGGGGACTGGTGGCGGTGCTGGCCGCGCTGGTGGAGACGTTCACGGGGGAGGTGCCGGTCTTCACGGCTCTGGAGGCGCACGCACGCGTGGCCGCCGACGAGACGCACACACGCGTGGAGGATGTTTTCGCTTCCCACGCTTCCGATGTCTCCGACGCTTCTGGTGCTCCCGAAGGCACCCCGTGCGAGGGAGGCCCCGCCTTCGAGGTGATCTACCTCCTGGAGGCCGACGACTCGGCCGTGACGCGGCTGCGGGAGCGGCTCGACGCCCTCGGCGACTCGCTCGTCGTGGTCGGCGGCGACGGCCTGTGGAACGTCCACGTGCACGTCGACGACGCGGGCGCCGCCGTGGAAGCGGGCGTCGAGGCCGGACGGCCGTACCGGATCCGGATCACCCACTTCGGGCTCGGTGACGTGCACACCACCGGCGCCGAACGGCCGCCCAGGGAGCGCGCACAGCGGGCCGTCGTCGCCGTGGTGCCGGGGGAGGGGCTGGCGGGGCTCTACGGGGAGGCCGGTGCGACCACCGTGCTCGCGCGCCCCGGGGAGCCGCCGGCCAGCGGGGAGCTGGTCGCGGCCCTGCGGCGGGCACACGCGCGTGAGGTCGTGCTGCTGCCCAACGACGCGGACCTGCGCCACACCGCCGCTGCCGCCGCCGAGCAGGCCCGCGCCGAGGGCATCCGGGTCGCGCTGATCCCGACGCGCTCCGCGGTCCAGGGGATCGCCGCGCTCGCCGTGCACGAACCGGAGCGGCGCTTCGACGAGGACGTCGTCTCCATGACCTCGGCGGCGGGCGCGACCCGCTACGCCGAGGTCGCCGTCGCCGAACGCCAGTCCTGGACCATGGCCGGCATCTGCCAGGCCGGGGACGTCCTGGGGCTGGTCGACGGAGACGTGGCGGTGATCGGCGCCGATGTCACGGCCACTGCCCGGGCCGTCCTCGACCGCATGCTCGCGGCCGGCGGCGAACTCGTCACGCTCGTCCTCGGTGACGAGGCACCCGTCAGCGTCGCCGACATCCTGGAGATCCACGTCCGGGAGTCGTACCTCGCCGTCGACACGGTGGTGTACCGGGGCGGCCGGCAGGGTGCCCTGTTGCTCATCGGTGTGGAGTAGGCCCCAGCCCCACCCCAACTCCCCCTACTTCTCCGTCTGTTCCTCCATCAACTGGAGGAGCTGCTCGGCCTCGGCACGACGGGCCCGTACCGTCTCGTCGCCGTCGTCGGCACCCTCGTAGGCCTTCAGTACGCCACGCGCGCGTGCCGCCGCGTCGGCCGGGCGGCTGAGGTCGGCCTCCAGCCAGCCCGCGGCGAGTTCGGCGCCGGTGCGGGTGTGCACCGCGCCCTCCCCGAGGGCGGCGAACACGGTGACCGACTCCGCGGTCTGCGTCAGGGCGTCCTCGAACGCGGTCTGGATCGCGGTGTCTTCGGCCTCCTCGGCGACGGAACGGGCCAGCAGCTCGCCGAACTGCCGGTGCGTGTGGCCGAGTTCGCCGGTGAGCCGCTGCCGTGCCTCCTGGTCGTCCGTCACGAGCAGCGCGGCCTCGCACTCCTCGATCGCGCCCGCCATCAACTCCCGCGCGCGGTCCAGCCCCCGGTCCGAGCGCAACGCAAGCCACGCGCGGGCGCGCAGCGAGCGGACGAGCCCGTGCACGTTCCCCAGGGACCGCCACAGGTCGCCCGCGCGCTCGTACGCCTGGTCCGCCTCGGCGGGCAGTTCGGCGTGGCCCAGCGACTCGGCGGCGAGGTGGGCGAGGGTCGCGTGGTCGTTCTGTTCGGGCCAGTGCCGGGCGATCTCGGCCGCCTGCAACCGCCGTTCGGCAGCGGCCCGGTGCTCGCCCAGCTCGCTCAGGCAGTCACCGAGCCACCACTGCGTCTGGACGATCGCTCCGTCGCCGTGCGTCTCGGCGCTCAGGTCGGGCAGCGCCGACTCCAGCACCTCGGCGGCCTCGGCCCAGCGGCCTTGGCGCAGCAGGAAGCCGCCGAGCTGGTGCCGTGCCCAGGCGCCCAGCGTCGGACCCTCGCCGGCCTCGTCGGACCAGTGCGCGGCCTCCAGGGCGTGCTCAGCGGCCTCCTCGGACCGTCCGCGGCCGCCGAGCACCTCGGCGAGCTGGAGGTGCAGCTGAGCCCGTCCAGGGGCCTCCAGATACGGCCCACCGTGCTCCAGGGCCGCCCGCAGCGCCCGCTCCGCCTCCGTGACGTCGCCGAGGTGATGGGCGAGCCCGGCCAGCCGGGCCTCGTACTCCACCGCGAACCACGGCAGCCCCGCGACCACGAACGCCGTCGACGCCTTCGCGAACAGCCGGACGGCCGTCTCCAAGTCCCCGCCCCGCACCGCGAGTTCGGCCAGCATCGCCTGCCCCTCGGCCCCCCGCGCGGCCAGCCGGACATCGGCCACGTCACCCGGAAGGGGCTGCCCCTCGACGAGGGCCAGCACTTCCCGTACGGCGGCTTCGGCGGCGGCAAGGTCCTCGCTGCCAGGGGTGTGGTCGGGGGACTCCCCGTGCACCCTCCGCATCAGGATGCGGGCGCGGCTCATCAGCACGGCCGCCGTCTGCCGTACGCCCGTGCCGTCCTCGGAGTACAGGGCGAGCACCCCGTCGTACGGCTCGGCGATCGCCGCGAGGGCCTCGTCGATCTCGCCCGTGAGAGCGCGTACGTACGCTCCACGCGCGCGTGCCGCCCACGCCTCCCCGGGGTCGCCCGACTCGGCGAACAGCTGGGCCGCGCGCTCGAAGAGGGCGATGCCCTCGGGGCCCCGGTCCATCGCTTGGTGGTCGGCGATCTCGGCGCGGTCGCGGGCGGACAGTTCGACGCCCTCGGCGGCCCGGGAGACCGCCAACCAGGCCTCCACGGCGTGCGGTTGGAGGGTGTCCGACAGGCGCCGCGCCTCCGTGAGGAGTTCGGAGAGGCCCTTCTCCGGGGCCGGCTCCGAGGCCGGGGTCGTCACAGGTGCCGCTGCCGGCCGGCCCGCCGAACGCACCCCCAGGGGGAGCCGTTCCACCAGCGGCAGCTGGTCCATGCGCGCGCGTGCCCGGTCGCCGATGTGGGTCGTGCCGTTGCGCTCGTCGAAGCGGGCGGCCAGGGAAAGGGTCTCCACGCGTGCGTGGGCGGCGAGTTCACGTGCCGTCCAGGTACGGCCGGCCGGCCCCGGTACCCGCTGGTCGCCGAGCCCCAGCTCGGTCAGCCGGTCCATCAGCAGGGTCACCACGGACAGGAAGTCCAGCCCGCTGCGCGGGTTCCCGGAGTCCGTGAAATACGCCGGACGCTCCGCGAGCAGCTCCAGACCGCGCGCCTCGTTGCCGCTCAGCGTGCAGAACTCCACATGGTCCGCATACGCGCCCCGCATGCTCTCCATGGGCCGTACGAGACGGAAACCGCGCAGGTGATGGGCGCGCGCCTCGTCGGCCCGCCCCAGGCGCAGCAGCGGGGCCAGGGAGGACGCGAGGACGGTGTGCGGCTCGTGGGCGCAGGTGAACTCGCCCTCCAGGACCGGCTCCCACAGCGCGAGGGCCTCGGCGTCCTGCTCCCGCTGCACCTGCCACTCGCCCTGGCTGTGCAGCTCGCACGCGTGGCAGTCGGCCATGGTGTCCCGGTCGGCGGCCAGCCACGCGGCGTACGCCCGCTCGGCCCGCGCCAGGTCCCCGACGTGCGAGGCGACGCTGAACTCCGCGCTGCGGACGGCCCGTTCGGAATGTCCGGCCAGCCGGTAGCGGTGCTCCATCTCGCCGAGCCACTTCTCGATCGAGGCGAGCGGGATGTGCGGCTGGCCGAGCATGCCGGACGACATCCACTTGAAGACCCAGTGCAGGGAGTGGACCTCGTACTCGTCGAAGTCCTCGGGCCGCTCGTCCCACATGCGCAGCAGGCGCGCGAAGGGGACGAACATCTTGTCCTTCTCGGAGCTGTAGTTGTAGACCTTCAGCTGATGCCCGAGCGCCTCGATCACCGCGAGAGGGATGTCCAACTTCTCGGCCTCGGCGAGCAGTTGCTCCGCGCGCGCGTTGCGGGCCGGTCCCTCCGGCTCCTCGGAGTTCTCCGCCATCGCCCGGCGCAGCGCGTCGAAGTCCGTGATCCCTGTCATCCGTGGTCGCCCTCCCCGTGTGTGGCCCACTCCAGGAGGCCGATGAACGCCCGGTTCAGCAGAGCCGAATCGGCGGGGCGCAGTGGTCGCTGCGCCATCAGGAGTGCCTGCCCGTAGAGCGACTCCGTGGCCGTCCCGATCAGGTCCCGGTCCCTCAGCGAACTGATCCGCCGGATCAGCGGGTTGAGGTGGTTGAGCACGAGACGCGCGCGTGGAGCGGTGCCCCGCAGCGAGCCCAGGATGCCCGCCCACAGGTCGTCGGCCTGCTCCTCGGCCTCCGCGCGGGCCTGCTCGTGCCGGGCCGAGCGGTCGTCCAGGTGCAGCGCGGGCACCGACAGCGGATGGAAGGCCCGCAGCACGACATCGCAGCCCAGGGGGTCCAGCTTGGCCCGCGCGGCGGCCAGGAAGTCCGCCAGGGCCAGCTCCTCGGCCGGGTCGACCGAGTCCAGGTGCGCGGTCACGGTGTCCGAGTCCAGCTCGGCGACCACCGTCCCCGGGCGCACCGACGGCAGGGCCTCGACCAGCTCGCCGTCGTAGGTGTAGCCGCCGTTGATCACCCCGATGCCCTGCGCGGACGCGATCGGGGCGACCTGCCGGTACTCCTCGACCGTCCGCGTGAAGTGCACCACCGGGTGGCGCTGCGCGAACTCCTCCAGGGACACCCGTCCGTCGGTCGTCTCGAACGGGAGCCACGGCAGCATCGTGCGCAGCATCTCCTTGTCGTGCCGCGCCAGGGACTTCACCCCCAGGTGGTGCACCGACAGGAACGCGGCAAGACGCTCCGGATCACCCGCCGCGAGCCCGGTCAGCCACGCCCGGATCCGCTCCCCGAGCGCCTCCCGTACGGCGGCCAGCGTCTCGTCCTCGTACAGCGACTCGCGCGAGGCCGTGGGCCGCAGACTGTCCGTGTCCAGCACACAGCGCACGAAGAACGCCCAGTCGGGCAGCAGCTGTTCGGCCCGCTCGGTCAGCAACATGCCCTTGAGATGCACCCGGTGACTCGCCCGCTGCGCCGGACTCACGGCGCCGGGAAGGACGTAGGCCACCCCCCGGATCCCCGCGAGCGGCACCGACAGGTCGATCGAGTCCAACGGCGTGAACCCGAACAGCTCGTGACAGTGCCGGGCCAGCGCCACCCTCCGGGTACTGGGACTCGGGTACGACCGGTCCCAGGGCGCGGGCAGGTCGGTGATCGCCTCACCGTCCACGCGCACGTCGTACGGCAGCAGCGCCCCGAAGTCCCGCGCCAGGGCGAGGACCCGCTCTTTGGTGAGCCACTCGCCGGCGCCCGCGCGGGCCACCAGGTGCACGGTGGTGCCCGGTTCGGGGCGTTCGCTGTCGGGCAGGGTCCGCACGGTGTACGAGCCGTCGTCGGTCGCCGTCCACTCCACGGGCGGCGCGTCGGGCGTACGGGCGCTGCGGCTGACGACCCGGATCCGCTCGGCCACCACGAAACAGGCCAGCAGCCCGATGCCGAACTGCCCGAGGAAGTCGGAGCGCACCTCCTGGAGCCCGTCGGCGCGCTTGGAGCTACGGCCGATCGTCGCGAGGAGGTTGTGCACGTCCGCCTCGGTGAGCCCGACGCCGGAGTCCTCGACGCGCAGGGTGCCCCCGTCGGCGTACAGCCGCACCAGGGCAGGGGAGTCGGGCTGCTCGGCCCGGCGGGCGGTGATCGCGTCCACGGCGTTCTGTAGCAGCTCGCGCAGATAGACCTTGGGGCTCGAGTAGAGGTGATGGGAGAGCAGGTCCACCAGACCGCGCAGGTCGACCTGGAACGTGTGAGGTGACTGGGATGACTGTGAGGTCTGGGAGTCCATCGTCGCAGCGCCGAGGTGGGGAGGTGCGATCGGCGCGAGGGTCGGGCGGTCCCTGTGAGGCGGTGACCGCGGGGGATGGCCGGAGCGCGCCATCCTAGGCCGCGAACGACCCACCTGACCAGGAGTTTCGCAAGACGTATACGGCATTGTCAGTGGCGTGGTGTGCAATGGATCTCGTGCCCGCACTGGAAGAACCCCTGAAAAAGGTGCTCGGCCCCGCCACCGCGAAGGTGATGGCCGAGCATCTCGGCCTGCACACAGTGGGCGACCTCCTGCACCACTACCCGCGCCGGTACGAGGAGCGGGGCCAGCTCACGCACCTCGCCGAGCTGCCGATGGACGAGCACGTCACCGTGGTCGCCCAGGTCGCCGACGCCCGGCTGCACACCTTCGCGTCCAGCAAGGCCCCCCGGGGCAAGGGCCAGCGTCTCGAAGTCACGATCACGGACGGCAGCGGCCGGCTCCAACTCGTCTTCTTCGGCTCGGGAGTTCACAAACCCCACAAGGAACTGCTGCCGGGCACACGAGCGATGTTCGCCGGCAAGGTCTCCGTCTTCAACCGCCGTCTGCAACTCGCCCACCCGGCATACGAGTTGCTGAAGGGCGACGCCGAGGAAGCGGTCGAGACCTGGGCGGGCACCCTGATCCCCATCTACCCCGCCACCGCCAAACTGGAGTCCTGGAAGATCGGCAAGGCCCTCCAGACGGCGCTGCCCAGCGCCCAGGAAGCCGTAGACCCCCTCCCGGACTCCCTCCGCGAGGGCCGCGGCCTGGTCTCCCTCCCCGAGGCCCTCCTCAAGATCCATCGCCCCCACACCAAGGCGGACGTCGCCGCGGCCCGCGACCGCCTCAAGTGGGACGAGGCCTTCGTCCTCCAGGTCGCCCTGGCCCGCCGCCGTCACGCGGACGCCCAACTCCCCGCCGTAGCCCGCAAACCGTCCCCCGACGGCCTCCTCACCGCCTTCGACGACAGGCTCCCCTTCACCCTCACGGACGGTCAGGTGAAGGTGTCCAAGGAGATCTTCGACGACTTGGGGACTGAGCATCCGATGCATCGGTTGTTGCAGGGGGAGGTTGGTTCGGGCAAGGCGCAGCCACTCGACTCGCTCGTGCTCACACCTGCCGGGTTCCGTCGTATGGGTGATCTGAAGATGGGGGACGAAATTGTTGTGCCGGACGGGGAAATCGCGCTGATCGACGGTGTCTTCCCCCAGGGAGAGCGCGAAGTCTGGCGCTTGGTCCTTTCCGACGGTAGCCATGTGGAGTGCGACGACGAACATCTTTGGATCGTCGGCACGAGCTGCGGATGGCACCGAGGACAAGCTCCCAAAGTCATGACGACCAGGGAGATCCGCCTGGACACGTTCAAGGCCAACGGATCTTCGAAGTGGTATCTCCCGGCAGCCGCCCCGGTCGATCTCGGAGGTGACTGGGGACTGCCTCTCGATCCCTACCTCTTCGGTCTCCTTCTGGGAGACGGCTCGTTCCGGCACAACCTGCGGTTTTCCACGATCGACGACGAGATTCGTGATGCCGTGGCGACAGCTGTGGCCCCGGAGTGCCAAGTGGTCCCGGTGAAGGGCCCTTGCTGCGACTTCACCATTCAGCTCGCCCAACGGGCCGGAGGCGTTCGCAACCCCGTGATTCAGACCCTGCGTGGGTTGAACCTCTGGGGTGTCACATCGCACGGCAAGTTCGTTCCCGACGAGTTCAAGAACACATCGATCAAGAACCGCCTTGCTTTGCTGCAAGGGTTGATGGACACGGACGGGACCGTCGGCGCAGACGGCTTCAGCGTCTCGTTCTGTTCTGCCTCGCTCGTATTGGCGAACGACGTTGCTTGGCTGGTGCGTTCACTCGGCGGTCGAGCGCGTGTCCTGCCGAAGAAGGCGTCCTTCAACGTCTCCGTGGCACTGCCCGACGACTACGCACCGTTCAGGCTCGCCCGCAAGGCCGAACGCGTAAGGACCAGGCCGAAATACAACACGTTCCGCCGCGGAATCCGGGCAGTGGAGTATGTCGGACGCAAGCCTGTCCAGTGCATCAGCGTCGCGCACCCCAGCCACGCCTACGTCACCGACAACTTCACAGTGACCCACAACACCATGGTGGCCCTCCGCGCCATGCTCGCCGTCGTCGACGCCGGCGGACAGGCCGCGATGCTCGCGCCCACCGAAGTGCTCGCGCAGCAGCATCACCGGTCGATCACCGAGATGATGGGGGAGTTGGCCGAGGGCGGGATGCTGGGCGGGGCCGAGCGGGCGACCAAGGTCACGCTACTCACCGGGTCCATGGGGACGGCCGGGCGGCGTCAGGCCCTCCTGGACCTCGTCACCGGTGAGGCCGGCATCGTGATCGGCACGCACGCGTTGATCGAGGACAAGGTCCAGTTCCACGACCTGGGCCTGGTCGTGGTCGACGAACAGCACCGCTTCGGCGTCGAGCAGCGCGACGCCCTGCGCGGCAAGGGCAAACAACCCCCACACCTCCTCGTCATGACCGCCACCCCCATCCCGCGCACGGTCGCCATGACGGTCTTCGGAGACCTGGAGACCTCGGTCCTGGACCAGCTCCCGGCGGGCCGCTCACCCATCGCCAGCCATGTCGTCCCCGCCGCCGACAAGCCCCACTTCCTGGCCCGAGCCTGGGAGCGCGTCCGCGAGGAGGTCTCCAACGGCCATCAGGCGTACGTCGTCTGCCCCCGCATCGGCGACGAGGACGACGACCCCAAGAAGGCCGGAAAGAGCAAGAAGAAGTCCCCGGAGGACGAGGCTGAGAAGCGCCCACCGCTCGCCGTCCTCGACATCGCGGCCCAACTCGCCAAGGGCCCCCTCCAGGGGCTGAAGATCGAGGTGCTGCACGGCCGTATGCACCCCGACGACAAGGACGCGGTGATGCGCCGCTTCGCCGCCGGGGACACGGACGTCCTGGTCGCCACGACGGTCATCGAGGTCGGCGTCAACGTGCCCAATGCCACAGCGATGGTGATCATGGACGCGGACCGCTTCGGCGTCTCCCAACTCCACCAGCTGCGTGGCCGAGTGGGCCGGGGCTCCGCGGCCGGCCTCTGTCTCCTGGTCAGCGAGATGCCCGAGGCCAGCCCTGCCCGCCAACGCCTCAACGCCGTCGCCTCCACCCTCGACGGCTTCGAACTCTCCCGCATCGACCTGGAGCAGCGGAGGGAGGGCGATGTGCTGGGACAGGCGCAATCCGGTGCCCGCACTTCCCTCCGGGTGCTGTCGGTCATCGAGGACGAGGAGGTCATCGCGGAAGCGAGGGAGGAGGCGACGAAGGTGGTGGAGGCGGATCCGGAGCTGGAGCGTCTGCCGGGCCTGCGCACAGCCCTGGACGCGCTACTGGATGAGGAGAGGGAGCAGTACTTGGAAAAGGGCTGAGGCTTCCCAACCCAGGGGCGCGGGGAACTGCGCGACCAGCCACAATGAACCTGCACCGACCCACGAACAAGGACCCCAGATGACCCGCGTGATCGCCGGCGAAGCCGGCGGACGTCGACTAGCCGTCCCGCCCGGCACCGGAACCCGCCCCACCTCCGACCGCGCACGCGAGGGCCTCTTCTCCACCTGGCAGTCCCTCCTCGGCGCCCCCCTGAACGGCGAACGGGTCCTCGACCTCTACGCGGGCTCGGGCGCCATCGGCCTCGAAGCCCTTTCCCGCGGCGCGAGCCACACCCTCCTTGTCGAGGCCGACCCGAAGGCCGCCCGCGTCATCAGGGAGAACGTCAAGAACATCGGCCTCCCCGGCGCCGAGGTGAGGGCGGGCAAAGCCGAACAGATCGTCCAGACGCCGGCGCCGGCAGAGCCGTACGACATCGTCTTTCTCGACCCGCCGTATGTTGTCGCAGATCACGATCTTCGGGAGATTCTCCTCACACTCCGGTCGGGGGGCTGGCTCGCGCCGGACGCGCTCGTCACCGTGGAGCGCAGCACCAGAGGCGGCGAATTCGGGTGGCCGGACGGGTTCGACGCGATCCGGGCCCGTCGCTACGGCGAGGGGACCTTTTGGTACGGTCGCGCCGCCTCTACGTGCGAAGACGCACGATGACCGGACCGGAGAGCGAGGGAACTCAGTTGCGCCGCGCCGTTTGTCCGGGGTCGTTCGACCCCATCACCAATGGACACCTCGACATCATCGCCCGTGCCTCCCGGCTGTACGACGTCGTGCACGTCGTCGTGATGATCAACCAGTCGAAGAAGGGCATGTTCACCGTCGACGAGCGGATCGAGCTGATCCGCGAGGTCACCGCGGAGTTCGGCAACATCCAGGTCGAGGCCTACCACGGCCTGCTCGTCGACTTCTGCAAACAGCGCGACATCCCCGCCATCGTCAAGGGCCTGCGCGCGGTCAGCGACTTCGACTACGAACTCCAGATGGCCCAGATGAACAACGGGCTGTCGGGCGTCGAAACCCTGTTCATCCCGACCAGCCCCACCTATAGCTTCCTGTCGTCCTCGCTGGTCAAGGAGGTCGCGCAGTGGGGCGGCGACATCTCCCACCTGGTGCCGGGCGTGGTCCTGGAGGCGCTCACGGAGCGGCTCGGCAAGGGCTGAGGGACTGACAGTGCGTCACCCGGTGTCGGGCGGGGCGGGAGTGGTCGTACAGTCGACCCGTCCGTCTCCAACACGTCGGTAGAGAGTGGCGAGCACACGGTGGACGTGCAGAAGAAGCTCGACGAGATCGTCGCCTCGGTCTCCAGCGCCCGTTCCAT
>Ga0307510_10006790_pt1 | contig 13648 bp, 13 predicted proteins | sample 12_EM_MG_FD_207224 | JGI IMG/M metagenome (GOLD analysis project Ga0307510, IMG submission 207224) | Populus trichocarpa ectomycorrhiza microbial communities from riparian zone in the Pacific Northwest, United States - 12_EM | ecosystem: Host-associated > Plants > Roots > Unclassified | place... | reverse complement strand
TGGGCGCTGTAGTTTGCTGGTGAACTGAGGGCATATAACGGTGTGGTGTCAGTGTGGGAGCAGTGGGGCTGCGGCGGGTAGATAGGTGCTTTAGTAGGTAGGTAGGTGGTGTTTGGTTGAGTGCTTGAGTGGTTGAGTGAGCGAGTGAGTGAGTGTCCGTGCGGACGGCATGTCGATGACGTATCATGCTACCATTTGCTGTACATTTTTGGGTTGAGAAACTTGAGATATGGTACCGTGGAGTTGGCTTTCGCTTGGTTTGGGTGCTAGGGCCTACAAATGCCTCTCTAGGGTCCATGTGGGAGGTTAATTGCCCGATAGGGGGCACTGGTGCTGGTGTGCATAGGCGGGTATCATACCTTCAAGATCAGGGGCAAGCCTTTTTAATGTGATTGTGGCACAAGTGCCATTTAATTGATTTGCTGTGTATCGCTCGATCTAAGGCTTTTGTTTGGGGTTTGATGGTTATGAAGGGTTGATATCGGTAGATATACAAGCACCTTGGGCCCCTTGTATACAATTTTGGGGAGCATCGCAATCCCGCGGATGTAAAGTGAGCACGGTACTGTGGAACACACAAGTACTCGCTTCGCAGCGAAGAATTTCCTCTAGTCCACCTGTTGATTCTGGCACTGAAGTCAGTAGTGAGTATAGAGGAAAATGTGGTATTTAATGGGGGGAGACTTTGAGTATCGTCAATAGATTATCCTCAGGGGATCGTCAACGATCAGGAGAATTAGGACTTGTCCTTTTGTTTTCTTTTTCCCTTATCTTCTGCGTAGTTTTCGTTTATAGCACTGGGAACTTATTTTCCTCAGCTCTCCTTGCTTTCACCTATTCTAGCGACCTTCAAACGAGTGTGCACTGTTAGCCACTACCCCCGAGACCGCTCGTTTTAAGTCAGGAAGTTGCAATTTACCAGGCACATTGGAACTTTGTCTTAGACAGACTGACATCTCCTGAAAAGAACCCTCGGACCCGGGAGACTTTCCTACAGTAGCCTTACTAGCAGAGTAGTGGTGCACCGTGGACAAACGGCCCATTAAGGCTGTGGTTGTAGTATTGCTTTATTTTACTAGCTTACCTAGGGGTCATGAGAGCTGTAGCTGCCTCCTACTTTTTTTTTTTTGAAGGCAACTTGTATCACTGATTTTCTATGGTGCTGGGAAATATTAACACTATAGGTCGGCAGGGGTTCTACTAGAACTGTGGGAGAATACTTGAGAGAAAAACAAATAACACCGAGTTTTTTGGACAATAGCGTGACTAGATCACGAGAAACCCCGACTAGTGTGAGTAGAGTAGGCTAGTCTTGGTTAACTAATCTTGGGGGCTCTCTAGTTACAAGTGCCCACGAATGTTTTCGTACGAGGCAGGGATTACCCAGCAGCGTACGAAAACATATCCCCGGACACTTGTAGAGGGTCTAGAGCTGGGTGGGGAAAGCCGATATGTTAGGAACCTGAGTAATCCCGTACGCCGCCGCCACGAGCTAGATTCGGCTACCGGTCTCAGTAAATTCTGGGGATCCTAGTAAATTCTAGACAAGAGGCTTTATCACCTGGGGTGGTTATAGTGCTGAATTCCCTACAGTTTGGCGAACACTGCTTGGTAGGAGTAACTTCAAGCCAATCTGTCAGTGTTGACACCATTATGATGCTAGTGATCTAGCTTGGGGTGTGTTGGGTTGCTTATCGGGTATGCAGTTATAAGTTAGCTCATACGGTGGTGAGAAGTGTGCGGGGATTGCCCGTATAATGATGGGTTGTTTTTACATCCTATGCTAGTAAGATATGTGTGTTGGTTCCTTTTCGTTGATAGCCGTTGCCATTGTACATCAGGTGTCCAGTGTTTGGGTCAATTTGTTGTTTCTTCCACACCATCTGTCCCTAAGCATATGGTAGTTGGGTAAGTTTTTTGAAAGTTAGTTTAGGGTCCGGAGTTGCTAACCAGTTTTGGGATGTTTTTTTATCTCCTGGTCTGTCCTTAGCTGGGGTTTCGATAGAGGGTCTAGCCCATCACTTTCTCTCATTTAGTGTGCTTCATTCACGGAGATCTCACTTGTGCTGTACTGCTGCGCCCCTTTAGTCCAGCATTCGCAAGCGGCCAGTCCGGCCAGACTTGAGGTCCGGAGCGGCTGCCCTGGGCTTTCGTGGTGGGTGGCGGGGCCGGACTTTGGGCCATAGTGTGGCTTTCATGGCCTACCTGACCGGGCCTGGCCAAACCGCAGATATCTGCGGATTTCGAGCCATCTTCAGATATCTTCTAGCATCTTCAGATATCTTCTAGCATCTTCAGATATCTACAGGTATCTTCAGATATCATCCGGCGCCTTCAGATATTTGCGGGTATCTTTAGATATCTGGAGATATTTGCAGGCATCTAAAGCTCTCTGCTACCATAAACAAAGTATATACAAATCTAATAGCATATTTCGAGGGCCTGCCGGCGTCACCAGGCATCCATAAAGCCTCCCCTGCAAAGCCCGGGTCAGTTTCACTTTTAACCTAGCCAGGCCGGACCATATCTACTGGCTATCTGCAGGCCGGCCTGGCCGCTTGCCGGAGCTGGTTTAGTCATTTCTTCAGGGTGTTTCCCCATTATGTGAGCCCTGACGCCCCGCGGAGCTTAGGGATTAAGAGATTTTGATTCACATCAGAGGCTGCTAGAGTGAGGCTATTGCTTATAGAGCGCCCAGTCAGTGGAATTTTAGGCCCTCTATGGATATATCCGAACGGGTCATATAATACCTTTTACAGGCGGTGGTTGAGGTCCGGTGCAGCTAATCTGTGTTTGCGGGATGTATAGTGGGTAGGTTAGGAAGGTTCTGCGCCCTTGCTACTGCAGGCGGAGGGGTGCTTATATTTATTTCAGGCTTTTGTCTAGAGTTTGCACAGGGCTGTGGGCACATGAACTAGGTACGGCGTGTTGTCATGTATCTTTCCTTATCTTAGCAGATACCTTGAAGAAAAGGATATTTCACTCCCTACTACACTAGGAGGGTGGAGGGAAAAATCCGACTCTTTTTTGTGTGGGTCTAGTATAGCAAACTACCTTCTGATTTTTTTCTATGTTTCCGCCCATGGTGGTTGGGTAGCTCGAAAATCTGCTGTTTTGTGTGTTTTGGCCTCAGTTTGGTCACCAAATGACCCTGTTTGGGCCCAGGTCAGGCATGATGTGCTATGATGCAGCCCCTGTTCAAGCACCTATTACACATGAGGCGAGGGGTGGTTTTTTTCTAGGCCCCGGATAAGGGCGCCTAGTAAGTTTAGTAAAGTTGTCGTGCTGTGTGATATCATACGCGATGTGAATTCACCGGCAGGTCATAAAGAGGCGAGTGATTGGCCATGATGGGCTTTGGGGGCTGGGTTGTATGTGGGGAACGAGAAATTCTGACATTTTTATGTTTCAGGGAGTATGAAATGGGATTGTGTTAGGAGTAGCTGCTCCTGTTGATATATTGTGCCGAACGCCCTTGGCGTATTAAGTCTCGTCTGGCAATGTCAGCTAACTTAATGGGAATATACAGTCACACGTTGATCTGGACATCGATATCCGGGTATCATGAGGAGAGAATAGGGTTATATGGTGAATCTATACAACCCCAAAGACCCAGATACTGCACTACAATAGTGTTAAAATACAGTTGTCACCAATAATTGGTCTTCTTTGCATATGTAGCATTTGATTTGGGGTGGCGGTTTTTTCCTTATTTCATGGGAATGTAGAGCATTTGTCTGTATATGCTAGGGGAAGTATCCTTTGGATTTGGTTGCTTAAAAGAACTCTACAATATAAGTGACTGATACTACATCAATATTACGAGTCACCGAGGCGGCGAATTGAGTAGGGCATTTTGTCAAACAGGATACAGTACACTACGAGATAAGAAGATTGAAGCTACGATAGGCCAGAACAGGATCCAAGAGATTAAAATAAAATATATTCTTGCCTAGCAAGCTATGTCTCACAATAAAAATAGTTGACTCATGTGGTATGCTAGGACCTCATGTATACTGTTCTATACAGTAATCGTAATGTCCTAACGTTTGTGAGCACAACTACTATTGAATACCAGCAAAATCTTGAGGCTCCGGCAGATTTTCTGCCCATATGCAATAGCGGTTGTGTTCACAAACATCAGGACACTACGAGTAGATGGAAGCAAAGGCCACAGCAGAATGCAATTTGTCCACTGGGCCAACCATCCAACAAGGAAAACCAGGATTACTTTTATCCTTGACAGACCTCTCCAAAGCACATAAATTAAATTAAAAATCTATAAAAGAGATATTGCAGAGTACAGTAGTGCAACTCTCTTTATCAAAATTCTGCTTTGATTGTGGAATGGCTTTTTCTGAAAAACACATTTCCCAAGAGCCCAACACTCTGATGCTAGTATGGTCTTCAAGTAGGGAACTCTAAGTTAATAAATGAAGAAGAAAAAGGAGAGGAGCCCCTTCGTATGGTAGAGAGTAATTATGAAATGATTTAGGGAAGTATTTTTGCTCAACCCTACAGTACCAGAGCTATGGGAGCAAATCTTAAAATTCATAGCTCCTGCAAGCCTGTAATTACCTCTTCTTGCTCCCTCTGGCTCTGACAACAGAATCTAAAGTTTAGCGGAGTGTTAAGCTTTTAGAGAACGGTGCTGGGAATGCTCCTCCCAATTTTTAGAGCTCCTACTAGGGGGTATTGTGGCTAGTAGGAATTTATAGAATCACATCTCTAATCAAAAAAGCCTCTTAACTGTCAACGGTCACAGAGTATGATACCTGCTCTCACTCCTGTACACATTCCCGTAAGGTCCCTTACTAACCTCAAGTAGATGGACACCCAGATCTTGCCCTTCAGGGAGTCCCGAAGGATTTGCGCTAAACCTGCTAATTTGGCTAAGAGCCAAAAATGCAAATGTCGGCAAGCTCCTTCATGATTTTGACCCACTCGACAAAGCTGCATTCGTAGAATACACTAGGTGTTAGTGAGGTTTCTCTATTGAGAGGCCCACTGTGGAGGCAAAATTTTAACAGGGACTATTAAGTTAGCTAATATGTCCACCAAACATTCACTGAGCTTCCCTAACCCGACCACCTTCCTAGACTTGCAGGCCATGTTGTAGAATTTCAGTATACCATAGCACCACTGGCACTAGAGGGGATCTCATACCATGTATTATACCTTACAGGGCAATCCATAGTAGTGATGTCCATTTATTATGGTATATAGAGATATAATATGTAAATACTACTTTTTTTTTTTTTTTTTTTTAGAGAAAAAAGGCAATGGGGAAAAGAAAGAGATGGAGTTTCTTCTCCGGGTTCTCCCTTCAAGTACCTATGTCTTTTCAAGTATGATACTTGATACGAAAATATCGCCTCGGCTCTCGGTTAGACTAATGATCGATTTAACCTAATGGGACGACAAACGGGCGGTAAAAACTTTAATAGGAGAAAAAAGTGCTAGGACGTCGTAGTTACCTCCCCCTACTACTCGAGTAAGTATTTCTCCTTTGTTTGTCTCAGCTGAGGGATGAGTTTAAGGTGCTTTCCCCTCGTCTAGCAGAGAAGACGAATTGTAGCGTCCTAGCACACTTCCTTCGATTCGAATTCTTATAGTGCGGGTAGTCTACAAAGAGCCAAACCATGGGCTCAGGCCGCCGCGCTTTAAGAAGGTAACATTAAACTTCCTGTCCATTAGAGGCATTTGGCCTCTGGGTTGAAAAGAGGTTATGAATGCTTTTCGAGTAGAAGAGCTTTGGTGTGTTCAACGCCTTCGGCGTAGACAAATCTCCCGTAGACTAGTGGATCAACTCAAAACTTGGCACTTGAAAAGCGCTTTTTCGACAAGGGCTAAATACCTCCATTCGCAGTTGTGTTAGAACGGTACGGTGAGTATGTTATTGTACAATACAGTAAAAGTGTTATAGACAATGGATACAGTACTCTACCGCAGTGTAAATTACGAGTGCCAGGCGCAATGCATTCAAATACTGGATCCCAATTAGCCTTTTTCTCAGAGATCTAAGGCTAATCTGCTAAAGAGAAATCCGTAGGTGGATTGACATCCGCCAAGAGCTTTCTTAGACATACTGGGATAATGATTGGATCAGCCATACAAATTGTAACCCCAGAAGCCTAATGAGTTACCACCCCCTCGCTTCAGCCCACAGAGATCCCGCCAAACTCCGAGGGAAGTTAAATTCTCGTTGCCTGCGATCCCTCTTTATTCCTCACGGAAAAAGGTATTCAGATAATAGACTATAGCGCAGATGTGGTCAGAGCAGCAGCAAGTTAGCGGTATTATCAACTCGTTTAACAACATTGTCAACTTCATTACGGAAATAGACAGCGAGGAGCGTCAAATTCTGCAGTGGCTATCACCACTTGAGCCACAGCTGCGGCACCAAGGTGTACGAACCGAACGGCTCGACGGTGTGGGAAACTGGGCGCCAGAAACCAACGAGTTCGGAAAGTGGAGAGATACTGAAGATGGATGTGTTGAGCCAGTGTTGTTCTGTTACGGGAATCCAGGAGTGGGGGAAACGTATCTAAGGTATGAAGGCCTCTTGTCTGGAGAAAGATAGCGTAGGCATTACTAACGGTTAGCATATAATAGCTCCCTGGTGATTGATAGCCTATGCGATCAGGCTTGGGAAAAAGACGCCGCCGTTGTAGGACTCTACTGCGATTTCCTTGCCCAGCAGGAGCAGTCCACCACAGGCATGTTGGGCGCTATCCTCAAGCAGCTTGTCAACAGAGGAGGAATCCCGGAACATATACGGGAGGCCTTTCAGAAGGCCAAAAAGGAATTTGGTGGCCGGGGTCCCCGAGTTCCAGATCTGGTGGAAATTCTCAAGAAGACGGTTGCGTCTCTGCGGCGGGTGTATATATGCATTGACGCTTTAGACGAATCCGTTCCGAAGCACCGATGGGAGCTCCTCGAATCACTGCGAAAAATCATTCGGGAGTCACCAAACACGAGAGTTTTCTTCACTGGAAGGCCCCATATCGATGACGAAATCACGAAATGTTTTAGCAAGACGGTTAGGATACCTATCAGCCCTACCTAGGACGACATCGAGAATTACCCGGAGATGAGGCTGGACCGTGACACCGACCCCAATGCAATGGATGATGTACTGCGGGCAGATATTATGAGGGCCATTTCGGAGAAGATCTCAGAAATGTACGCAAGAATATCCAGTTTATACCCAATGAAAGACCTAACTATTGTGTGCTAAAGTGACATCCAATTTCCTTCTCATTTCACTAAACATTGATGCAATCCTAGGTGAGGTTACTCTCCATCAGAGAATGAAAAAGCTTGATGAAATGACCAAAGGGAAGGGCCTAGGTGATCCTTACATGGCAACCCTATCACGAGTCAAATCGCAGCCAAGAAGCAGATCAAAGCTTGGCATGGAAGCTCTAATGTGGGTATCACATTCGGAGCGGCCACTACATGTCAACGAGTCATGCCATGCCCTTGGGGTAGAAGAAGGATCTACCGACTTGAATGCTCGCAATGTCCCTGCAATAGAAACACTCCTAGCATGCTCTCCGGGGCTTATCACGGTTGAGAAGTCCTCGTCCGCCGTCCGCCCAATCCATTACACCCTGCAAGAGTGCCTCTCCGACAATCCCAACCTTTTCCCCAAACCCCACCCGATAATCGCCGAGGTCTGTCTGACCTACCTTAATTTTCGCCACGTCAGGGACCTTTCCCCTGCTCTTCGTTCAGTCCCATCAACCGCCCCTTTTATTGAGTATGCTTCTTGTTACTGGGGTACACACTCTAGGCGGGAAACAACTGAAAGTGTGAAAATGCTTGCATTGAAACTACTGGATGGATATGATAAGCACATATCTTCGAAGATGCTGTTATTGCATAGGACGAGCTCCCTCGACAGGCCCCTTGATCAGGATGACACCCCTAGGGGATTTACGGGGCTTCATGGTGCTGCGTACCTCGGATGCGTAGAAATAACAGCTGTTTTACTGAAGATGAATAAATGGGATGTGCGGGCAACTGACTCCTGTGCGCACAGCAATCACCTGGGCTGCTAGAAGAGGGCATGAGGGGGTCGTGAGGATGCTGCTGGAACAGAGCGATGTCAATCCCAATGCAGCTGACACCCAATGCAGCCAAACACCGCTCTTGTGGGCTGCCAGAAATGGGCACGAGAGGGTCGTGAGGATCTTTCTAGAGCGCAACGACGTCAATCCCAACACTGCTGACACCCGATATGGCCGAACACCAGTCGGCAACAGGCACACCAGTGTCGCAAAGCTGCTGCAGGAACCGACGGATTTGGTTCCCAGATATCTAGCAAGCCCCCAATCAACCGAGCTCTTCTCCCCTGAGTCGTCCGAGCTCTCTGAACCACCTCCCGGGAGAATCCACAGGTCTTGATATCCAATCCAAGGACAACCCCCTAGTGTTCTTCCTCCCTCTACTTGGCATACCCTCCTAGGAGGGGTGCGGGCCCGCTGGAGCGAAATCCTAAGCCCGCCACAGACAGCTCTTTATATGTGAATCGACAAGCCACCACAGATGCAAACCCGCCGGGCCATTTACTTGGAATATCTCGTTGTCCCATTGGTGTCCTTAAGCCACTTCATTGCCTTTCTCATCTCCCGTTGTCATATTGTTCGGGTCTAACCAATTTTGCATATATACATTGTACATTAGTGCATTTCTATGCTCCCTACCCCTTATATATGCCGTTTTGACCCGTATTTTCTCATGCCCATTTAGTTAAGTTATTCCATGTCAGTTGATCATTGGCCGTATCTATTTGTGCCACCGCATAGCGTAGACAGCAGCAGTGTTGTATTATGAGTGGGCTGGATGAAGGCCTCGGATATAGACATAAATCAGATATAGACATATACTGCGCATAAGAGATCGGGCTGTAAGAATCAACGGAGAAGAGTATATGGTCCATGACCCACAGGGTCTAGCCTATTCTTTCCATTTTCTCCCTCTCCCCCCTCCCTCTCTCCCGCAGCCTATTCTTCGCTACTCACCTATTCATTTACCGGATCACAAAACAAACCCTTCTCTCCGTTAATCCCAAAGACATAGCTCTCGCCCCCCCTATCCCTCTTTGGGAATCGCGATCAGCACATCGTACCCTCACAGTTGAGTCTTCCCCTCCTCCTGCCCACTCCCTTGCGGCCTTTGTAGGTCTCCGCTGCTCAGAAATCACTGCAAGGGCTTGTCTATATGTGCCGGTGCCTGAGGCTCCACGGGAAGGCCCCTTAAGAGTGTGAAACTCTGTTAAGAGCTCGCTCCGAAAGCGAACACCCACTGCAACGGCAGCAGCAGTAAAGTGCTGTGCATAGGAACATCAACCAAGTCCCAGAACCGAAAGCCGACATACTAGAATTTACCTCAAGGTAACATTACTCCCACAATATACATATTACAGCTCAATCCCTGTTGGACGAGTGCCCTTAGCTTTGTTACGAGAGTAGGAAGGAGAGTTCAGGAGACATGCAGATGGAATGGACGGAACAGATATGAGAGAATGTTCAACAATAGATTTTACCCGCTATGTTGTTTCCTTTGTTATTACGGAAGTGTACGGGGAAACAAGAGCATGCGGGAAACATAGAGATAGGTGTGGTGATCCATAGGGGGTTCAGGATATGGTATTTGTGTTTTACTTATACACCTGTCTCTACCGATAGTTTGATTTAGTTAAATAGACGTTGTGAGTGAGAGCGAGAGAATGAACCAAGTTAAAAACAGAAAAACCTACGTTCCATATCATTTCTCCAAAAGTGTCTATGTTCCAGGAATATTCTCTGAGTCTATCAGCTACTTCTGTGCGACCCTCATTTCACCTCTTTGACAATCCCTAACTCCCACCAGTGTTCGAATAATTCTGTACTTTACCGGTATCATATCTCGCACTATAAAAAACCTTATGCCAAGTAATACTGTCTGCAACAGTAGTTCCTGCTTCAGAAAGTGCTGATTAATTCAGATTCCCTATTGCGAGCCAATTCCAGATAGCCAATATACGGAGGCCAAGGTATGACTAGACAAAAGACACAAAGGTGCAGCTCTAGCACTACACAAGAACCATGAGCAGGAGGATGCTACTTAACAACAGCCAAGCCAGACCCACAATATTCTTATCCGAAATGCTAGTGTTAATCCTGTATTTGAAAATCTGAATTGGGGGTTCCTTGTCCTCTGCAAGCCATGTTTACACTCTCCCCTCCCCCCCCCTACATCTCCATTGAGATCTAAAGTGTCTTTTTGTTCTCCTTTAAGATACTACCCCGGCTAGCTGGGTCTACCAAGTTTATGGCAGGCTACCGGACTAGCAGGGCCCCAAAATTAAAAACATTTCTCATTCACTAGTAAACGCCAGGAGTCACACTAGGTTACCTTACCGTGTCGCCAATATTATCCCCATGTTTCTGGTAGCACACTCGAGCGTGCCAAAGTGATTAGAAGCAAAGCGCGTACTGTAAGCCATTACTCACTCATGACCCCCAAACCCACGTGTCCTTTTAGCAGAGATAGCAGACAATCACTCTTGGTGTTTATTGTCATACCTGAGCAATTATTTTCTCGGCTTTGATTTTCCTCCGCCCCCCATGCTGCATTTCCGAGCCCTGTTAACCAGCATTCTGTGGTCGCTACAGGTCTTCTCTCCCATCCCCGCACTTAATCAAATAAAGAATGGTATGATCTGGTTGGTCGAGTGGGGATGGTATGATAAGCCTGCCGTCTTTGTCCAAATTTGGATCAAACATTCAGCTATAAAAAAACAAGAAGAGAAAACATAGGTTCTTACAACTTTTTAGACTTGAAAACCCATATTCTATGATACTTTATGGTTTATGCACTAGTAAACCCAGCACCCCAAGCCCGATGTCCCCAGAGCTTCCCGAGTGCTCGTTCATGATCCGATCAAGGAAGCAATATACCTGTATAGCCACACCAGTCAGGACAACGCAAAATCAAGACAACCACGGACACAACTTCTCTTTAAGGAAAAACCCCACCCCGCAAACAATAAATTTCACAAGCAAACTCACTTCCTAGCCCCGCACCCCGGCCCATCATATGTTTCATCCAAGTTCAACACACTAAGTTAATCCCCCCCTCGCCATTAACAAACCCAAGCAAAGATAAACGCCTACTCGCTTCCAGCCACCCCCAGCAAGCATTCCATCAAAAACACCGCCTCCTCTCCCCTGCAAACTCTTGAAAATCAAGCTCCAACCTTTTTCCCTCTCTCTCTATGACCCCCCCTCACCATTTTAAAAACACCGCCGTACTCGTGTTCTGTCCTTGTATCCCTTCCCATCCCAAAAATGGACCCACGAAAGGAAATAATACCGTGCAGTACAGTACCCCGCCGCCCAAGTAGGGCAGAAATCAGACCAGATCAGGTCAGATATACACACTATGTCAAAGGAAAAGGCGCCTGTGTTACGATACACACTTCGGCTTAAACCTCATTATCCCTTTCGGTAGCAGTGTAGAAGGCCCCACAAGAAGTTATGGAATACTGTAGTCATTCAAAGTTAGCCACCCAAATATATCCCCGTCTATTCCGGTTAATAGGCCAGTAGTAGTACAAGTATGTACCCTCGTAAGAGTATTCATATTTCCAGCGCTTATTAGCTAAGATAATACTTATCGTGTTACCCGAATGCCAAGTCACAGGAAGTTTCCCCATTCTGCCAAAACTCCCCACCTACCCTCGAAACTGCAATCTAGACCTAACTTACCACCAAACAATGCGCCTTCAAGAAAGAAAAAAACTAAACTTTCCTAAAACAAATAACCCCTCCGATAACCTTTTAGGGGAAGACCTTTCTTATGATTGGCTTTTTCCATTGCATCGGCAGTCCCGAAGACAATCATTGAAATGTGATTGCGCCCGGGTTGATCACTCGACAAGGACATGCGAAATCCACCCAATCCAAGCCCCCAACCATGACAAGAAAACTTCCCAACGCAGAAACTTTGAATAATCGAACCCATGTGCTCCGCTATGTATAATTGTCAGAATACTCCGTTCTCCGGAAAACGAGCGCGAGAGAGAGAGGCACAGCAAAAGGCGCAGCCCCTTCCCCCCGCTCCCTCCGAGATGGACAGACAGACAAAAAGAAACAGAATTGCTGGACCTTACTTACGGTGTATTGTACTTTCGGAGGGAAAACGAGGGGGGGGGAAACATGGGTCAATTCTGGGATAATTCTGCTGGAACAAACAGGAACATACAAGAACCTGGCAATGATGAAAAACCTGAACACAGGGATGAAAATTTTCGCATGGCAAATCTTCTGTCCACATCTGAGCGCCTGCACCCAATTCAGACTCAAATGTTCGGGTTTCCCCATGCTAGTACAGTACCTTGCCTCCGAGTACTCGAGTACAGTGCCCTCTCAAAAGGGCCTATCCCCGATTCGGAAACTTTGTGTCAAAGTCAGCGGCAAGGGGAAGGTTTTGAATTCCGCACGCTGCAATCATACCCACTCACTCATTTACCCACCCTTCCACCTTTTCCGCTACTTGCAACTTACGAGTGAGCCTCCCATCTGGCATACCCGTCCATACTCCCATCACCACCACCGGACCCCGCCACCGCCTTTCCATCCTCGCTTCCAAACTTAGCTCTAATCTACGCCGGCGGTAAAGCTAAAGCTTAGCTCTCCAGCAACGCATCACTTACCACCGCATAGCGCCGGTGTGGGTGTGATACCACGGCGAAGATCAGATTAGATCTTTTGTTCGTCGAGCCCGGTGGTGGATATGCGATCCGGAGGGAGTAGTTCCCAGTGCTCTGATAATTACTATAATACGGTACTGTACGGTACCAAGAGCGATAAAGTGATTACGAAGCCATATAAGACCACAGCACTGAACCCCGGTATCCTGTCGATTAACAGGAGTTGCAAATGTCCCGTCCGGTGGCGATTGTAAGTGGCGCGCTCACAAAAACGGGCTTATTGCCCAACGAGTAGAACCGCTGGAGGGAGCTGAAAACTTGAGGCGCGCAGTAAGTTATTATATTATAGCGAATTATATAATACGTACCTTAGAGTGCGGTACCGGTATCTCCGATGGTAGAGATTTGTTCGGGCGATTCTGCATCACGAGGGCGAAACGTGAGATGAATCCACAACCAATCCACAACCAATCCCCCATACTCGTAATTTATTCACAACATCTGTAGGGAACATTTTAGGCAAGTGCGAACACAGTACGTACTACAACAACAAACTCTTCCACCAGTACCACACCTTTGTAATTACCTTCATTTCCTACAAATGGTACCAGCACTGTAACTCGTTCCTCAAAGGTGGGGTTTCGCTTGGGCTCAAGCGAGTCACCATATTATGTAGAGTACTTGACCTTTCAAACAAGAGTTCCCCTCCCCCCCAATCCACAATCACCAGCCCGGCACGATATCCGTGGCCACGTCCGCGGTACAGTATTGCTCCCATCACAAAAAATGCAATATAAGTGAGAAAAATTGTCCGCCAATCAAGTTCTGCGCTGGAGCGTCTGCGGTAGTTGAGTTGTGTGGTGAGGAGGATGACAGGGGAATAACGCCACATCATTGGTTGCCGGCCTATCGGGTTGCAGTGCAGGGTTCTACCACGAGAGATTC
>Ga0307510_10006789_pt1 | contig 13648 bp, 7 predicted proteins | sample 12_EM_MG_FD_207224 | JGI IMG/M metagenome (GOLD analysis project Ga0307510, IMG submission 207224) | Populus trichocarpa ectomycorrhiza microbial communities from riparian zone in the Pacific Northwest, United States - 12_EM | ecosystem: Host-associated > Plants > Roots > Unclassified | place... | reverse complement strand
ATAGAGTTTTTCTACGAGGTTCATACATTTCTCCACCATTTTAAAGTCGTGTTCGAGAGCCATGCGTTTGGCATAGTCTGCCAGTACCTGGATGGACTGGTAGGCCGTAGGCTCGGCGCTGGTCTGAAAGATCTCAAGTTTTACTTCTGGCAGTCTGAAGGTGATGAAGTTGGAGACTTCGTATTGATTAAGCATGGGTTATGTTTTACTGTGCAGGATAGGTCAAAGGAAATGCCTGATTATTTAATTGATTGATAATTAAATAGTTGAGTGTTTTTGGTTGCTCTCAGCACCCTACCGAAATGAGAGAAATTTCCAAAACAGAACGGTTTTAGGGAAGTGAGATTTTTTTATTTATTTGATTATGAGGGCTTTGTGAATTTGGAATGAGTCTTGGCATTATAGATGAAAAATAAATCAAAATGGAAGAAGACTCAGATGGCCCGGTTCAGGTGCGTATTGCTCTGCCTCAGGACGTAAAATATGTTTATCCTATATTGGAAGAGATGGAACGTTCGGCTAAGGCCCGTGGTACGGGTATTGCCAGGCGTACGCCTCAGTCGCTGTGTAAGAAGATATATGACGGGAAAGCTGTTATTGCGATTGCTGATAACGGTGAATGGGCGGGGTTCTCGTATATAGAAACCTGGAGCAATGAAGAGTTCGTTTCAAACAGCGGGATGATTGTCAATCCGGCTTATCGTAATAAAGGTGTTGCTTCGCTGATCAAGCAGCGGGTATTTGCGCTGGCTCGTCAGCGTTACCCTGAAGCGAAGATCTTCAGCATTACTACTGGTGCGGCTATTATGAAGATGAATCACCGGTTAGGTTTTGAACCGGTTGTTTATTCGAGCATTACCCGGGATGAGAAATTCTGGGATCAGTGTAAGCATTGTGTGAACTATTCGATATTGGAGAATAACCGGAGGGAGAAATGTCTTTGTACGGCGATGTTGTTTGTGCCGGAGGAAGTGGAAGCAGGTATTCAGTAATTTTTGATAGATAATTTGAATGCCGCCTATTATAGGCGGCATTTTTTTGTGGGAATAATCGGGTGTACCAAAGTGGAAGGGAGGTATGTCCTTTTGAAAGGGTTTTATGGAAGGAAGATAGGTTTGGTGGACAGGGTTTAAGTTTTAAGCGATTGATTATCAAATTATTGAAACACCGTTTGCATAGCATTAACAAATGGGAACGGCGTTTGGCTGATGGAAGGCAATCAATGTGCAAAAAATGAAAACGAAATTGTTAGTATTTGCTTTTGCAATGGCATTTATTAGTGTGCGCGCGCAGGACAGTACCGAGCGGGTTCGCAGGCAGGCGATAGTGGACCAGGTTAAGAAGGAATTATTGGATTCGTTGAGAAAGAATCCGGTTTTATTGGATAAGGGTGCGCCAGCGGCGGAAGCGGCACCGGCACCGGGCTCTGCAAAGATCCCTTTTGATGGTATTGAGACCAACTGGCAAAACGGAAGTGACCGCAGAGACTCTTCGATCTTCCAGGGCAAATATTTTACCCCATATATAATGGTGGATATGAATTACACGCATTCATATAATAACCCCAATGACAATACGGTGGTTGGTTCAACGGCATTGGCGCGTGACAATGAAGTCAATCTTTCCCACCTGCTTATCGGCGGTGAGTTCAATTATGACAATGCAAGGGCCAAGGTCACTATGCAGTTTGGGTCGAGGTCACAGGTGATCCCGAGAAATGATCTCAGTCCTTATCGGGGACAATACAAACTGGCTGATGTGTATCGTTATCTGAGCGAGGCTTATGTGGGATACCATATCAATAAATGGTATGGTATCAATGTCGATGCCGGACTTTTTCTTTCATACATCGGGCTTAATTCTTATTACCAGGTGGAGAACTGGGAATACCAGGCTTCCTATACTTCGGATAATACTCCCTGGTTCTTTAATGGAGTACGTATCCAGATCTTTCCAACCAAACACCTGAAGATTGAACCCTGGATCATCAATGGCTGGCAGAGCTATGGAAAGTTCAATTCGATGCCCGGCCTGGGGGCCAATATTACCTGGAATCCCACCAGCAGTTTCAAGATCCTTACCAACAACTATTATGGTACGGATGCAGCGGGTCTTTCTCAAAGGAAAAGGTTTCACTCTGACAACAGCGCATTGCTGAGGTATTATAATAACCCTGCATCGAAGGGCATCAGTAAAATGGCCTTTTCCGTGACGGGTGATCTTGGATTTGAGAAGGGGGGTGGTGTGAATGGGTTTAAGAATGGCGATTCTACGCAAGGACCGGCGCAATACTTTTTGAGCGCCATGGTTTACAATCGCATATGGTTCGCAAAAAATAAGTTTGCCTGGACTATCGGCGGAGGGGTGATGACCAATCCTGGTCGATATCTTGTATTATATCCGACCGGCCAGGCTAGTCCTTTACCGGATCCGAATAATCCTACGCAAACCGAAGGGAAATTTCCTTTCAGCGCAAACCCCGGCGATCAATTCAAGGCATGGGATTGTTCTACCAACTTTGACTGGATGCCGAATCAAAGCATTTGTTTCCGTGTAGAGTATGTACACAGACATGCCAATGTTCCCTATTTTGCGGGAGCAGGCGGTGTGACTTCTCCTAATGGCTATACCACGACGCCTCTGCCCCCGGATTGGAGGCCTGACCTGGTGAAGTCTGAAGACAGGTATGTATTGGCGGTCTTATTCAGGTTATAAGAATTATTTGCTATGATAGCATCGAATATACTGGTGATCGATGAAGGGACGTCTCTGCATGATCTGTTGCAGAAAATTAGTATTCCCGAGGGGTATCGGGTTCTTGAGGCTGTGGATGGGCGATCGGCGGAAAGGGTCATTGTGCGGGAGGATGTCGATATTGTTGTATGTGATGTGAAGCTGCTTCCTCATATAGCGGCATCGATCGAAAAGGCCCTGTTGCATCGCAGGATAGCGCAATTGGAGGCGACGATGACGCTGGGGCAGCCGATGTCGGCTTTTGATCTGTCGAGCGTAGAGAAGCTACATATACAGCGGGTATTAAATTATACCCAGGGGAATAAAGTAGAGGCGGCCCGGCTTCTGAACATCGGATTGACGACGGTTTACCGGAAAATAGAAGAGTATGGATTAGGGTGAGGGGCGGAAGCCGGACTCACCCTTTCATTAACATATGTGAGTTTTATTTATTTGATAGGGTAGTTTTTCAAATAGGTATTGTTTCCTCTTGTTTTTTTGCCGGTGTGTTTCTGTTTAAATCTGACAAGAACCTTAGCGGGATTGAATAGTAAGCCAATGGTCATTCAGAAGGATATCTTCTGGTATATAATTGGTCTTACCTGGTGCAAACAAAACCGCGTATGCTTAAGAGAATTGTCATTTGTTTCAGCGCACATCTGGTGCTTTACAATGGGTATGGTCAGGAATCTGTAAAGAAAGACACGAGTGGGATAGAGGCCATGGCGCCGGCCAGTGAGCCTTTTGCGTTTGGAGATTTTTCCTGGTTGAATGGGAATAGCCGGAAGACGAGTCCACCGGCCATCGATTCCAAATATTTCACGGGAGATTTTACATTGGATCTGAATTATACTCATTCTTTTAACAGTCCTATCGACAATACGGTAGTGGGGTCGACGGCTTTGGCAAGGGACAATGAGCTTCAGCTGGCTTTTATGGGATTTGGTGGGGACTTACATGTGGATCATGTCAGGGGCCGGATCATGATGCAGTTCGGAACCCGGTCGACGGTCGTACCGCGTAATGATGGTAGTTCTTATAAGGGACAGTATGATCTGCAAACCATTTACAGGTATATCAGCGAGGCTTATGCCGGCTATCATTGGGATACGTGGCATGGGATAAACCTGGATGCGGGAATATTCATGTCTTACCTGGGATTATTCTCTTATAATAATTTTGAGAACTGGGGCTATCAGCCTTCCTATACTTCGGATAACACGCCGTGGTTTTTCAATGGTCTGCGGCTACAGACTTTTCCGACGGATAAGCTGAAGGTGGAACTCTGGCTGATCAATGGATGGCAGAGTTATGGGATGTTCAACAATTCACCGGGCGCGGGTTTTTCCATTTATTACCGGCCTAAGGAAACAGTGGATTATGTGTCTAATTTTTATTACGGAAAGGATGACCAGGGGGCGCCGGGGCGTTACCGGCTGCATAGTGACAATAGTTACCAGTTGAGGTATCTGAATCGAAAGCATGGATTTGTAACGAAAGCTGCGTTTTCCATTACGGGTGATATCGGTGTGGAGAATGGGGATGGTGTCTCTCCTTTTGGAAAGGGCACGAAAGGGACTGCCGATTACAAACCTGCACAGAATTTTATCAGTGGAATGATCTATAACCGGTTGTGGTTTGGGGAGAAGCAAAAGTTTGCCTGGACTATCGGCGGAGGGTATATGCATAATCCGGGGCAGTACCTGGTGCTGGCACCTACAGGTTATGCTGATACGTTATACCAGCGGCAGACGGGGCCCGGATCGACGTTTGATGCCTGGGATTGTTCTACTTCCATTGATTATATGCCAAAGCAGAATCTGACTTTTAAAATTGAATATGTTCACCGGGCGGTGAATAGTATTGGGGCTGCGCCCGGGACTACGCCGTTGGTGGGTTATTTTGCCGGTCATGGGGGTGTTACTTCTCCCAGTGGGTATACCAACACGGGCGCATATGGTTATACTTCCAGTGGAGCGTCAATAGCTCCGCCGTTGAGCAGTTGGGGCGGGTGGATGCCTGACCTGGTCAATAAGGAGTCCAGGATCGTGCTGGCGGTGATGGTGAGGTTTTAAGAGGATTGGGATAATGTTTTGGCAAGTGATCAGAAAGAATAGATGGCGGCGAAAAGGAAGCTGCTGGCGCTGTGAGCTGGAGTGCCGTCGTGGTGTGTGTAGATAGGGGTATTGGCGTTCTCCAGGCGAAATTCGGGGATAAAGGTGAAACCGTCGACCTTGAAGCTGGCTGAGAGTGTAGTAGCTACGAGGCTGGCAGGGGCCGGAAGACAGACGCCTTTTTCGTCGTTGAAATATTCTGAGCGAAGGGTAAGGCCGAACCAGCTTTTGGGGTCGATGTTGAGATAGAGGGCAGAACCCCACCAGGTATGGGAGGAGGCGTATTTCTCGCTGGCCAGGCTGGACTTGTTCAGGCTGCCGTTGAACCCGAGGCTGAAGAAGGTGCTGGTCCTTGCCGTTAGTACGAAATCATACTGGTGGGAGCGGTCGTCTTCGATGTCCCGGCCGCCTACGTAGTTGACGGAGAATTTCAGATTGTCGCTGGGGGCGTAGCTGTATTGGGCGATGATGTTCTTGTTATTATGTCCGTCGGAGGGGATGCTTCTGTAGTCCTTGGGGTTGGCGATGCCGATCATCAGCCCGCTTTTCCCCGCGGTGAAATCTGCTTTGACGCCGGTATGTGAGAAGGGGCCGTTGGTGAAGAGATAGGACATGCTGTAGTTACGGTTGGCGGCGGCATCTGGGGATTCATAACAAAGATGGGTGGCCCAGGTGCCGGCGGTGACTTTTAGCCAGTTGTTGACCGTATAGCTGATGTATAGCTGTTTGATGGCCTGGGCAATGCCTTTATCATTATAGGCAAAATCCTGTTCCCGGGGACCGACTCCCAGGTCGGCCACCATGTCTACGCGGTTGGTTTTGTGTTCGAGCTTTATGCTGGCCATCCCCAGGCTGAATTGATTGTGGGTGTTGGTAAAGCTGGTAAAGTTGTTTTTGTCGGTCCGGGCGAAGTCATAGCGATAATAGAGGTCGGCGGAGCCGGTGACGATCAGGGCTGGGATGGGGTGGAGAGGGGTGGAATCATGGGGTGTTTGGGCGGAGCTGGTAAACGTAAGTGTTATTACCAAAATGGAAAAGAGGGAAATTTTGATCATTCTGGATGGTTTTGGTTAAATGGCTGTAAAAAATGACTTTTATAAGGCCAATTTAGCCAATTGATAGTTTTGTTTCAATTAAATATTATATGTACTGTTTTTTAATATGACAATAAATTACGTATAAAATCTTATTAAATAGATAATTACGTACGTATTTTGGCAAAAGTGGGAAATTGAAAAATCGAAGTTGTCTAAAAAATGGAGGAAATATTGAATGAATGATTGGGGATGGGTGCGGGGTTGGTGCGGCAGGTGGGGTTGAAATAAAAAAGGCCGGCTTTGGGGCCGGCCTGGGATAATATAGATTGCCTTGTTTAGAGGGCGATGATGCTTTGATCTTTCCTTTCGAGCAGGGAGGCGCCGACGAGGTATTCGTCCACTTTGCGGGCGCATTCACGGCCTTCGCTGATGGCCCAGACGACGAGGGACTGGCCGCGGCGCATATCGCCGGCTGTGAAGACCTTGGCGATATTGGTCACGTAGTTCTTTTCGCTGGCTTTTACGTTGCCTCTTTCATCGAGCTCGACGTCGAGTTCTTTGAGCAGGCCGTGATGCTGTGGGTGGACGAAGCCCATGGCGAGGAGTGCGAGTTCACAGGGGAGCTCTACTTCGCTGCCGGGTACTTCTGTGAACTGGGCGGCGCGGCCGTCTTCTGTCGTTTTCCATTCCAGCTTTACTGTCTTTAGCGCTTTGAGGTTGCCTTTGCTGTCGCCGATGAATTCTTTTGTTGCGATGGCCCAGTGTCTGTCGGCTCCTTCTTCGTGTGAGGAGGAAGTTTTCAGGACCATGGGGTAAGTGGGCCAGGGCATAAAGGTGGTGCGACTATGGGGTGGCTTGGGCATGAGTTCAAACTGGGTGACGGAGATGGCTCCGTGGCGATTTGAAGTGCCTACGCAGTCGCTGCCGGTGTCACCACCGCCGATGACGACGACGTTCTTGCTGGTGGCATAGATGTCTTCTCCATGAACAGGGAGGGAGCTGACGCGTTTGTTTTGCTGCTTTAGGAAGTCCATTGCGAAGTGGACGCCTTTCAGGTCGCGGCCTGGGATCGGCAGGTCGCGGGGTATGGTAGAGCCGCCTGCGAGCACGATGGCGTGGTATTCGCGCAGCAGATCATTAATGCTAACGCTGACCCCTACTTCGGCATTGCACTTAAAGGTGATGCCGGCTTCTTCCATAAGTCGGACGCGGCGGGTGATGATCCATTTTTCGAGCTTGAAATCGGGGATGCCGTAGCGGAGCAAGCCACCTGGTTCGTCGTCTCTTTCAAAGACGGTGACGGTGTGGCCGGCTGCGTTGAGTTGGTCTGCGGCTGCGAGTCCTGCAGGACCGGAGCCTACGATGGCCACTTTTTTGCCGGTGCGCAGGGCTGGGTGGTTGGCTTTTACGAAGCCCTTATCGAAGGCTATTTCGATGATATGTTTCTCTATCTCCTCGATGGTTACCGGGGGTTGATTGATGCCCAGTACGCAGCTGCTTTCGCAGGGAGCGGGGCAGATGCGGCCGGTGAATTCGGGGAAATTATTGGTAGAGGTAAGAATATCATATGCTTCCTGCCATTGCTGGCGATATACGGCGTCATTGAATTCGGGGATGACGTTGCCCAGGGGGCAGCCGCTGTGACAGAAAGGGATGCCGCAGTCCATGCATCGTGCGGACTGTTTATTTAACTCCTGGCCGGACCAGGTGTTGACGAATTCTCTATAGTCTTGTTTTCTCTCCTGCACGGGGCGTTTGGAGGGGAGTTCGCGGGTGAACTCCAGAAATCCGGTTGGTTTGCCCATATCTTTTGTTGTGTTGTCTTTTTTGGGTAGAAAGAGAACTACGGGGTGGCTGAGTCACACATGAGAGCCGACCCCGCGTTCTCAATATCATTTGTTAATAGCTTGTGGTCGGCCAGCCTTTTCCAGGACTTTCTTATAGTCTGTCGGGAACACTTTTACGAAATGCTGCACTTGATTCTCGAAGTCGTCCAGTACGAATTTCGCTACGGTGCTGCCGGTATAGGCATAATGACGTCCGATCATGTCTTTCAGCTCGCTGATATCGCCTTCTCCGACGGGGTCCAGCTCTACCATTTCTCGGTTGCAGTTGCGGGCGAATTTGCCGCGGACATCGTATACATATGCGATGCCACCACTCATCCCTGCTGCGAAGTTGCGACCTGTATCACCGAGGATGACAATTCTGCCACCTGTCATGTATTCGCAGCCGTGGTCACCGACACCTTCGACGACGGCATTTGCACCGGAGTTGCGGACGGCAAAACGTTCGCCGGCTTTGCCGCGGATGAATGCTTCACCGGAGGTTGCGCCGTAGAAGGCTACGTTGCCGATGATGCTGTTCTCTTCAGGAATGAAGCCTGCGTTCTGCGAAGGATAAACGATGAGTCTTGCACCGGAAAGTCCTTTACCGAAATAGTCATTGGCGTCGCCTTCGAGCTCGAGATTTACTCCATGGGTATTGAAGGCTCCAAAGCTCTGGCCGGCTGTACCGGTCAGCTTAAAGTGTATGGTATCTTCGGGAAGACCTGCGCTTTTGTATTTTTTTGAGATCTCGTTGGAGAGGATCGTTCCGAGGGTGCGGTCGGTATTGCGGATCTTAAATTCGGCGAATACCTTCTGCTGGTGTTCGAGCGCTGGTTTTGCTGCTTCCAGCAATTTCCAGTCGAGAACGTCTGCGAGGCCATGGTCTTGCTCTTCCTGTTTGTACAGGCCTGTGTACATGGACGCAGGCTCTTTGTAGAGGATCGGTGAGAGGTCCAGCTTGCTATATTTCCAATGGGTGATGTCTTCTCTGATCTGAAGGCTATCGACCTGGCCGACCATTTCATCGATGGTGCGGAATCCGAGCTCAGCCATTATTTCTCTTAGTTCACGGGTAATGAAGGTAAAGAAGTTGACCACGTGATCGGCATCACCGCTGAAGCGTTTGCGTAGTTCGGGGTCCTGTGTTGCGACGCCGACCGGGCAGGTATTGAGATGACATTTACGCATCATGATGCAGCCTTCGACGACAAGGGCTGTCGTGGCGAGGCCCCATTCTTCGGCGCCGAGTAAGGTAGCGATAGCGATGTCTCTGCCGGTCTTCATCTGACCGTCGGCCTGTAGTACTACGCGGCTGCGTAGCTTGTTCTTTACGAGGGTCTGGTGAGATTCGGCGAGGCCGAGTTCCCAGGGCAGACCTGCGTGGCGAATCGAGCTGAGCGGGCTTGCGCCGGTGCCGCCGTCGTGACCGGCTATGAGGATCACGTCGGATTTTGCCTTGGCGACCCCTGCTGCGATGGTACCCACGCCGGCTTTTGACACCAGCTTGACGCTGATGCGGGCGGCGCGGTTGGAGTTCTTCAGGTCGAAGATGAGCTGGGCCAGGTCTTCGATAGAATAGATATCATGGTGTGGTGGCGGGGAGATGAGGCCTACTCCGGGTGTGGAGTGTCTTACTTTCCCGATCCACTCGTCGACCTTATGTCCCGGCAGCTGTCCGCCTTCCCCGGGTTTTGCGCCCTGGGCCATTTTGATCTGCAGCTCGTCGGCCATGGTGAGGTAATAGCTGGTGACCCCGAAGCGGGCAGAGGCGACCTGCTTGATGGCGGAGCGCATGCTGTCGCCATTGGCCATGGGTTCATAGCGCATCTCGTCTTCTCCTCCTTCGCCGGTATTGCTTTTACCGCCGAGGCGATTCATAGCGATGGCGAGGGTGGAGTGGGCTTCGTGCGAGATGGAGCCAAAGGACATGGCGCCTGTGGCAAACCTGCGGTAGATGCTTTCAGCGGGTTCGACCTCTTCCAGCGCGATGGAAGGGCGGTTACGCTTGAAGGTGAGCATGCTGCGGAGGGTTGCGGCTTTGTCACTCTGGTCATTGACGAGTTTCGAATATTTTTTGAACGTGTTGTAGTCGTTCATCCTGGTGGAATGCTGCAGGAGGTGGATCGTGTTGGGATTGAAAAGGTGGAATTCGCCTTTTCTTTTCCACTGGTAGATGCCGCCTACGGGAAGTCTTTCCACGGGTATATCTTTCCGGCTGAATGCGAAATAGTGTTTGGCCAGGGTCTCCCGGGCTATTTCGTCGAGGCCCATTCCTTCGATACGGGAGGTGGCGCCGGTAAAGTATTTGTCTACTACGGATCTATTTAATCCAATGATCTCGAAGATCTGGGCGCCCTGGTAGGACTGGAGGGTCGAGATGCCCATCTTTGAGAAGACCTTTAGCAGACCGTCGTTGACGGCTTTGATATAGTTCTTTTTCAGCTGTTCGTGGTCGAGTGGGGTCAGGAGCTTGTCGTTCATCTTCATATCCCGGATGCTGGACAGGGCCAGGTAGGGATTGATGGCTGTGGCTCCGAAGCCGATGAGACAGGCAAAGTGATGCACTTCCCATACGTCACCAGCTTCCACGATGATGCCTACCTGTCCTCTGTATCCTTTGCGGATGAGATGGTGATGTACGGCGGCGGTGGCGAGCAGGGATGGGATAGGTGCGTGGTCGGAATCGATGGCTCTGTCGGTGAGGATGAGCACTTCGAAGCCGTCTTCTACTGCGTCTACTGCATACCGGCATAGGCGGTCGATGCCTGCTTTCAGGGAACCGGGCTTACCGTCTGCGCGGAAATAGGTCTGGAGTGTTTTAGCCTGGAAGATGCCGGTGTCGATGCTGCGGATCTTTTCCAGCTCGTGGTTGCTGAGAACGGGATGTTTCAGGGCCACGCTGTGGCAGGCTAAGGGATCTTCTTCCAAAAGGTTGCTGTTACCGCCTGCGAAGGTCGCGAGTGACATGACGAGACGTTCGCGAATGGGATCGATGGGCGGGTTGGTAACCTGGGCGAAGAGCTGTTTGAAATAGCTGCTGAGGTGCTGGGGCTGATCGCTGAGGACGGCCAGCGGCACGTCGGTGCCCATGGAGCCGAGGGGTTCTTTCCCGTCGAGGGCCATGGTTGCGATGATGGTATCGAGGTCTTCGGTGGAATATCCGAATGCTTTTTGATATTTGAAGATCTGGTCGTGTTCGAGGTGGGTGAAGAGAACCCGTGGTTCGGGGAGCTCTTCGAGCCGGATCTTGTATTTGTTAAGCCATTCTGCATAAGGTTTCTGGGAGCAGATGGAGCTTTTCAATTCGTCGTCGCTGATGATGCGTTCCTGTTCGAGGTCGACCACGAACATTTTGCCGGGCTGTAGTCTGCCCTTCTCCTTGATGAGTTTCGGATCGACTGGCAGGACGCCGGTTTCGGAGGCCATGATCACGCGATCATCCGTGGTTACGCAGTAACGGGAAGGTCTTAGACCGTTGCGATCGAGGGTCGCGCCGATGATCTTGCCGTCTGTGAAGGAGATGGAGGCTGGTCCGTCCCAGGGTTCCATGATAGAGGCGTGGAATTCGTAGAATGCCTTTTTCACGGGATCCATATGGTCATTGCCGTCCCAGGCTTCCGGGATCAGCATCATCATGACATGGGGCAGTGAGCGGCCACAGAGGGTCAGCAGCTCGATGACATTGTCGAGACAGGCCGAGTCGGAGGCTCCTTCGGTGATGATGGGGAGTAGCATGTCCATCTCTTCCTTGGAGAAGTATGGCGTAGTGAAACCTTTTTCACTGGTCTTTAGCCAGTTGAGGTTGCCCTGTAGTGTATTGATCTCGCCGTTGTGGGCGATGTAGCGGAAGGGCTGGGCCAGTTTCCAGGAAGGGAAGGTGTTGGTCGCAAAGCGGGAGTGTGCGAGGCCGAATGCGGAGACAACCCGTTTGTTGGACAGGTCCGGAAAGTAATTTCTTACCTGGCCGCTGGTGAGCTGGCCTTTATAGACGACCGTTTTATAAGAGAGGGAGGCCACGTAGAATCCGATGGCGTCCTTTTTTATCGTGTTGTTGATGGTATTGCTGGCGTAGTTGCGCAGCAGGAACAGCTTGCGTTCGAAGTCATCGGGCTGTTTGATGTGGTCGGGGCAGGCGATGAATACCTGTTCCATTTCGGGCTCGACGGACAGGGCGGTAGGGCCGATGCCATCGGGGTTGACGGGCACTTTGCGATATCCCAATATTTCGAGGCCCAGTTTTTCTGAAGCCCGGGCGAAGATGTCACGGCATTCTTCTTTCAGCCGGATGTCGCGGGGGAAGAATAGCATGCCTACGCCATATTTGCCATATGGGGGAAGGTGGATGCCGAGACGAACGCATTCGTCGAAGAAAAATTCGTGTGGTGTCTGGATCATGATACCGGCGCCATCCCCGGTATTATTCTCGCAACCGCAGGCCCCGCGGTGCTCCATGTTCTCGAGGATCGTCAGAGCGTCGGAGACGATCTGATGCGATTTGTTGCTTTTGATGTTGGCAACGAACCCGATACCACACGCATCGCGTTCAAACTCAGGGGAGTAAAGTCCGTTTTTGATCATGTTTTGCTAGCAAGATTAGACGTTATTCAATTTTTTACGGGAAAACTTAGTTTTCTTATGGCGTTAGCAGTGATCAAGCGAATAAAAATACGAAATAATTGCGATTTTTGGTGATATTGTTTAAAATAGTTTGTCCACAGGGTCGATAGATTTTGTTTATATCCCCAACGGAGTTGGGGGATATAACGGACTAAACAAGGTAGCCGAATAGTGTATCGTCTTTGTTCAGTTCGGTATAGGTCACATTATACAGGGTCATGTTTTTTAGCAGGGCCTTATAGTCTTCTTTTGAGGTCAGCTCAATGCCTACGAGGGCGGGGCCGGATTCCTTGTTGTGCTTCTGGATATATTCGAAGCGGGTAATGTCGTCGTTGGGTCCGAGTACGTGGTTGACGAACTCTTTGAGGGCGCCGGGGCGTTGGGCGAAGCGGACGAGGAAATAGTGTTTGAGGCCTTCGTATTGAAGGGATCTTTCTTTTATCTCCTGCATACGATCGATATCGTTGTTGCTGCCGCTGATGACGCAGACGACTGTTTTTCCTTTTATTTCGGCGCTGTAGTCGTCGAGGGCTGCTATACTGAGGGCGCCGGCGGGTTCGACTACGATGGCGTTCTCGTTATAGAGCTGGAGGATGGTAGAGCATACTTTTCCTTCGTTGACGAGATGCATATCGTCGAGCACTTCGCGGCAGATGCTATAGGTGAGGTCACCGACGCGTTTGACAGCTGCGCCGTCGACGAAGCGTTCGATGTTGTCGAGGGTAACGGCGTGGCCGGCGTCGAAGGCTGCGCGCATGGAAGGGGCGCCTTCGGGTTCTACGCCGATGACTTTTGTGGCTGGTGAAAAGGTCTTGAAAAAGGCGCCTGATCCGGATGCCAGTCCGCCACCGCCTACGGGTACGAACAGGAAGTCGATGCCCTGGAGGTCTTCGAGGATCTCCACGGCCACCGTGCTTTGGCCTTCGATGATGCGAAGGTCTTCGAAGGGGGGGATGAAGGTCATATCGTGCTCTTCGGTAAATTCTTTTGCGGCTATGGCGCAGTCGTCGAAAGTATCTCCGACGAGGACGATCTCGATATTGTTCTCCCCAAACATCCGGGTCTGGTTGACCTTTTGGCGGGGTGTAATGATGGGCATGAAGACAACGCCTTTTACGCCCAGTTTATGACAGGAGTAGGCGAAGCCCTGGGCGTGGTTGCCGGCGCTGGCGCAGACGACGCCTTTTTTCAGCTGTTCGGCTGGCAGGCTGACCATCATGTTGAATGCGCCTCTGAGCTTGTAGGAGCGGACTACCTGGAGGTCTTCCCGTTTCAGGTATACTTTGCAATCATATTTCCTCGAGAGGGAATGATTGAA
>Ga0307510_10006788_pt1 | contig 13649 bp, 18 predicted proteins | sample 12_EM_MG_FD_207224 | JGI IMG/M metagenome (GOLD analysis project Ga0307510, IMG submission 207224) | Populus trichocarpa ectomycorrhiza microbial communities from riparian zone in the Pacific Northwest, United States - 12_EM | ecosystem: Host-associated > Plants > Roots > Unclassified | place... | reverse complement strand
ATGGGCACCAACATTAGAACCTCCGCAGCCGACCATTGCATTCTGGCGAGACGTCCTCAATCAGCTCTGTGAGCTGGACCGTGTCGACGACGTCAACCGCCTGTATGCGCGTTACGCCGCTCGTTTGGATAGCCCCGACAATATGCCAACTTTCATGCGTCGCACTGCCTATCTCGCCAATATGCAATATCTACAAACGCACCAAGTTGATGAAGAACAAGGGACCGCTCTTCTAGATCAAGCTCTCTCCGCTCTCGGCCCGCGTGAGGAATGGAGGTCTCTCTTTGCGGATGTGCGTGGGATAGAGGCTATCCGGCAGCTCATTGGGATGTATGCGAATTACGGTCGAATTGAGAGAGCCATTGATCTCGTCGAGCAGCTCGCCGCATTTCGTGCAGACGGGGCGACCTGGCCTGTACGGGCACCCCACGATGCCCGGCACGATGAGCAACCCAAACTTATTCGTTCGGTCACAGATATGGTGCTCTTCGACAAGGATGCCCCCCGTCCCATCTCCCTCCTCTCCACACTGCGCCTTGTGAAGATTTGGACGGGTCGTGGAATGCACATAACCGAACAACTTGCCCGGGCGCTTCTCAATGCATACACGCTTGCACAAGAGCGTCGGGACCAACTCACGGAGCTCACCATTCAGGACTGGGAAGCGTTGGCATTCTCGATTAGCACGTATGGAGGACCCTCAACCGAAGACGATGGTGTATCCCAGGCCCTTTCGCTTCTGACTGATGTGGCGCGCTCCGGCACCAACCCTGGACGCTTTTCGGAGGCGGTGATGCACAGCCTCCTTCGTCCAGTCGTCGAACAGAAAGGGAACGAAGAAGTCAGAGCACTTATGGAAAACCTTGGACCCGATTTCTCCGCCCTCCTAGCCAGCCCCCCAGCCTTTCCTCACAATCAACCAGCGGAACTACCTTCACCTCAACCTATTCGGAATGCAGCCCCAGTCGAGGCTGGAACGATGAGGATTGATGACTATCAAAGCCGTTACATCGACGAGCTGAATCTGCGCCGCGGAAAAGATGACGCCGCTGTCGCAGCTTTTCAAAGATTCGAGCGTGGCGCAGCGATGGGCATTTTCCCTTCTCCGGAAGTTGTCGGTCGCCTCATTGAAGGTCTCGGGCGTGCTGGCGAGGTGGACAAAGTCAACCATTTGTATGGCGTTGCACAAAACATCATCTCACTGTTGGGCACTGCCAAGAACGCGATGTTGGACGGCTGGGCTACTGTCGAAAACTCTATGATAATCGCCAGAGGTCATGCTGGTGATGGCGTGTCGGCGGATGCCCATCGCCTGCGCTTACTTCAGCAGGGTATGACGCCAACCGCAGACGCGTATGGCGCACTGATCCAGTGCGTCAAAGACACGACGGACGACACGGCGCGGGCGCTTGAGTACTTCCATGAATCGCAGGCGCGCGGTGTACAGCCCAACATTTTCCTTTTCAATACAACGATCTCGAAGCTCGCCAAGGCCCGCAAGGCAGATTACGCTCTGGAGCTGTTCAGCTCCATGAAGCAATCTGGCATCGTACCGACGTCAATCACCTACGGCGCAGTCATTGCCGCCTGCTGTCGCGTTGGTGACAGCGCCTCAGCCGAAACACTCTTCGAGGAAATGACTTCCCAACGTAACTTCCGCCCCCGCGTCCCCCCCTATAATACCATGATGCAATTCTACGTTCAGACCAAGCCAAATCGTACCCGATTTCTTCACTACTACGACCGCATGACAAACGCTGGGATCAAACCAACTGCTCACTCATATAAGGTACGATCATCCTTCGTTGTACCGTATTTTTACTGATTCTTTGGTTGATTCAGCTTCTCCTCGATTGTTACGGCACCATTGCACCTGTTGATATCAAGGCTATGGAGAAGACATTCTCGCAGCTCGTAAAGGACAAGAGCATCCGTGTGCAGGGTGCACACTGGGCTGCGCTCATCAATGCCTACGGCTGCGTCGGAAGAGACCTTGACAAGGCAATCGCGGTGTTTGACTCAATTGAGAAGCATCCTAGCACTCTCACAAGTGGGCTACGGCTTCCGGATGCTGTCACGTTCGAAGCCCTTATCAACGTGCTTGTCACTCTTCGCCGTACAGATCTCGTACCCGGGTACCTCGAACGCCTCCAGCGATCTGGCGTACACATGACGGCTTACATAGCTAACCTACTTATCAGAGGCTGCGCTTCAGCGGGAGATATTGAACAAGCGCGAGCAGTGTTCGAGTCCTTAGCAGATCCCCCCGTCGGTGTCGCTGCACCGCATAATCATGCACTACATGATACTTCCGTGGCGCCCCACATTTCTCCTGATCAGCTCGTATATCGTGAGGTAAGTACCATACGAGTAGCATTACAACTTCTTGTTAATGTACCCTTTTAGCCATCTACATGGGAAGCAATGGTCCGTGCGGAGCTAGGTAATGGTAACCGCGATCATGCAATTTCGCTCATTAGGCGGGTCCAAGAACGGTATGGGTTTTCATCACTCTGGTTGACGCTCATTCACGAAATACTAGACATTACCCCGGGTCTATCGTAAATCGCATTTCGGGCATCATGCTCGACGACGCTGTCTCACCGTGGTCGTCAGCCCCTTCATCCGAGGTTGATAATTTCGCATCTTCAGGGTCCCACAGCCCATAAAATTGGCCGTATTCACCTGCCCACAGTAGTATCCTAGGATCATTTGGAATGGCCTTGCACGCGTAAGCGAGACGTGGTACGTTACACCTATGTCACTTATGACATATCTATCTAGCCTTTCAAGCGAGGCGTTCAAAATGTAAATTTAGATACGATACTCATTGTCCTGCCTGTATTACTAGTAGACACATACCAGTTCATACTCATCATAATGACACGATTCGCCTATACATACATTGATATTACGATCTGACTGTTGACCAATGTTCAACGAATGCCATGAGTGACATGAACACATGGCCTTTCGCGAGTGAACCTAGAATCCTTGATCCTTGAAATCACAGAAAGACCTAAATCTGACGCAGACTGGCGAAATTATCAGACCAGTGCACAAGCTAAAGTCGTCATGCAGCACTGAACGTACTGAACGTTTAACGTCCTTAGCGAAACAGGCAGGTCACCTATGAACTCCGTCCCCCGCCGCCCGCTACGGCCGACCAACAGGACTGTCCTGCACCGACAGCTCCTAACATCAAGGATACCCCGTCCTATCTCACAATCACGCAGGCAGTATTCAACCCACAACCCCGATGCGTTCAAGGACAAGTCTGCTGTTGGGGTACGTCCACTCGGACATCTTCCCATCCCACCACACTCCCCTTTCCCGCCTCTGTCTCCATGCTAATCCTCCATCCTGCTGCCTTTCCCTTCTGAAATGCAGGTTTTCACCCCTAAAGCGGCCGCCCTTTTCGTCCTGGCCGGCACCGGTATCTACTTTTACTTCAGGTGGGAAAAGCAGGCGTTGCTAGAGCAAAAGCGTGAGTCGACATGTACAGCTTCTCTACTTGTCGGTTTAGATTCTTACAAAAATACTCGGAGCAGAGAAGGAGATGGAATCGCGCTCCGTCGGACGCGCCCACGTCGGTGGGCCATTTGAAATGACGACCCATGACGGAAAGCCATTCACAGAGAAGGACCTGCTCGGAAGATGGAGTCTCATTTACTTCGGCTTCACCAACTGCCCAGACATATGCCCGGAAGAGCTGGACAAGATGAGCGCCGCCGTGACGGAGCTTGGTGCGCACCCTTTCTACACTCCACTGGCTTCATTAGATGTTGTGTATTGTGCAGACAAGACGTATGGTCCCCTCGTTCAGCCCGATATTCATTTCCGTCGATTCCTGCACGCGACATGCTCCCCCAAATGGCCCGTTACGTGCATGACTTCCATCCTCGCCTCATCGGGTTAGCAGGTGATTATACGACGACCAAGGCAACGTGTAACGCATATCGCGTCTACTTCTCAACGCCACCAAGTACCAAGCCAGGTGACGACTACCTCGTCGATCACTCTATATTCTTTTATTTCATGGACCCTGATGGAAAGTTTGTTGATGCCTTTGGCAAGTCGAGTACGGAGATGGACGTCGTCGAGAGAGTGAAGCGAGAGATTGAAGAGTGGAAGGCAGAAAAAGGCCGTCTAGTTTGACGACAACGACTTGGAAAAAGTATGCTATGATAATTCGTACAATCATCATTGTTGTCATCATCACCACCACTCCGTAATGATCATTGTTAGAGTCGATATACGATTACGCGATGGCTTCAGAAGCGAAGCCGGAGGGGATCGAGTAGCAGCACGCGGAAAAGACGAGCGAGGACACGAGACGAGACTTGAAGTCGGGCAGGGAAGTTCGAGAACAATTCGATGCATGTTACATTAGATCTAAGGAATAAAGAAAAAACGTGGTGGCGAGTGCACCACGATGAAAGGGACTCGGTCTGCGGCTCGGGCGCGCGCATGCAGTACAGTAAATACATGCTATCTATATGCGTTCGTAGTCAATCAGAGGCCCGGGGAAGATAAGAGAAAGGGAACCTGTCCGTATTCCTTCAACTCCACTACATGGCACAACAGCAAAACTCATTTCACTTAACCTCCCCACTCATAGCTACTTATTTTGAACCATTGCGGCGAGTGACGGAGGATGGCAACCCTAGTATTGATAGTTCCAAGGTCGCATGACAAGATAAGGAGATGCTCCGTGACCCCCTGGCGCTCCCTCGTAGTTGTTGAACACACAGAACAAAAATCTTGGCACGTGTGTCCTCGGCCTTGGACGAGGCGGAGACAGATCCCCAATTCTGCCGCATAGCGCGAGCTCGTACCAAAGTAGGTTACCATCAGTATGCATGTTACTACAGTAGCACGTCTAGGCGACCTGGGCGGATTCGTAGGGAACCAGCTGACGGATACATCATATGGCACTCATATCCGCATCCGGCGGGTTTGTACTGCAGTACTCAAGCACACTGTCACGGTACTGCCGACCTTTCTCTGATGCTCGCATGACAGTCACCCAAAGAAATTCAGATGCAACATCAAGTCTTCATTGGACTGACGAAAGCGCTAATCCCTCAGTTGTGATGCTGGTCTGAGTCCATGAGCGAAAATGAGACGCTGTTTCATGGCGTGGACTCGTCCACACAGTCTGGAGACAGTTTCCCACATACGTACTCGAGACTTTGTCTTTCTCATTTTGGAGGTGCTTGTCAGAACTAATGGGAAACAACTCGCCATTGCATCTCAAAGATTTTTTCCCAGGAAAACTCCTCTTCCTCTTCCTCATCCTTCAGGTCGCCCCCAGCAAACGAGACCATACCCAACCCGGGACGACGAAGCCTTACAACCGTTGCACTATTTTCCCCGCCGGACACGACACGTGCAAGAAACAAGATCATCTCTGGTGAGAGCGTAGCGGGATTTATGCCGAGTTCCTGCAACAACATCTAAGCATCATTCTCTTCAAAAGTCGCGAGTTGACGCACCTGCCACCCGACAATGCACCCGATTGAAAATGTGGCCTTTTCTACCAGCGGTGGCGCGTTCACCCACGCCTTCTCCAGTGCCGTGTAATCTAGCTCTGAAACCGCGGCGGTGCTGTCCTGCTCAGGTGTCCTGCCATAATCAAGAATGATATCAGCCTCATCTTCTTGACCGTATGAATCCCTTTGTATTTTCTTCCGCTTCCGGTCCCATGTTTGTTCGTTATCCCTTGGCCATATATCTTCTTCTACATCTACACTTGTCACAAACAATCTTGGAGGTAGCTGATCTCTCTTGCTAGGAGGTACTAATGTAGAAGGCGGGCTCGGAGCGGTCTCATCTTCTTGGAATGTGATGTGAGGTGGTATGCTGGTGGTGTTTTTGAACCCCCGACGTTTATTTTTATTCTTTAGGGACATCATCATCGGTTCGGGCGTGTTTAAAGGCTTAGCGGGACCAAGGGGTGTTGCATTTGAGCTTCCCGCTGGGGCTGGTGTCGGGACATTCTCCTCACGCTCCGCGAGACGCTTCTTCCGACGGCGCTCATTGCGCGCACGGGTCTGCAGTTTCCCAAATCCAGGCGGTACTGGGACAGGCCTGCGATGACGAACTCGGTTCACAGATGAATCTCCGATGAGAAAAAGATCACGTACGTTGGCTGAGTTGGCTTCCTTTGGGACGCAGATGAGGGTGGAGGACGGTGAGGGGGAGGGGAGAGATCATCAGTAGAGGATGAACTGGTCGAAGTAGTGCCCGAGTCTGAGCTGGATCCCGACGTAGAGTCGGAGTCGGAAGAGCTGTCGTCCGAAGAGGTATCCGAAGTCGAATCCGAGGACGACGAAGATGAGTGTTCTGTTGACCTGTTCCTACCGGGGCGCCCGACTGCCTGATAATAGATGCCATCTCTACCTGCACCGTCGAAAGTAGCCCGACTGCCAGCAGCACCACTAGTACTGGGCAATTGCCGCCGCCTTTTCCGTGGTACATCTTCAATCACCCCTGCGCTGCGCTTGGGTAGATGCGTACGCCGATGCAAGCTTCGACAGAGGTCATCTAGGGGCAATAGGAAATATGTCGTTCCACATACCAAATAAGGTCCCCGTCGCGAAGAATGTGGATTGAGGAGTCGTTGAGTAGCTCAAAGCCATCGAGCGTAAGCACGAGCTCTGTGGAACGGACGTGTACATCCCGCAGGGCAGGGACCGATGCACATAGACTAAGTTTGAGCGACCCAACGGTGTTCTCTTTATCGACATTGAACCAAGACCTGATTTGGGGCAGATTCGTCTGCTGCTCGGACTCAGACAAGATGCGTACCCGCATGAAGGTATGAAGTGTAGGAGGATGACATAAGCATATGCCAGCTCATCCTTTCTTTCATTACTTCCTCACCATTCACTTCCACGTTGTGCCCTACAGTAATATTTCCTGGACGTTAGCGCAAGACATATTCGACACCACTTGCCACAGCGCCCGTCCTCTATTTCCACCCTGGACTGTCAATCTCTGACAGCGGCCGGTCTGTACTCTAGCGTCTCTGCTTGCACTATCTCGCACGAACAATGGCGAGCTACACCTACGATGAGACGGGCAACATGGCCCTTTTCTTTATAATTACTGTCCTCTTCATGGTCCTTGTTCCATTCACTCTCTCGCAGATATCCTTTACCCCGAGTACGTATAACGTTTCTCGTATGCTGCCGACTCTACGACTCTAATCACTGTGACCCGCCATCCTAGGAGGGGAGATACCCTCAATCGCCTGCGAGTGTTCCGCATGCATCGCAAAACGTACTCGAATCCTCAAACGTGAGAAGGGTGCTTTCTTCCAACCTAGTATCACAAAGAAGTGTGTCACTCCTTACTTGTCATACCAAGTGCCGCTGACCGCATCTGCAGGAACCTTTTCTTGTCCTTGGGTTGGGTCATATTCGGTCTGTTGGCGTACAAGGTTGCCACCACAAAGATAGATAATAAGATATACGACCCCTTCGAGATTCTGGGAATCATGTCTGTGAGTATTGCTTATATAGCCAATATCTGTTTTGGCTTTAGACTCTTTCGACCCCATTATCGATGCTGCGGGTATCTAGCACCTTACATGACGTTCATTTTTAGAGTTCTTCGGAAAAGGACATCAAATCCCACTTTAAAAGGCTCTCCAAAGTATTGTATGTTTCCGTCTCATAAATCGCCCTGTCGCATCGCTCACTACTTAAATAGCCATCCGGACAAAGTCAAGCTTACAGTGAACGACACAGCTGAGTCTGTAGCCGCGCGCTTTGTCGAAATTACCAAGGCCTATAAAGCGTAAGCAGCGACTCGTCCAGAATTGACATGGTCTGACTTATTCCCAGGCTTACTGATGAGACCATCCGGAAAAATTTCCAGGAATATGGGCACCCGGATGGCCGGCAAGAAGTCACGATGGGTATTGCACTTCCCCAGTGGATCGTGGAGGCGCATAATAATATCTGGGTACTTGCCTTTTACGGAGGTCTATTTGGCGTCGGCCTCCCCGTTGCCGTGGTATGTATTTTCTTTCGAGCTGAGGATTGGGGTTTGAGTTGAGACATTTTCGTGCACCTTAGGGTAAATGGTGGTTCGGATCTCGCCGGAAAACCAAGGATGGTGTTTTTACTCAGACTGCGACAAGCTTCTGGAAGGGACTTACTGAGACTTCGGACGTCTATGAGGTCGTCTCGGTACTTGGCCAGGCAACAGAGTTGCAAACGAAGGTGTCAGGGAGGACAACGCCAAGTGACATCCTCCGTACGCTTGAGAAAGCGATTGAAGCGGAACTTGGTCCTCGCTGGGCTCGCATTCGGCAGCAATTCCAACACGCGATTGGCGGACTTGATGCTCGATGGGATTCCTTAATTTTGCTTTTCGCCCACCTCCTTCGTCTCCCCATTGCGGACCCTGGACTCCAGAAACGTGCGCCATCTCCTGAATTGACTCGCTAAGTGATATCTACTTATTTGTTCCCTCCACAGAGCAAGAGCGTGTTCTCCTGCAAACCCCAAACCTCCTGCATGCCCTCCTTTCCATTACTACAATGCGCAACTGGTCACAGCCCACGATTGCGGCTATGCGTCTACATGCCTACCTTTCACAAGGTATCCTACCTGGTTCCCAAGGCGCGCGGTGGGCACAACTACCCGGCCTGACGTATCAAGAGATCCGCGCTTTTCCACTTGTTTCCCGTGATTTCATGGATATCATCACTGTATTGGAGGAACAAAAGAAGAGTGCTCTCGCTTCAGATGCGCGAAAGACCATGGAGAGCTGGGGAAGGATAGAAATCGTGGACGCTAGGTTCAGAGGTACGTTGTAGCGTCGTCTCACTTGAGTATTGTTTGACATGCGCTTAGTCATTGGCGAGCGTATCGTAACCCCCCAGGCATTGGTACACCTTGTCATGAAGCTCCGTGTTATGCCACCCAAAAGCGCTTCAACTTCCGAAGCAAACGGTAACGTTGATACGGAGAATCGCCCCACGATCGACACCGACGAAGAAGCTCGCCTTGACGACACATTCCTCAATAGCCCAAGAGATGTCGAAGACATCAAGTCACCTACCTCGATTCTGGGCTCCGCTCACACACCGTTATGGCCCGCGGTCTGCTATCTGCTCCTTACTCCGGGTTCCTTAACTGATACAGCCCCATGTTCAGAGTCACAAGCCTAGTTGGTGGATTGTACTTGCCGATGCTAAAAGCGATCGGCTCGTCGTCCCTCCGCAGAAGGTCTCTGACGTGCCGTTTACTGATCCGACTCGCGCGAGAGATTATCGCTCGTACAAACTCAAGTTCCAGGCCCCCCCTGGCACAGGCCTGTTCACCTGGCGTGTCATCGTGGTGAGCGACACCTACATAGCTGAGGATGCAGCAAAAGATCTTCAAGTATGTTTTCTTCCGTGATATCATTCTCTTCGTGGTCGCTAAGTCCCGATCAGTTAAGGGTGGAAGAATTCACCGCGCTGAACGCCAATGAGCAGCATAAAGAAGATGAGATCTCAGACCCAGAAGAGGATTCGCTTGCGGGCCAGATGGCAGCGATGCGGGGTGGGACCGTCAAGAAACACCGCGAAGATAGTGATGACGAGAGCTCTACGGACGATGAAGGGGATGTGGCTAATGACAGCAGTAGTGATAGCGACTGAATTTCTTCGCTTGTTAATTACATGAATGGTTGCCCTTCGGCGCAGAGACAGAACGTTACTCTCGTCAGTGTGTATGACGTTTATACGCCAACCTTGGCCGGTTGAACGGTCCTTCGTTTGGAACTCTACGCTTCGACAAAGGCCCGATAGATTTCGAATTTCTCTTCCCCAGTGGCGACGAGACCGATCGCTGAGTCCGCACCAATAAAGACGACCTCACCTCGAACCACATCCAGGGAACCATTATCCCATTGTATTTTACCGGTTCCGCCAACGACGATCATGATGCTTGGTCCATCAATGACGCGGTGGCGTTCCGTTTGTCCTGGCGAAAGCGCCGTGGTCACCACGCTGAACTCAGTAATGGGGGGATCGTAAAGGGTAGATGCCGAGGAAGCAGAGAAGGGAAGGGGTTTGACGACATGGCGCGAAGCAGGTGCAGCGGTATATGTGAGCGTATTCACCAGATTGGGGATGTCGCGTAATTTGGGTGTGAGTCCAGCACGGATGACATTGTCCGAGTTGGCCATGCACTCGATGATGTCTGCAATATACTATTAACATTCATATGGAGAGGCGTGGGGAGAAGCTGACCGCCAGAGATATAGGCATGCGGCTCTCCTGCGCCAAGGAAGATCGCCTCACCGGGTGAAAGTTCGACATAGTTCAGTAGAAACGAGCAGAAAGTACCGATGTCATTCGGGAACTGAGAGTTCAGGCGTAACACAAGCTCGCGGATGCTCTCCTCTTCGGCATGAACGGATCGCGACTCGAAGCGCTTTATGAGCCTGGCGAGGTGCTCGGTGAATATGTCCGTTGGTGCAGTCATGACCGCTGAAAATACATCACGAAGCGCCTGCTTCGCTGTAGGTGTATTCGGGTCTGCAGTAGGAGTCACACGGCGAAAGTTGTCCAACACTTCTCGGGGAATCAGTTCCGATAGTTCAGACACTTTATCGAGGTATGTAGCGATGTTTTCGAGAGGGAGAAAGCCACAAAGGGCGGTGAAGGTTGTGAGGGCGAGCGCCATCTCGGGCTTGTGGTTCGGATCTGCGAAGCCAAAGCATCGGTACCCATCCCAGTGCGGCGGTGGGTGTGGGCTTACCTTTGTAGATATCTGGCTGCTGGATATGCAGCTTCTCTGCTGTCGCCTTGTCAGGGTGACTCTGTATGCTGAGCGCCTTCTCAATGGCCAATACCTTGAAGAGAAATGGGAGATTGCCATCTTCCGTGCTAAATTTCTGAGAGACCCTTTCGCCAATTAGACTTTTGTTCTTGGCAAGATAACTGGCCAGTGTTTCCCCAGAAGATGAGACGAGTGAAGGAGATTTGGGGTGTGTACCCATCCACAGCTTCCGTGACATCAGCAACAAGGCATGGGGTTTGTCACCGCCCGCTGACACTTACCTCGGCGTAGGGTTTTGATCCATCGACACGAAAATCAGAAATGCCAGCCGACTGTGCAAATACGGCGACTTTGGAGGAAGTCCCAATCTTACCCCAGTCGTATTGCTGGACAGTGGGCACGATTTTGAAAACCTGCATTGATCGGGTTATGGTGGCTTAGCGCTTAGTGTTCGAGGGCCATCAGTGGCACAACGGTCACGGTACAACCCCGAGATTGGCAGGTCTGCTATCAGATTGCAGTTATCGCATATCAAGGAGCGAGTCCTCCCAGCATACATCCCTATTGTGTCTCTCTCACATACCTCAAGTTATGAACAGGTCAGTCAACTCCTTTATCATGGCAATCAACTCCTTTTTCTCAGAGATCGAAAGGGGTCCCATCATTCTTGTGGGTTCTGTCCCATCTGTTCTACCATCGGGAGTTTCTATATTCATCCATCTCGATTATTTCTCAGACCATAGATGCAGTCGAGGTACATGATAATATCTCAGCTTATAATCACTATTGTGACTGACGGATTGATCCAATATAGTATCTACTTGACCAGCTCGTAGGGATCTTTCCTCTACTATTGAATCAATCTAGACATTTACTTGCGCAGCCGCCTCCCTCCCTGGACGATGATGAGCTTCTCCAGAAGCTTCGTAGGCGCTTAAGTGAACTACTGGCATCGCTTCGTGCTGGAGCTGAGGGCAGCGGCGTACAACCTAGCAGCTAGATATCATCGATCAAATAGAAGGAATAATTTGAAGTCATCATTGAGGTCACTCTAGGGGTCCTTTTGATCTCTCAGCCAGAGAAGCATAGTATCCAATGGGAGCGATCTTTGCGGGGTATCATTGTTATTGGATCATGCTGTACGAGCCCAGAGTTGGTAGGTTTGGTATGAGGGACAGCGCATTAAAGGCAGGGTCAGATAAATTCCACGAAAATGGACAGTTCCTTAATACTTGGGGCACACGACAATCAAACGACCTCAGTGTGCTTACGGGATTGGATTGCAAGTGGACTCAGTGCATCTCCGCAGGCGCACGGCACAAGCCGACGGGACATGAATACATTCAAAGTCCGAGTTTGGGAGGCAGGTCAGACTACCGATAGACACACACGAAGGCTAACGACGACAGCGAGCAGACATGGTAAGCAAGATCTTCCTTCATTGTTGTGAGAATTTGCCCCTAGACGTTTTCCGCCATCTTTCCGAACGTGTTTTCTGGATGTCACGGGGAATAGATGGGCGGATGGCGACTATTCAGTTTGGATGTTATGCCAATGTTGACGCTCTTATTTACAGGCCAAGGCCAAAGCAGCACCAACATCATCCGGTGGCGGTAAAGCCGCAAAGAAGAAGAAGTGGTCGAAGGGAAAGGTTAAGGACAAGGCACAACACGCCGTCACCCTTGACAAGCCCACCTATGATCGTATCCTCAAAGAAGTGCCAACCTTCCGATTCATCTCCCAGAGTATCCTAATCGAGCGGCTCAAAATCAATGGTAGTCTTGCACGGATTGCAATCAGGCACCTTGAGAAGGAAGGCGCAATCAAGCGCATTGTCCACCACCATGGACAGCTAGTCTACAGTACGTCTGAAGAAGCCTGTCTTCGTGAACATGTTTCTAACATGTGATATGTTTCTAGCTCGTTCTACAACGAGCTCAGATTGAGGCCTGTACGTTTCATCGACATGCGTTTGTCATGCAGACGACCAGTTTACTCGCTTATGCGGCCGACAAAAATGCCATACTGTAACCACTGAGGCGCGCATGTTTTGAGCTACTATTGAAGTCTTTGTGATGTATGGTCGGACAACAAGTGATAAATGTAAGATGAAATAGAAGGGGAGCGCAGAAATCATTTTCAACGTTCAAACGAATTGCAATGCCATGCACACATTGCAAAGAGATTCAGAGAGATCAAAGATTCAGCAGCACCGCACGTGATCTGCCTGCCCTAAACATGCAGAGTAGATGTGGCCCCGTTCAGGGTTCTGACTCGTCGCTCTTTGATCTATTTCCTTGCGCCTGCCATCACTCTGCGTTAACTCTTTTTTACCTGCAACATCACGATCGTGCAGTTGGTCTACCATGGAAGACGAAGTCGCTGCTCTCGTGTGTACAATCCTTTTTTGACACTGTGGCCGCCTTATCACCGCTCCGTTTAGGTTATTGATAACGGTTCTGGCATGTGCAAAGCTGGCTGTGAGTTGCATCTGTCCCAGTTAATGTAGCTTTGCGACTAATATTCTACGACAGTTGCTGGTGAGAATGTATCGGAAGTTTTTGAAACGCTTCGAGCTCATTCTTCCTCAGGCGATGATGCTCCTCGTGCCGTTTTCCCGTTTGTATCCCTCTCGTTTTTGCCTGGCTCGTACTTAATTACTCCATAAGATCGATCGTTGGCCGTCCCCGCCACCAGGGTGTCATGGTTGGAATGGGTCAGAAAGACTCCTATGTTGGGTCAGTCGTCCTATCACGATTACACTGCCTACATCAGCCTCATAAACATCTTCAAGCGATGAGGCCCAGTCCAAGCGTGGCATCTTGACCTTGAAGTACCCCATTGAACACGGCATCGTCACCA
>Ga0307510_10006787_pt1 | contig 13652 bp, 12 predicted proteins | sample 12_EM_MG_FD_207224 | JGI IMG/M metagenome (GOLD analysis project Ga0307510, IMG submission 207224) | Populus trichocarpa ectomycorrhiza microbial communities from riparian zone in the Pacific Northwest, United States - 12_EM | ecosystem: Host-associated > Plants > Roots > Unclassified | place... | reverse complement strand
CAGAATTGCCAGTTGATTTCTATGGCTAACCCAGTAGCTCCAGGAGCAAAAGGCATAAATGGAGCAGTAACAGCACACGGTAGAATTTCCAAGGATGAAAACACAGGTTTTGCCTTTGTAAATTGCAGCTTAGGAGGTACAGGAAGAATATGGCTAGGTAGAGCTTGGAGGCCATATTCCTCAGTCATTTTTTCATACACTAGCATGACTGATATCGTTGTGCCTGAGGGCTGGAATGACTTCAATGATCCCACCAGAGACCAGTATGAACCATAGAATCAATATTTACTCAGATTTCCCACATGATTAAAGTAATTAATTAACTTGATTACATGATAATTGGTAATTAATATATATCATAACATATTTTGCAGGACTATTTTCTATGGAGAATACAATTGTTTAGGTGCTGGAGCCAATATGACCATGAGGGCACCTTATGTTCAAAAACTTAATGATACACAAGCTTCTCCTTTCCTCAACGTGTCATTTATTGATGGAGATCAATGGTTACAATCATTTATTAATTAATTCTTAAATATAAAATATATTTATCTCTTCAGGTGTCCAGTTTTTAGTTCATATCAACCATTATTATTTTGAAGAAAGATATTCATACAATATGTAAACACATATATTTTTTAATGAATAAAACACTTATAGTTTATTATTCAGTCAAATTTCTTATAATTACCTGATTTAATATTTTTATTTTTCAAACTTGGAAGGCCAGATAACAAGATGATTAACACTTAACCCTCTTAATTACCTCTGGGGGTCCTTCCACAACTCCACTTACTCGTAGGATTAATTAAAAACATTAATTTTTTTAATTGCTCAATAAAGCTCGAACTCTTAAAGTAGCAATACATTTAATTTGCCGTTTATTTGCAGTTTATGAAGACAAAATAATAATAATTAGTTGTAGATGATAAAAAAAAAGGATTAACTGTTATGGAAAACATTAAAAGATAAAATCAATTATTTAAGTAATTATCACTCAAAGGAAAGGAAATCAATTATTTAATGAACAATCTTGAATATGATTACTCATAATTAAATATTTTATAGCAAATATTTATCATCTTATCAAATTTACAATAAGTCACTTGTAATCTATGACAACAGCCTAAATTATTAGCCATGTTAGAAATAGGTTATGGAAGTCCAAAGGTACGAGGTGGTTAAATGTTTTCAAAAATGGTCATTACTTTTTAAGTAGTATACAAAAAAAGTATAAGATGTTTCTAAAATAAGCAATATCCTCTTTCACTAATCATTGAAGAGCTTTTTGCTCCATTTGTTTATGTAATTTATAGTACTGTAACGTATGCAATGTGCTATACATGCATGTATCCACACAAACACACACACATTGAATCCTGCCCTTCTACCTATAAGATAAAGAAAGAAAAACTTGGAAGGATAGGATTTATATTCAATTTGAAGAAAAACTTGGAAGGATAGGATTTATATTCAATTTGCAGTCATTTGCCATCTCCCACCATCAGTATTTTTGACCTACAAGAGATAATCATTAAGCAATGGGAAAGGTATTGAGTACCCTCTTCGATCCTCTTCTTTTTGTTAATTTGTTCATCAGATAATAGTTTTTCATGTTCTGAATATATGGATTATTTTTATGGAACCATACCTTAATTTTAGGGGGGAAAAGATGGTAATGCAGCACAAAATGGAGCTGGCTGCCAGCAAAGGAATGGAGAGGCAGTCGTGACGCCACATGAGGAGCACAAAGAAGAAAACAAAGTAGAGAACAAGGGAAAAGAAATTGTGTTGAAAGCTTACATGCATTGCCAAGGATGTGCTGATAAAATCTTACATATCCTGAAAGGATTTGAAGGTAACTGATTAAAATCTTATAACTTTGTGTGTTTCTTTTCATCTTTGTCGCTCCATTTTGACTTGGTGGGCAAATCTTTAATGGTCAGGTGTGGAAGAAGTTAAGATGGATAGCAAACAGAACAAGGTAATGGTGAAGGGACCGAAGGCTGATCCATCGAAAGTTTTGGAGAGACTTCAAGGAAAATACAGTAGAAATGTTGAACTCATATCTCCAAAACTAAAACCCAGTGCTCAAGATAAAAAAGAGCCAGAAAAAAAACAAGTGGTAAGATGCAGCACGCACGCATATAATAATTTATACTGAATTTAATATTTAATAATTTTATATTTTCGACTTGTTATTGACTTGGATATATGGATCATGTAGCCTCAAGTAAAGATAGTGGTGCTGAAAATGAATATGCATTGTGAAGGTTGTGCTCATGGCATCAAGAAAAAAGTATTGAGAATGGAAGGTAAGTATACTTTCCATCTACCATATGTATTTTCAGTAAAGATGATCTTCTTTGCTAGTTCTTTGATTCCTCGATCCATGATTATTTAATTAAATAGAAACATATTGATTAAATTGTTGAGGAGTCAATTGAATCTTAAGCTATGATTAATCTTTTCTCTCGATTTCTTTGTATAATAATCTTGTATATGATCTTTTTATGTCAGGAGTTTCAAGTGTGGAGCCAGATATGAAGAATTCTCAAGTGACTGTCAGGGGAGCTTTCGATCCACCAAAACTTGCCCAGAAAATTATGGAAAAGCTGGGGATTCATGTTGAGATACTAAAGCAACAGAACCAGGCAGCACCGAAGGATAAAAATAACAATAACAGCAACAATAATAAGAATATGTTTCACTATCCTCCTCAAAATTCCCAAGAATATGTTTATCCTTGTCCAATATTCAGTGATGAAAATGTTTTTTCATGTTCAATAATGTAAAAAGAATTTCATAGTCTTGCTATAATTGGTGATTTGAAAAAAAAGAAAGAAATCTTCATGTTAGTTGTGAAATTGAATTGAAACGCATGTTATTGTTCCATAAATGTTGCTCACATTTATATAGTTTGTCATCGAAATATATATTTTCTTTGGCAAACCATAAACATGCTCTCCATCTATTGATTATGTTTCAAATTAGTCCTTTTCTTTACCTATAATTGCACCAATATTACCTTTTTACTATATCCTTATTCAATTCTCCATTAACTTGAGAAATTTAATTAACACACTAAACTTATATGTTATACTTTTTTTTGATCAAATGTAAGAATATAATAGATTAAAATAAAACAGATCAAGAAGCTGGCAAGTCATATATACACACATGTATAAATCAGAAACAAAAGAGAATATGCTTTCATTCATAAAAAATATAAAGAGATAGCTATCCAGAGAAAAAACCAAAACTTATATGTTTTACTTGCCTCCATCATTAACTACAAAAAATTTTAAATTTTTTTAGTGTAGTGTGATGATAAAACGAGAATTTATATTTTTTTTTTGTTACTAAAATGAAATAAAACATCTATTTTGTATTGATTGTAATGAAGAAAGGTTAATGTATATGCCAATTCAAGAGGGAACTAACAGAATAGACAGATTGCAATATTTGAAACTAATGAAGGGTAATGATGGTGAAATTAGGAAGAAAGGGACCAAATCAAAACCTACACAAAAAATGAAGGGTATACTTTATAGTTTGCTCTTCTTTGAATGCTCATTCGTCCTATATAAGTTTAAGGTATTGCCTGGCTATTAGCTATTGAACGTAATCCGATAATAAAAAGGTATTTGATATTGTGATAATTTTTATGATTGTAATTTGAAAAAAATTATTTTATAAAAAATATTTTTGGTTAAGGTTGGATTCGTATTTATATATATGTTTGGTTAAAATTATGGTTGAAATTGAAGTTGAATAAAACGTAATTTAATGTGTTTGGTTAAACATGCTTTTCAATTTGATGTTATAAAATAACTAAAATATATATATATTAATATCGATGGTTTTTAATTTAAATATTGTAGAAATAACTACTATTATTACATCATTAAATAAATAATACTTTATATCAAATATTTTTTATTGTTCCATTAGCTTATCTATAATTTCATCATGTATAAAATTCATCCAACAAGGACTATAATTTTCATAGTTTTTTTAACGTGCATTTAAAATCAGGTAAAATATCATCAGAAACAAAATTGAAATTGCAATCAAATTCCGCAAATACTACGTCATCATGCGATTTCCTTTTAATTTATGTAGTGTTGTTAAATAATATTAAACACTAGTTTTTCAAGTAAAACACAATTTTAAAAAAATGAATTTTTTTTTACCTGGTCGGACGCGGTCCAATAAACAGTGGAGACACTGTTCACTTCTTAAAGTGAACAGTGCCGAGTGAATTAATACAGACGCAGCAAGGGGAGAAGCAGCTCTTAGCTGCTTTCGACAAACCGGTGGTTTCAGCATAAATTATATGGGTTCCACACAAACAGTAAATTAAGTTTTAACATTACTAAATATATTGTTTGTGTGGTTTGCTTTAAAAACTAAAATTGTCGCGTAAATAAACACCCTTTAATATTTGCTTTGATTTTTTTTTTTTCATACTAGATTATTCTTGTAATAGTTTCATACAACTTCGTATATCTTATGCCTGTTTGGTATAAGATATTTTAAAAAAATATATTAAAATTATTTTTTAAGATTTTTTTAATATTAATATTTAAAAATTATAAAAAAATATTTTAAAAATTAATATGATATTTTTAAAAATTAAAAAAATTAAAAAATATTTTAAAAAACAAATTGTAGCATAATAAAAAATATTTATTAGGCTATTTTTTATAAACTTTGTAGAGTAAATATGTTATTATTGTAGAAACTTTTTATTTTTTTAAAGGTGCAAGGAAGTTGTTGTAATGTTATTGTATTTATACTTGAGAATTGATGCAATATCATGTATCGAATTTGAATCTAATTGAAGATTGAAAGAAATAATTTCTCATATTTATTTTTTATTTTAACGATAACAGTAACTTCAAATTGACTTTCACCCGTCAAAAATAGTTTTTTCATTAAACGTTAAATAGACTATCTATCTATATATAAAAAGTATACATTTTCATAGAAAATTATGAATTCGATTTGAATCTAATTAATAAATTTGCTTTTAAATGTTGAGAAGAAGTTCATTCTTGATCGATTTTGAGAAAATCAGCTACTTTATGAATAATTTATTCATAAAAAATTATTTTTTATTACAACCTTTTTTAAGATTAAAAAATATAGAGAATATATCTATTTACCAATCTTACATGAATAACTTGTATAAAGTTTTATGACATCATTTATTTTTATGTTTATAACTGTATTTGGATGTATTTAATTTAAAAAAAATATTAAATTAATATTTTTTAATTTTGAAAATCCCAACCGACTGATATCATATAACATTAATGACAATTAATTTTAAAATCTGCTTGCATCATGTGACTCCACAAAAACAGCTATCTTTATCAATCGACATAACTTTTCACTTTTCATGTTCATCAATCAAGAGAGTTAAAAATCTAATTAATATTTTTTATATGAAAACAATGTTATTAAATCTTATTCAACTCGATTAATTAACTTAAAATTTGATTAATATATTTTCTATATCACATCTGAAAATATTAATTTGAAATTTATTCATTAGCTCGGTTGCTCTTAACTCATTCAATTACATAAAAAACTCATTAATTTTTTTTAAAATGAAAACAATATATTTTAATATTTTTAATTAATCCAAATTAATGATCTAAATCAGATTATGTTTAATAATTATATCTTAATATTTAATTATTACTAATATGTAAATTAAGTAAATTAAAATTAAGGAGTCCTATCATTTTTTATTTTCCTTTAGGCCTATTAAAATTAAAAAGAAAGGAAGGATAAGAAGTTAAGAACCGTGTTTTCATCTAAACACGCAAAAACAGGATTATTGAAGCTCCAAAAATAAATAAAAACAGAGACAGTGTTAAAATTCCATTCCAATTCGAATGGCAGAGACAGAACAGCAAGAGAAGAAGATGATGAATGGAAATGGCTGCAAAGTCTCTTGTCATTCGAATTCTGATCCTTCAACACTACCACCATCGTCTGATCGCCCTGTTCGTGTTTATGCTGATGGGATCTATGATCTCTTCCATTTTGGCCACGCTCGCTCCCTTGAACAAGCCAAAAAATCGTATGTTTTCGGTTTTTGTATGTGTTATTGTGCTAAAGTCTTTGGCTTTTTTTGGTTTCTTTTGCGTTTTGATCTGTTTGCTTTCTGGTTTTTTCTTGTTTTTGTTTTTTGTGTGATTTTTGTGGGAGTTTGATTGGATACTGAATTTTTCGAGTTTTTGGAAATTTTATGGGATTGTTTTTCTGGGTTTGTTTTGCTTTTACTGGTTTTGTGTTGTTGTGCTGTAAATCATGTGAAAGTCTGAAGCTTTTTTTATTATTATTTTTATTGGATTTTGTTTTTACAATTTTATTGCTTTTTTTTAAATGGATTTCACACTTGAAGCATTTTTGCTATTGATTTAGATTGTTTTAACGTTTTTATTTTTTTTGCTTTTTGATGTAAACTTATGTTGTTAGATTGTTGAAATTTACAGTACATGGTTTGTTTTTTGAATTTCTGTGTATTCGTATATATATGAATTTAAGCTGTCTTGCTCTGTTTTTCTTGTAATTAGCTCACTTTTAGTTGATACTTTTGCTCTAAAACTCATTCTTTCTTAGTTGTTTATATGATCACTTTGTGAATTTAGGTTTCCAAACACGTACTTGCTCGTAGGATGTTGCAATGATGATACCACACACAAGTACAAGGGCAAAACCGTTATGACAGAGGATGAACGTTATGAATCTCTTCGCCATTGCAAGTATGATTTTTTTGTTGATTATCGAACTTTTGAACAACTTTTATTTTCCAGCAATGAAGTTTTCTTTCGTAAAACATACCTTTTAAAAGGTATTTGTTTCATCAAGAGACATGATTACTTGGAATTGGCAATTTAAGTGTCTTTGATAGCAAAAGGCCTTGTTTTATTTTTCAGGTGGGTGGACGAAGTCATTCCTGATGCGCCTTGGGTTATTGATCAAGAATTTCTTGACAAGCACAGTATTGACTATGTTGCTCACGATTCTCTACCGTAAGAAATCCTATCTAAAATGCACATCTTATTGTCCAATTACGTGTTGATATTAAGTGGTTTTAGTACAGCGATGGAACTGTACTTCTCATACCATAAGTTTAGTATCTAATTTGTTCATCCAATTACTGAGTAATAGTTTATAGTTATACAAAGGTAAGGTGCTAAAGATTTATTTCTATCTATTTTGATTCTATAATATTTCATCTCATGTAATCTTTCAAGCGATGTTCATTTGATTGATTGAAGTTATAAAAAATATTAGTAATCTCTTCAATTTGGCCTTGCACTTCATTTATAGGTATGCCGATGCCAGTGGAGCTGGAAAGGATGTCTATGAATTTGTAAGTCTGAGCAACAGTCATCGCTTATGTTTTCATTTATCCTTTTGGTAGTGTATTGTTATATTAAGCAAGCTTTTATATCAGGTAAAAAAAGTTGGGAGATTCAAGGAAACGAAAAGAACTGATGGCATTTCTACATCGGACATTATAATGAGGATTGTTAAAGACTACAACCAGTATGTGTTGCGTAACTTGGATCGAGGATATTCAAGAAAAGAGCTTGGTGTTAGCTACGTAAAGGCATGTTCTTACATTGTATTTGGTTTTGATTTGATGATGCTGCATGGAAGTTTGTTTTTGTGTAAGCTTCATTATGCATTCCTTCCCAACAAGGGAACTTATCTTCTTCTGGTTGCGTTTAATGTTAAATAGGAAAAGCGACTGAGGGTGAACATGAGATTGAAAAAACTACAAGAGAAAGTGAAGGAACAACAAGAAAAAGTTGGAGAAAAGGTATCTTTTATCTTATGCCTAAACATTGGAGTGTTTCACCAACATCTTTTTTCCCTTGGTTTACTTACAAGTAGAGTATCGTCTAACTTTTATGGTTAACATGAGGATGCAATAAAGCTCTTCACTTCTTCTGGAAACACATCATTACTTCTAATTATATTTACTTTTTTCTCGTTCAAACTTTAATATTTTCTGTTGCTTATGTGAAGCATATAATTTATCTTAACTTGATTCTGTAGTTGTAACCTTGAAATATACCCGCCAAATAGCCGATTATAGTAATATTACTGTCACTATCTACTGTAGTTTGTGTTGTTCGATGTATTCAGAACTGAGTAACAACGTCAACTTCAAAAATTTCAGATGTATGTCTTTTCTTCACCAAACTAATAAGCTAGCACCAAAATCATGGAGATTTAGTGTTGTCATGCATTTGCTAGTGCGATGTTTCTTTTGTGAGTTTCTTTTCATGCCATTCTGATGACTGGATGTGGACCAGTCAATGTTTCATAACTCACATGTTTGCTTTGTTTTTGTTGCCTGTTGAATTCCTATGGTTATTACATTTTTGATACTCTTATATTTATAGATTCAAATTGTCACAATGCATCGTAATGAATGGGTGGAAAATGCTGATCGCTTGGTTGCTGGATTTCTTGAGATGTTTGAAGAAGGTTGCCATAAAATGGTAAGTTCTATTGTTTAAGTTTTAAAAAAAAGGGTGGTTCGACCCGCGACACTCTCACACAATGATCACTCACCAGTGTGTGGATATGGGGGTTTTCCAGTTATACATACATACATATATGAAAATCACATTTCAACAGTTGTTTTACCATCAATTTGTATATCATTCAGGGCACTGCCATTAGGGATCGAATTCAAGAGCGATTGAGAGGGCAGCAATCAAGCAGGCTGCTGGAAAATGGCAAGGAGAACAGTGAAGATGAAGAGGAAGAATATTATGATGATGATGATGATTATGACGATGAAGAAGAATATTTTGACGATGAAGAATACTATGCTGAGACATATAACAAAGATGCAAAAATTAAGAATTAGATTGCCTTTTACATCCTTTACAGGTAATAGGTTCGATCAGAAATGTGCCTGGATGATTACTTGTTTTGGGTGCTTCTGTAAAGTTCTGTATAATGGTTGTGGCCAGTAACTTTTGTCGCTTGAATTTGCGTCTAAACTTGCGTGTTTTTGTAATTCTATGACTTTTGTATCAAGGGAGCTTTGTTTCAGTCGAAACTTTCATGGAGATCATAAACTTGGATCTTAACAGGCAAACACTGCTATACGTGAAAATGCTGTTGTATTAGGCTGCCCTAATCAAAATGGGCCTACCTTGATCTTGTTGTGTACACGAGGGTAGCTGTTGATTTGGACTAGCAAGTTCTAGTCCATGTTTGGAAACCAATCAACAAACATAGTTATTTGTATTGTTTTTTAATATAAATAATGATAGATCTATACCCATAAAAAAATCTTAAACCAACATTTATATAATATCTATAGCATATTATTTCTTTTTTCAACATGGTATTAATGTTAATTTTTTTATTAATTAAAACTGAATTTAGAAATTTGTCATTCCATAAAGGTAATCAAAATTTTAAAAATATCAGGAGTTTTGTTCTAACATAAATGTGGTTGAGATGCATTTGATGAATAAAATCTTAAGCTAAGCAGGTGGATTCTTGATGTGGCTTTATTGTAGCATTTTCAAAATTTATAAATATTTATAGTTTCTTTTTTTTTTCCTTTCTTTATAGATTGGATACATTTCAATATTATTAAAAAAAAATGAACTTCGATTAATTTATATATATTGTTTCTTTTTTCTTTATACAATGAATACATTTCAATATTACTTTAAAAAAACTTTGAAATGAAATCTCTTGAAAGTGAAAAGCATAAACGTTGATTGAATTGCAAACTTAATGATGAAATATTATTTATTCATTCGTTTATGATAGAAAAAATTGCTTGAATGCTATTATCCATGTGTGTTCAATTAGACGATTGAATGGTAAATAAGATCATCCTTCATCCATCAAAGATTTTTTACTTGTTTTCCTTGGCTCTTTCATTTTTTTTTTCATATCACTATAAGATCATACTAGTTTCAGTTTCATGATTCTTTACGGGTTAGATCAAAAAAAATTTTAACTTAATAAAAAATATTCAGGTTGCAAAGAACTGTTTGATTTTATTATTAAATTTGATTCAATGGGTCAACCTCGAAATCTCTCGATTCAACTCCTTATTTAACCTAAATTTAAAATTAAACCATGTAAGAATTGGTTCAATATGATCCAATCGACTTAGCAGGTCCAAAGACATCCCAGTCAACCAGTAACAAAAAAAATACAAGGATGAAATTAAGAAAAAAAAGACAAAATTGACAAAAAAAAAACCTCACAACCCAATTTTCTTGTCTAACTTGAGTTTAAAATTAAACTATATGAGAGTTTTTCTAATGTGACCCGGTTGATTTGGCCAGTCCAAAAATAAACCGACTGACTAGCAAAAAAGTTATGAGAAGAAAATTAAGAAAACAAATATTAATTTCATATAAAAAAATTTATCTCGACACAACTTCTTATTTAACCCGAATTTAAAATTAAATCATATGAGAGTTGTTTTGACATGATCCATTCAACTTGGTCAATCCTAAAATAACCTAGATTGTTGGTAATAGATTTGAATTTTTTTTTTTTTAAAAAAAGAAGTTTCATTGTTAATATCAACAATAAACTACATTTAAGTTTTTCAAATATTTTTAAGTATATATGGGTGATGTTCCCTGCTTTATTTATATAACCAACAATCACAATTTTATTATCCTAATAAATTTTTTTTATATAAAATACTTAAAAACAAAAACTACCAACCATGTCCCCACAGTGACCAAAAAGTCTACTATATATATATATATATATATATATATATTCTAAGTTTGCCGACGGCAACACTTTTTCAGCTTTTTCCTTTTTTCAAAAATCTTAGATATAATAGTCAAGACCTGTTATTGTTTTTTATTATTGTTATTATTTTATATTCCGACCCGGACAAAGACATTAATTAAAGAAAGACAAAATATAGTTCAGCAGAGAGAAATTACAATACACAAACAAACATGGTAAAGGAATTGTCGATTCCTAGATGATGCAAAGAGAAAGTACATTTTGTTCATGGAATGTTGTCCACCATTTCATGAATCAATTGCCCTAGCCAAGTGTATGAAGATCCACCTTCCATCAAAGCCTTCCTACTCTTTTCACTCATTTCCTTCAACCTCTCCACCTTCTCCCTGCCAAGCTCCATCAAACACCTTATTCCTCTCTCTATTTCCCCAGCACTAATAATATTTTCATTATCATCATAGAAAAATTCTCTTCTGTAATCCATTTTAATCTCCACTCCGAACCCTAACTCCACAATTATTTTAAAAGCATTAAGTTGTTGCTCTGCCTGTAATGGCCACGCGGCAATTGGAACGCCAAACCATATGCTTTCCAATATAGAGTTCCATCCACAGTGTGATACGAACCCTCCTACAGATGGATGGGATAAAATATCGATCTGTGGGCCCCATCCAATTATTTTTCCAATCTTAGCCGTCCGATCCAAAAACCCTTCGGGCAAGACATCTTGAGTATTAGTGTAATCGCTCGGAATTTCCATCTTACCCTTCGGTTGTGGTTTACGTAGAGACCACAAGAATCGATGCCCACTCTGCTCTAGCCCACATGCAATTTCCTTCACCTGATCCACTCCGAAACTCCCCATGCTCCCGAAGCATAGATACACTACTGAGGATAGGGGCTGATCATCAAGCCATTGCTTGATATCTTTGCGTTTATCAGACTCCACATCATGATCGCCATCTCTATTAAGGTTCAAAATGGGACCCACTGGATACACGGGAGGGGTATTACCATTAGAAAACGAGTTGATCGCATGAGATTCCAACTCTTCAAATGTGTTTACTATAATACCCTTAGTTTCCCTAAACCTTCTTGCTTGATCAAGGAAAGCAGGCAGCCACTCTTTGTTGAGTGCAGCAGAAGGCAGGGCCTTAGCAGGGAGCGGGTACGCCAAACAAGGCATGACCAACTCAGCATTCGAGTCCTTGAACTGAGTAGCGTCAACTCTCTGCTCATCATGAAGAGCCTGAATATAAAACTGCAGGCCAAGATAAGCTGCACCTGTCGTCAAGAAAATATAAGAGGGAACACCAAATTCATTGGCCACGTCTATCATTGATGTACAAAAAAAATCAAGAACAAACCCAGCAAGTGTAGGCGAGTCAGGGCTTGACTCGGACTGACTCACTAGCTTAGAGACTTCTTCTTTGACATGGCGTTTCTGGGTTCCAATCAAAGAAAAGAGAAACGTGTTGGGTTCAGGCTCATCTTCAGGCAACTTAATGAACCGGATACGATTGCAGGTTGCACTCAATGAATCAATATAGCAAGCAGTCTTTGAGTCATAACTTAGGCTCATGATGAGGAAGGTGATTGAAAGCCTCTCATCACGGTCTAGAAGCAGCTTTGCTACCTCTACTGTGGACATAAGGTGGCTTATACCAGGTGCTGGTATGAAGACTAGCTCAGCTTTCTTCATTTCTGCAACTGAGGTCTCTCTGTTTTTTTGTTTTTTCCTTGGCTTACAACGAGAAGCTAGAGAGTTCAAGGAGGAATGCAAAAGACTGATCTTCGTATCCTTCTTATGTGCGCACTCCAAGGGGCTATAATGAAGTGGACTTCACTATTCTTTGTCAAAAATACGGTGAATTCATGTTTTGAATTGTTATGATTTATTGATAATAAAAATAATTTTTTAAAAATAAAAATATTATTTTGATATATTTAATATAAAAAATATTTTAAAAAATAATCGTAAATATACTTTTAAAAACAGTAAAGAGTGAGGTCATGGCTTTGCTGTCGGCGTGGAAAAACTATCTAGGCTTTTAGGACTTTGTCTGTTATGGAATTTAAAGTAGAAACAAAATAAAGTTTGTTTGATATTATTATAGTTTTGGGGGTTGTAATTTAAAAAAAAAATTATGAAAGGAATTTTTGTAATTATGAAATTTATAGTTGTTTGGAATTATTCACTTGGCACAAGAAGAAGCAGGTGAATTATTTATCTAGCAGACACAAGAAGAAGCAGCTCTCGGCTACTTTGTGGAACCGGCGGTTTCAACTCAAAAAACATGGATCCCACACAAAAAATTAAATGTTTTTTTTTGTTATCAAACATGATATTTACATGGTTGGCTTTAAAAGCTAAAGCTACCGCGTAAACAAATACCTTTAAAGTTTCTTCACTGAACATTATGGGTTGAATTTTCGATTTTTTATTATTTTATTTTCATGTTACCCGGTTTCATTACATGTACTGGGCGTGTTTGGAAGTATGGTTGGAGTTGTTTTTTAAAGTGATTTTCACTAAGAAATACTTCAAAATAATATTTTTTTAAAATTATTTTTGATATTAGCACACTAAAATGATATAAAAACATTAAAAAAATATTAATTTAAAGTAAAATAAAAAAAAATTAATTTTTTTAAAAAACATTTTTAGAACCTAAAAACAAAGAGTACCCTTCACTATTAAAGAGCTGTAATCGACAGGGACACTTCTTTAGTTTGTTTTTTTTTTTAATTTACAATAATTCCAAATTAATATAATATCTGTCCTAAATCTGCTATCTCTACGCTAATTGTCCCATTTATCCGTTAGAAATTTAGATAGATCTCTTTTAAAATGTTGTCTGGTT
>Ga0307510_10006786_pt1 | contig 13652 bp, 14 predicted proteins | sample 12_EM_MG_FD_207224 | JGI IMG/M metagenome (GOLD analysis project Ga0307510, IMG submission 207224) | Populus trichocarpa ectomycorrhiza microbial communities from riparian zone in the Pacific Northwest, United States - 12_EM | ecosystem: Host-associated > Plants > Roots > Unclassified | place... | reverse complement strand
GCCGATGCCGCCTAGAGTGTCATGGAACCTATCGTTTAAACCGTTGGAGGCCCCGCCAAGGATATCGCTGTCGTAGACATCGTCGACAACTCCGTAGATGTCTCTATGTTGAGGACCCTTTTGGGGTTGTCTTCATGGAGAGTGCTTGGGGTGTCTGAGTTTCTGTTCTGGATACCGCTTACAACGCCGCTGATAGTGTAAGTGCTGGATCTCTTCCGTCCATCCTAGAAAAAGTGGCTAATTGGTCGGTCATCTACGTAGCGTGGCACCTCAGGGGTAAACGAGGGTGGAAGAACCAAGTTAATTCTGGTGGTGGGTTTCCCTTCCTGAGCTTACTGGTCTTGTGGGAGAAGAAGGCGAACCCAGTCGGCGCTAGAGGATCGATAACCCGCGAATGAACAAAGGGACAGCGAGGAACGTTGACTAGATAGTCACCGATGGTAGAAATCATACAAACGAACGTGGAATATTGAAGGAGGCGCTCATGGCCATAGAGTATCCGTGACGAATGGGTGTCTCGAGAATGGACCCCAGATAAAGCAACTGGGAAGACCGAGTAAAAAGGAAAGAAGTAATACACAGCGCCACGCCAGCGGTCAGTAAAAAATGCCATTCCTTCAAAGTTCGCACTCCCCCTCCGCACCCGCCCTGGTCGGAGTGGAGGAAGGTTCTGGGTGATCAGCCGATCACCAGACCCTTCAGTGCTACAACCGCGAATACAATTTCTCTCGACCTTTCCCACGAGGCGTGTCATGACAAAATTGCCGCCCGGGTCTATTAGGGCCCGAGACCTTCCTCACTGCCCCCACGCTGCACCGTTGTCCCGCGGCCACCTCGAGTCTCAACCATGGAAATCGAGTCCCGACGACCGAAGGGGCGGGAGGGTGCTATCTCAGCCTTGAATGGGTCCATCGAAGTCTTGAATCTCGCCAAGGAACTCTCGAGTATTACGCCAGCCAAAGCTGTCTTTGGCTCCGTCAGCATTATCCTCGCAATGATAAAAGTGAGCTTTCTTCTAGTTCTCTGTCGACCGACTCCAGACTGAAATACACCAGGACGCGATGATCAATCAGATGGATTACGTCGAACTCGCGCTGGCCTGCGCCGACGTCTGTGCCGTCCTCGACCGGGGACTAGATGGGAAGAGGTCGAAAGATCTCAACAAATCCGTGTGTGAGGCAATCAAGCAGCTGATGACGTGAGTTACCTTGGCCACGCACACTTCGAGTACGTCATTAATGATGTTTTCTACCCGATCCCAGGGCTGTAGCGGAGATCCAAGACAATATCATCGAACGGAGAAAACAAAATGTGATATCTCGGCATCTCCATGCAAAGAACGACAAGGAGAGAATCGCGGTCTGGAATTTGGACCTCGTCAGGATCCTCAATATCTTCAACGTGTGTTCCGTCGCTTTCGTATGACTATTGCTAACGCAGCGTTCCCAGACGGAACTGGCAATAAATACACACGTGGCTGTTTCCGACACCCGCGTTATGGTCTCCGACATCCACCGTACGATGATGAGAAGTGATGACAAAAATCTGTTGGTGAGTAAAGGTCGTACTCTATCCATCACCGAGTACCGAATGACCGCTCACTGCTGCTTAGACTCAAACCAGGTCAGGAATCTGAACTACCAACGGATGCATTGTCTTAAATTTGCTTCTAGCGCAGAATCGCCTCCCCCTGCACCGAGGGCGTGCTTCGGACGTGGCGAGTTGATCGAGAAGATCGTCGGTCTTGCCGAAGACCTCACACCCATCGCTCTCATCGGTGTCGGCGGAATCGGGAAGACATCCGTCGCACTGACGGTCCTCCATCACGATCGCATCAAGCAACGGTTCGGTGACAACCGCCGGTTCATCCGGTGTGATCAATTCACCACATCGTGCGCTCATCTCCTGAGCCGGATCTCCAAGGTCACCGGTGCAGGTATCGAGAACCCCGAGGATCTGGCCAGTCTGCGTCCATTCCTGTCGTCGAAGGAGGTCTTCCTGGTCCTCGACAATGTGGAGTCGATACTCGATCCTCAAGGAATGGATGCCCGGGAGATCTACGCTGTGGTGGAGGAGCTGAGTCAGCTCGAGAACGTCTGCCTTTGCATCACCTCGCGCATTTCCACCATCCCCCCCGACTGCGAGACTCTCGACATACCGACTTTGTCGATTGAGGCCGCACGTGACGCCTTCTATCGGATATACAAGAACGGCTCCGAACGGTCCGATCTAATCGACAACATACTGGATCAGCTGGACTTTCACGCACTGTCCATCATACTCCTTGCGACAGTAGCACACCATAACAAGTGGGATGTGAGCCGGTTGACGAGGGAGTGGGAGCAGCGACGGACAGGTGTGCTGCAGACCGGGCATAGCAAGAGCCTCGCGGCCGCGATCGAACTTTCGCTCGCCTCCCCGATGTTCCAAGAGCTTGGTCCTGACGCTCGGGAGCTTCTGGGCGTTGTCGCATTCTTCCCACAAGGTGTCAGTGAGAACAACCTTGATTGGTTGTTCCCCATGATCCCGAACATAACCGATGTCTTCGACAAGTTCTGCATTCTGTCTTTGACACATCGGAGCGACGGATTCATCACGATGCTCGCACCGCTCCGAGACCATCTTTTTCCCAAGGACCCAAAGTCATCCTCACTCCTCCGCACGACCAAGGAATGCTACTTCACCCGGATGTCAGTCACGATTGATCCAGACCAGCCGAGTTTTAGAGAAACGCAGTGGATCACGTCAGAGGATGTCAACGTCGAGCACCTGCTCGACATCTTCACGATGATCGATCCAGGCTCAGGTGGTGTCTGGGTTGCCTGCGCTAACTTTATGCGACACCTCCGTTGGCACAAAAAGCGACTCACTACTCTGCAACCAAAAATCGAAAGGCTCCCAGATAATCATAGCTCCAAGCCAGAATGCTTGTTCCAGCTCTCATGGTTATTTTACTCAACCGGGAATCGCGTGGAACGCAAACGTCTCCTCACTCATGTGCTGAAGCTTCGGAGAGAGAGAGGGGATGACTATGGGGTTGCTGAAACACTGAGATATCTATCTGATATAAATCGGCTAATGCACCTCCCCAAGGAAGGAATACGGCAGGCAAGAGAAGCGTTGGAGATTTACGAACGACTCGGTAGCACAATGGGACAGGCTCAGTGTTTGGACAACCTCGCTTTGTCGTTACATGAGGACGGACAGCTCGATGCTGCGGAAGAAGCCACATTCCGCGCAATGGCTCTCCTCCCAGAGAAAGACCAAGAATATCGACTCTGCGAATCCCACCGAACTCTCGGCAAGATATACCGATCGAAGGGCGAGATCGAGAAGGCGATTCACCATTACGAGGTGGCTCTCGGAATCGCGTCTTCCTTCAACTGGCGCAGTCGCCTGTTTTGGATTCATTATAAACTGGGGGGGTTGTTTCGCGATCAAGGCAGGTTTGACGACACCCAGGCTCATCTTGAACGCGCCAAGTTGCACGCGGTCGATAATGCATATTGTTTGGGCCTTGCGATGGAGCTGCAGGCTAGGGCTTGGCACAAGCAGGACAGGCTCGAAGAGGCGAGGACTGAGGCTCTGGGTGCCGCCGACATTTATGAGAAGCTTGGGGCTGCGGGGGATGTGGGGCGCTGCAGGAAGCTCCTCCAGAAGATAGAGAACAGTCTGGCTGCCTCTGGTCAATCTGCCTTGAATTGTGAGCTCCCGTAAACGATGCTATCATTACTGCGCGTTGACTTTTCATTCTAAGCTCAGAGAACCAAACGATGGTATCGACGGTTGCGCTAGAGTCTTCAAGTGTATTTTCGCACCAGTTGATGGCGTCTTATCCCTTCTCTTGAGCCTTTTCGCTTAAAATCGCTGCTTTCTTCCTCTCCAAGAATGTTATCCCCCTTATTCGCCACGTCAACTCATATTTGTTGCCCTACCACCCGTCTTTAGCATTTCGCCTCTTGTATCACTTCTCTCCATCTCCTTTCTTATGTTGGTTTACATGTGTGCGTTCTGGGACACTCCCATCATCTGTTTTGAAGATTTCCACCAAATCATTACCCTGGTCAGGTGGGCCCTGGTCGAACAGTGCTAGTCCAAAAATTCCCGGGACGTTTACCTCCAGGGTCTTGGCGACCTATAAGGGTGAACGGTCGGGTGAAGATGTGCATGATATGTTCGTGGAGAAAACCGAAAAAAAACCATTGTTGCTTCTCAATAAGTCAGGCATAGCTACTATTGAGCCACGCTGAATACCCAGGAATTCCATCCCAGTACTACAAAGAAAGAGATGGAGAAACCGTATTTCGTTTTCCAACGTCAGCGCGGCCGCCACCTGAGCATCCTCCACGGTCTCCTTCAGTGATCCCAAGTCTTCAAATCCCTCGGGTCCTGGACCAACAACGCAAGTATGAACGCGGCGAGCGTGTCCCCGGCTCCCCCATACTGACGATCCATTCTGGAGATCACTCGCGGGGAAATGCTCCAACATGACGATGTATCATTTCCACTTCCGCTGGATACGATATACGTGGATGTTGCTCTTTTTGAATGCCCATCTGGTCTGACGTGAAACTCGCATGACGACTACGACCCCTCGTTCCCCACAATTGATGACCAAATTTCGGAAGAGCGGAAGGAGGTTTATGGTCATCTAGGCTATTCCTTGGTGGGAAACCAAAGAGTCCCTGTCGTTTTCGAGTGAGGGGTAACTCCGCCGGATGGTCTAGCTCCATCTAGAACTGGGAGGTGAGGCTGAACGAGTCGAGAGTTTTCTACCACGTCGGAGAGCTGGCGAGATCTACATTATCGGACTGGACTCTTCCCCGGAACAGTTCCTCGAGTTCGAGAATATTGCGAAAGGCGAAAACTACAGCGACAGCCGTGGAGTTTGGTTTAGACGAGAGGGAGACGGCAATCGAGAGGATAATCCTTGTTGGCTTGAGGACAGGTAGACCCGAAGAGAACTGACCAAGGTGCGGTCGGTTTCGTCGCAGGGACGTGGAGAATCTATCATACCAGGCTTCTCGTGCTTATTGCAGTACGACACGATTTTTGTGATCGTCGAAGCTTTCATACTACCATCTAACCCAACCGGGTTCAAGTTATACAGGTTTGACCGTTGAGTGACCTGCGCGGGTGAAGTGGTTAAAAAGCGTGGAGGGGGAAAGACTTACCGCCCCGCCTTCCAGCGACTCGATAATATCCATATCAACCATACCAGCGGGAAGCTTCATGCCTGTCCGTGGGAATTCATTCCGCGGGATTCCACCCATGATATCCACCCCGACGAGTGATACCAGAACGGGTGACTGAGAGCCGAACTTCTTGGATAGGATGTGATGCGTCGCTTTCTACCAACACCACCAGGTGGGACGGACACCAAACCTGGAGTCGTCAAGTGCAAAGAATGAGCTGTCTCCATGCCGCGCCATTGACATTTTCTGGAAGTGATATTCATTGCAGCCGAACCGATGGAGAAGGGGATTCGAGCTGGTATGAATATGCTGAGACAAGTCAGCAGTGTGTTGCGGTGGAATGTCAAAAGCCTCGTCTATTTCAAATGGTGGTGCTTTACTGTGACAGAATGCTTTGAGGATCGGCGGCCTTCTGGTGGTTTCACCAATGGAATGGTAGTTCCGGTGACGCAAAAGAACGCCGTCCCTCATTCCGAGCCGCTCCTGCACGCCTAGAACCCCAAGATCAATCAAAACGGCCTATTCATAAACGCCTATCCATAATCCTCACGGCGTCCGTGGGATCATCCACTCTCCAAGGGCTCTGAGGCGTAAGGGAATCGGTCAACTGAGTGATACCTAACAGAATACACACCTACCTTGAAGCCGCTTCAGGGACCGGAACGCAGGGAAGTTATCGGTCTGACCATGTCGCAACTGACACGCCCAACGTTCCCCCCGTTGACCGACCATCCCGATACCCGATGATAGTGAATCGCGGGACTGACGAGGTGTTCCAACGTCCTACAATCTTTTCGTATGAGATCGAGAGACAATGGAATGAACTCAGGGTGGACCCGGACACCGACCTTCCTATGCCGAGGATAGACTTGACCCCTGCCGAGACGTCCAGGGCTAATGGGGGAAATCAGCCTAAGTGTTGGATAGCATAGATAGAGAGCTTACTACCTCGACCGGCACGATGAACACATTCCAGGCTAAGAATACATGGCCCGTAAGTGTCATATATGCGTCTCGATTGAGACGAACAGAGTACCCTCCCATTGCGAAGACCTGCAGGAGTATCAGATTAAAATGTGTTACGGAGAATATGGGGTTGGGTCGTACCTTAACGTCAGCGAGCGCCGCAAAAACAAGGGTGGCGCTGCGAGTCCTCCCACCATCGCAAAAGCGGCGCCAGTATCTCTCCTTGGGAGCTTATTCTTGCGTTCTGCATATCTTCCGAGCTCGCGTGGCTCGAGTCCAATTTTGATACGTCCGTCGGTGAGGCCGATGGTGGCGGGCGCGCTTTCCAGAGAAATGGCCGGCTTCCGCACACGCAGCGCCTCCGCAACTTCGGGGTGAATGTTTGTAAGAGCATTGGTCTTGGGGGCGCGGCCAAGGAAGAAAGACCGCGTTTCGGGGCGCGACTGAGCGTGAGTCTCGCGTAGGGTGGTCGCGGTCAATTTCCAGTGGGTAGGTCGATCACTTGGCGTCTTTTTCTTTGCTTGGCATTTACATCATGATACTGCAACACATCTCTTGGCCGCTTGACGCTTGCGGATGATGCATCCTCGTTCCCGCTAAACTGGCCAACGATGACGGCGGCGGCATCTGATAGTGGCTTCGGGTTCACGGTTCCTCTGGTCTGCGCTGTCTGAAGTCACAGGGTATTTTCTTCGATTTTGATCAACGCATCTGCCAGGCCTGACAAACCAACAGGGCATCCAAAATTTCTCAAATCTTGCTCTTCTTGCCCTTGACGCTCGTGACATTATCGACAATCGTTCCTGTTCTGGGTGAATCCGGTTTAGCGACTGCTCCTGCAAACTCCGACTCACATCTTCCTTCTCCCGGTCTCGCAGGAGCCAAGCCTGCGGTTGGCGTTCGCGGCGGATTGATGGAGAAAGGGGTCCGGGTTTCATAAAAATGTTTTTATGAGGGTCACCCCTCACGACAGCGTCGAACTGGCCCATTCCGAACTTTTTCTCTCATGCCAGACCAAATTCCTCTCGCTACTCTTGTAGGGCGAGTGGCCATGGAGTATCCGTGACGAATGGGTGTTTCGAGAATGGACCCCAGATAAAGCAACCGGGAAGACCGAGTAAAAAGGAGCAGAGAAGTAACACACAGCGTTACGCCAGCGGTCAGCGAAAAAAACATTCCTTCAAAGTTCGCACTCCCCCTCCGCACCCGCCCTGGTCGGAGTGGACGAAGGTTCTGGGTGATCAGCCGATCACACATCCTCCAACCCTCGTTACAACCGCGACTACGATTTCTCTCGACCTTTTCCATGAAGTGTGTCATGAAAAAATTGCCGTCCGGCTATATTAGGGTCCGAGACCTTCTTCCCCTCCCCCGCGTCGCACTACTCTCTCGCGGCCACCCCGAGTCTCGACTATGGAAATCGAGTCCCGACGACTGAAGGGGCGGGAGGGTACTATCTCGGCCTTGAATGGGTTCATCGAAGTCTTGAATCTCGCCAAGGAAGTCTCGAGTATTACGCCAGCCAAAGCTGTCTTTGGCTCCGTCAGCATTATCCTCGCAATGATCAGAGTGAGCTTTCTTCTGGTTCTCTGTCGACCGACTCCAGACTGAAACACACCCAGGACGCGATGATCAATCAGATGGATTACGTCGAACTTGGACTGCCCTGCGCCGACGTCTGTGCCGTCCTCGACCGGGGACTAGACGGGAAGAGGTTGAAAGATCTCAACAGATCCGTGTGCGAGGCAATCAAACAGCTGACGACGTGAGTTACCCTGGCCACGCACACTCCGAGTACCTCATTGATGATGCTTTCTACCTGATCCCAGAGCTGTAGCGGAAATCCAAGGGAACATCATCGAACGGAGAGAACAAAATGTAATTTCTCGACACTTTCATGCAAAAGACGACAAGGAGAGAATCGCGGCCTGGAAGTTGAACCTCGTCAGGATCCTCAATATCTTCAACGTGCGTTCCGTCGCTTTCGTATGATTATTGCTAACCCAGCATTCCCAGACGGAACTGGCAATAAATACACACGTGGCTGTTTCCGACACCCGCGTTATGGTCTCCGACATCCACCGTACGATGATGGGAAGTGATGACAGAAATCTGTTGGTGAGTAAAGGTCGTGCTATATCCATCACCGAATAACCGCTCACGGGTGCTTAGACTCAAACCAGGTTGGCAATCTGAACTACCAACGGATGCATTGTCTTACATTTGCTTCTAGCACACGTGGTAAATCACCTCCCCCTGCACCGAGAGCGTGCTTCGGACGTGGCGAGTTGATCGAGAAGATCGTCGGTCTTGCCGAAGACCTCACACCCATTGCTCTGATCGGTGTGGGTGGAATCGGGAAGACATCCATCGCGCTGACCGTCCTCCATCACGATCGCATCAAGCAACGGTTCGGTGACAACCGCCGGTTCATCCGGTGTGATCAATTCACCACGTCGTGCGCTCATCTCCTGAGTCGGATCTCCAAGGTCACCGGTGCGGGCATCGAGAACCCCGAAGATCTGGCCAGCCTGCATTCGTCGCTATCCTCGAAGGAGGTCTTCCTGGTCCTCGACAATGCGGAGTCGATACTCGATCCTCAAGGAACGGATTCCCAGGAGATCTACGCTGTGGTGGAGGAGCTGAGTCAGCTCGAGAACGTCTGCCTTTGCATCACCTCGCGCATTTCCACCATCCCCTCCGACTGCGAGACTCTCGACATACCGACGTTGTCGATTGAGGCCGCACGTGACGCCTTCTATCAGGTATACAAGAATGGCGAACGGTCCGACCTGGTGGACAACATACTGGATCAGCTAGACTTTCACGCACTGTCCATTACCCTCCTTGCGACAGTGGCACATCACAACAAGTGGGATTTGAACCGGTTGACGAGGGAGTGGGAGCAGCGACGGACAGGTGTGCTGCGGACCAGGCATAACAAGAGTCTTGCAGCCGCGATCGAACTTTCGCTCGCCTCCCCGATGTTCCAGGAGCTTGGCCCTGACGCTCGGGGGCTTCTGGGCGTTGTCGCATTCTTCCCACAAGGTGTCAATGAGAACAACCTTGATTGGTTGTTCTCTACGATCCCGAACAGAACGGATGTCTTCGACAAGTTCTGCATTCTGTCCTTGACGCATCGGAGCGACGGGTTCATCACGATGCTCGCACCGCTCCGAGACCATCTTTTTCCCAAGGACCCGAAGTCATCATCACTCCTCTGCACAATCAAGGAATGCTACTTCACTCGGATGTCAGTCAAGATTCATCGAAACAAGCCGAGCTTTAAAGAAGCACGGTGGATCATGTCAGAGGATGTCAACGTTGAGCACCTGCTCGACATCTTCACGACGATCGATCCGGACTCAGGTGGCGTCTGGGTTGTCTGTGCTGACTTTATGCGACACCTCTCTTGGCACAAAAAGCGACTCACCACTCTGCAACTGAAGGTCGAAGGGCTCCCAGATAATCATAACTCCAAGCCAGAATGCTTGTTCCAGCTCTCATGGTTATTCTACTCAGTCAGGAATTACGTGGAACGCAAACGGCTCCTCACTCATACATTAAAGCTTTGGAGAGAGAGGGGGAACGACAATGGGGTTGCTCAAACACTGAGTCATCTATCTGATGTGAATCGGCTAATGCACCTTCCCAAGGAAGGGATAGAACAGGCGAAAGAAGCGTTGGAGATTTACGAACGGCTCGGTGGCACAACATCAGAAAACGTGGCACGCACTTTTTTTCTCAGTTTTCTCGGCTTATCCGAGGTTTTTGTCGATTATTCGTCATTATATTGTCATTATATAACGTAGGTCCAAAGCCATCAATTTTGAGCGGTCCAAATGGCGGGGAGCCATCAAAAATAAGGTAGAACAAGCCGGGATAAGCGCAATAACTAAATAAGCTGGTGCCCCTTTTCCTGATGAATGGGACAGGCTCAGTGTTTGGAAAACTTCGCTTCGTCGTTACGTGATGACAATCAGCTCGACGCCGCGGAAGAAGCCATGTTGCGCGCAATTGCTCTCCTCCCAGAGAAAGGCCAAGAATATCGGGTCTGCGAATCCCACCGAACTCTCGGCAAGATATACCGATCGAAGGGCGAGATCGGGAAGGCGATTCGCCATTTCGAGGTGGCTCTCGGAATCGCGTCGTCCTTCAATTGGCACGGTCGCCTGTTTTGGATTCATTACAAGCTAGCGGAGTTGTTTCGCGATCAAGGCAGGTTCGACGACACACAGGCTCATCTCGAACGCGCAAAGTTGCACGCGGCCGATAACGCATACAATTTGAGCCGTGCGATGGAGTTGCAGGCTTGGGCTTGGTACAAGCAGGGCAGGCCCGAAGAGGCGAGGACCGAGGCTCTGGGTGCCGCCGACGTTTGTGAGGCGCTTGGGGCTGCGAGTGACGTGGAGCGCTGTAGAAATCTCCTCCGGAAGATAGAGGCTGCCTCTGGTCAATCTGCCTTGAATTGTGAGCTCCCATAAACGATGCCATCATCACTGCGCGTTGACCTTTCATTCTAAGCTCAGAGAACCAAACGATTGTATCGACGGTTGCGCTAGGGTCTTCAAATATCCTCCAACAAGTCAACTGCGCCTTGTCCCTTCCCTTGAACTTTTTTACTTACAATCGTCACTTTTTTCCTCTCCAAGAATGCTCTCCTTAGTATTCGCCACGTCATCTCACATTTGTTCTCCCACCGTTCGTCTGTAGTATTTCCCCGTTTGTCTCACGTCTCTCCGTCTCCCTTCTTGTGTTGATTTACATGTGTACGTACTGGGACACTCCCATCGTCTGTTTTGAACATTGCTACGAAATCATTACCTTGGCCAGGTGAGCCCTAGTCGAGCAGTGCTAGACCAAGAAATTGGCCACTGCCCCGCGTAGCCCCTCCATATATCATGCCCGTTATATGTTTTCTTGCAACTCCTTGCAACTTGCTGCGTTTTGGACCGACTGCTGAGCGCTGACATGCGGCAGACTGGGTAGTCGGAAGCACGGGAGTGAGATAACCTCACAGTTCGCAAGCGGCAATGGCCTCACTCGCTGGTTCCCCCCTGGTGGGATTCCGCAACGTAAGGCCGACTAGGCCAGCCTAGGATATATGATTGACCAACGGGTGGATCCGATCTGGGACACGGCAGACGCGGAGAGAAGTATGGTAGGTATTGCTGGGATGTACAATAGACTCATGGAGTAAGCGTTGACGTTGAGTACCGAGTGCTCATCTCTCGCGTGTCAGTTGGGCTGAGAGGATCTTGATTGTGACCCGCAGACATGCACACCCTTCTCGACCAGGTGTTCCTGAGCGATAGCCCGAACGACTCATGAGTTTTGCACCAGTGAGTCGATTCTTGTTCGAGCACCTCCCTGCTTGCGTGACTGCCGAAAATCAGTCCCTCATAGTTGTTTGCCAGACTGAGTTCTTAGTGGAGAAAAACGAAAAAAAAAAAAAATTGTTGCTTTTCAACAAGTCAGGCATAACCACTATCGAGCCACGCCGAGTACTATCCCAGCACTAAAGGAAGAGATGGAGAAACCGCATATTCACTTTTCAATGTCAGCGTGGCCGCCACCTGAGCATCCCCCACGGTCTCCTTCAACCATTCTGAGCTTCCAAATCCTCTCGGGTCCTGAACCAATAACGCGAGCGTGTCTCCGGCCTCCGTAACACTGGCGATTCATTCTGGAGGAAGGTCACTCGCGGGGAAATGCTCCAACATGACGATGCCACGTTTCCACCTCCGCTGGATACAATATACCGTCCGTGAATGTTGCTCCTCTCGGATACCCATCTGGTCTGACGGGAAACTCGCATGGTGACTATGATCCCTCGTTCCCTATATTTGATGACCAAATGTCGGGAGAACGGAAGAAGGTTTATGACCATCTGGGCCATTCCTTGGTAAGGAACGAAAGAGTCCCTGTCGTTTTCGAGTGGGGGGCGACCTCGATAGTCTAGCTCCATCCGGAACTGAGAAGTGAGGCTGAACGAGTCGTGAGTTTTCCACCACGTCGGAGGGCTGGTGAGGTCTACATTGTCGGGCCTTGTGAGTGACTGAACACGAAAAATAGCCCTAGTTCGCAGCATGGTTCAGGAGCAATTGGCTTGATTCTTCCCCACGGTTCCTCTGGTTCAAAAATATTGGGGCGAAAGCTACCGGGGCAGTTGTGGGGTTGAGTTTAGATGAGAGGGAGACGATAATCGAGGGGATTATCCTTATTGATTGGAGGACAGAAATGGGTTTGAAGAAAACTGAACGAGATGCGGTCAGTTTCGTCGCAGACGTGGAGAGTCTATCGTACCAGGCTACTCGTGCCTATCGCAGTACGACACGATTCACCGCCTCGCCTTCTAGCGACTCGATAATATCTATGTCAGCCACACAAGTGAGCATCCCCCCTTCAGCATCGAGCGCCGTGTTACACGCAGCGCATGCATTTCCAGGGATGGAGACCAACCCGTCTGTTCTCATGCCTGTCCGCGAGGGTTCATTCCGCGGAACTCCGCCCACGATATCCACTCCGATGAGGGATACCAGAACGGGTGCCCGAGAGCCGTATTTCTTGGATAAAATGCGATGCGTCGCTTTTGTAATGTTTCCACCCACGCCACCAGGTGAGAGAGACACTGAACCCGGAGTCGCCAAGTGCAAAGAATGAGTTGCTTCCATGCCGGGCCGTTGACATGTTCCGGAAGTGGTATCCATCGCAGCCAAAAAAAAATGGTGCGACGGAGAAGGGGATCCAGGCTGGTAGAGAACACTTTGAGGATCAATGGCTTCCTGGGTGATTTCACCAATGGAATGATGCTTCCGGTGCCGCAAGAGAACGCCGTCCCTCGTTCTGAGCCGCTCCTGTACGCCTAGAAATCTCAAAATCAATCGAAGTGGACTATGGCCGTCGTCACAAACACCTACTCATGATCCTCGCGGCGTCCGTGGGATTACCCGTTCTCCAAGGGCTCTGATTCGTAAGGAATGGGTCAACTGAGCGATACCTAACAGAATATACGCCTACCTTGAAGCCGCTTCAGGGACTGGAACCCAGGGAAGTCATCGGTCTGACTATAAGTCGCAACTGACACGCCCAGCGTTCCCTTCGTTGACCGACTGTTTCAGTACCCGATTTTAGTGAATCGTGGGACCGACGAGATGTTCCGATGTCCTACAATCGTTTCGTGTGAGATCGAGAGACAATCGAATGAACCCAGAATACCGACCTTCCTATGTCGAGGATAGACTTAATCCCTGCCGAGACGTCCGGAGCTAATGGGGGAAATCAGCCTGAGTGTTGGATAGTATAGATAGAGAGCTTACCACATTGACCGGCACGGTGAACAGCTTCTAGGCTAAGGATACATAACCCGTAAGTGCCATACACACACCTCGATTGAGACGAACAGAATACCCTCCCGTTGCGAAGACCTGCAGGAAGGCTTCAATGTCAGATTAAAATATGAGGGAGAATGTGGTATTAGGTCGCACCTTG
>Ga0307510_10006785_pt1 | contig 13653 bp, 19 predicted proteins | sample 12_EM_MG_FD_207224 | JGI IMG/M metagenome (GOLD analysis project Ga0307510, IMG submission 207224) | Populus trichocarpa ectomycorrhiza microbial communities from riparian zone in the Pacific Northwest, United States - 12_EM | ecosystem: Host-associated > Plants > Roots > Unclassified | place... | reverse complement strand
CCCGTTCTCACTTACATGAGGCTGGGCCACGGGTGCATCTCCACGTAGGCAAAGCTCTGACGCAAAAAAATCGAGGTGGATGGTTGCATCGCAGGCACTCTTCAAGGTCACCTGGTGCCTACGCTGCACGTCTGGACCTGGACATGTGTGCCCGACATTGATTAATTTTTGGTTACAAAAAAAGCGGAGATGATAATTGGACTAGCCTCTTGCCGCGTTCGCAGCTCGTAGTCGATCCATGAGTTCGACTGATGCGTCATCCTGTAGACAACTACATTGGCTGGGGGTGCCCTCGTGCCATCCTGCTACGAAGACAATACCGCACATCGATAACAATCGTTACCAACGCCAAAGCGACTGAGTGTCTCCCAAACAACCAAGAGCAAACGTTTCCGGGCCGGGAATGCCGTTGTCCCTGCTTTCGTCTGCAGCACTCATACTACGCCTGACTATACGGGATTACTGCTACTATCACGATGAAGTTCTTTGCCACGCTCTTCCTCCCCCTTCTCCCCATAACTGTGGGTATTCACGCAGTCGCCGCTTCAGAGCAGATCGTCCTTCCCAACGCCCCAATAATGGACTCCAACCGACCCCTCTCGAATGCCCGTCCGACGCTCTTCGACCTCCTCACGATCGAGTCACGCACTTCCATCTTCTTTTCCTATGCCAGAGAACTCCAACTAAGTCGCATGTTCGTCAACATGGACTCGAACCTCACATTATTAGTCCCCACGAACAAGGCTGTGATGGCCTTGGCGAAGAAACCGTGAGTCTTATTCTAACCGCCTTCGGAACGATGTTGAACCGATATCGGCTGTTCGCATGACGTGGACTTTTAAGTCACCAAGGGCCTGTCCCAATTGATGATGGCATCAAGCTATCCGAACAAGAGTTAGAGGAGCGGTCAAGCAGGAATGTCGAGCGTTGGGTGTCCCTCCACATCATTCCGGTTCGTGAACTTCACGTCCACCCATGAACGTTCGATTCACATTTCCCGGGCTCTAGGGCTCTCACATCTCACTTCCATCGCTCACGTACCCAACGCTAGTGGAGGGAAAGACTGTCACCTTTAAGGAGATCAACCAGGACACGACCATGTCGGAATGGAAACGGGTTTTGATTAACGGCAACATCCAGATTATCGATAAGAAAGAGGTTTGATCCTCCATTTAGTACCCCTGTGGATGCTGACCTCATTACTTTGAAGGCGATCAATGGAGACATCTATGTCATTGATGGTACCATCCAAGACGATTAACTTGAGCCTTCTAACTTAGCTCCCTCATATCCGGACATCGAATGCTGTAAGCTGTAAGATAAACGGGCCGGTGATGCTATGGCCGTTCTTATCTTCGCGTATCTTATCTTATGTACGGATTATTGTATCTCAGAGAGACAGTTTCAGATTCATCACAGCTTTGCAAACGACAAGCACCCGCATTCCTTGTTGGCTTCTGCGCCATTGTCTAGTTGTGTCCATAATAACTTATGCGGCTGGCATAACCACTTCTCCGACGTGGATCTCTGATTTGAGGAACGCACTAAGGATCCTGTCAAGTCTGATATTTAACGCAGTATGACCAATGAACTCATATTGGTTGTTCCCATTTCCTTTCCTGCTCCCGACAGTGGGCTAATTGCCCAATTTTGAGGCCATCCAAATGATGTCAAGTGACTTTTGGTTACCGCACGACCATTGTTCTGCGTTGTGTCAATTCACAACGTTAAACTGGATTCTAGTGACATACCGACACCTTACGAAATTCTCAAGGGGAAAAGAGTCACGCCAAGTCGTAGATCATCTATGAGGAACAGGACCTTCTCGTTCTTTCTTTACTGTTACAATTGAAGCTTCGAGGTACAAAGAAATCTACGATCGCGCTCTTTTCTTTCTCTTACAGCCGCGCAAATGGTGGGACAGTCGTGTCGAAGAAACGTACATAACCAAAACATCCAGATGCAAAGCTTACAGTTCCTCCCACGGGTTGTGGGAAAGAGTTCACGCATTGTAACTGGAAGCAGAGACATTGCCACCGCGACCAGTCCAGTTGACGTCTTACAAGTGGTCGATAAGGTGAGTAATAGTTCGAGAGCTGAAACAGGACACTCACGAATATCCTCGCCGGCCTTGAGCCGCGCGTTCTCCTTCCCTGGGAGGACACGGAAGGTGTGAGCACCAAAGTAATCGCGCTGCGCCTGGATGAGATTGGCTGGGAGAACGTCACTGCGGTACCCGTCGAGGAAGGCAAGTGCTGTGCTGAACGCAGGAACGGGGATACCCCAGAGGGTAGCCTGAGCAATAATCCGTCGCCAGCCCGGCTGTGCTTTGTGGATAGCTGAGAACCCAGTTCAGTGCACAAATCAACCAATGTGGGTGGCCAAAGACGCCCACCTTTGTTGAAGAAGCCATCGAAGAGTAGAGACTCAAGGTTCGGGTTTTTCTCGTATGCAGAGGTAATGTCGCCAAGGAAAACGGACTGCATAGACGGGATGGGCACATCGGACATAATAACCGGTGTTTACACTATCCTCACCTTGATGATGCAACCTCCGCGCCAGATGCGAGCAATGCTTGCGTAGTTCAGGTGCCAACCTAGCTCTTTGGCAGTCTCACGCATGAGCATGAAGCCTTGCGTATAAGAGATAATTTTGGAGGCGTAGAGAGCCTGTTCCAGGTCATCAATGAACTGTTTCTTGTCGCCGCGGAATGTCTCCTTCTCTGGTCCGGCGATAGCCTTGCAAGCACGGGTACGTTCCGCCTTGATGGCCGATAACGTACGGGCAAATACGGCCTCACCAATAAGTGTGACTAAGGGGATCTGTCAGCATGACTAAGAACGAATGCGTCCAGACCAAGAGATGATACCGGGAGTTCCAGCGTCGAGGGCGTTGATAGCTGTCCACTTGCCGGTACCTTTCTGGCCAGCTTGGTCGAGAATCTTAGTAACAAGGGATTCTCCATCATCGTCCTTGAAGCGCAAGATGTTGTAGGTGATCTCGATCAGGAAAGAGTCGAGGACACCCTTATTCCACTTCTCGAAAATGTCAGCAATCTCGTCCTCAGCAAGTCCAAGACCACGCTTCAAGATATCGTATCCCTCAGCAATGAGCTGCATGTCGCCATACTCGATACCTTAAAAAGAAATCACATGGACCCGAGTAAACGGTATGGGTGGATGGACACCAACCGTTGTGCACCATCTTCACATAGTGACCAGCGCCGGATTCACCCATCCAATCAGAACAAGGGTCACCCTGAACCTGGGCCGCGGTTTTCTGGAAAATCTCCTTAATTGCGGGCCATGCATCCGGGGAACCACCGGGCATAAGTGAGGGGCCATAACGGGCGCCCTCCTCGCCACCAGAGACACCGGAACCGACGAAAAGGAGCCCCTTAGCTTCGAGCTCCGCAACACGGCGGATGGTGTCCGGATAGTGAGAATTACCGCCGTCGATGATGATATCACCCTTTTCGAGGTGAGGGGTTAGCTGTTTAATGAAATCATCAACGGCGGAGCCTGCTTTGACGAGGAGGACGATCTTGCGAGGACGCTTGAGCTTTGCGACAAGCTCTTCGATGGAGTGAGCCCCCTGTACGTTAGTTCCTGTATTGGAGTGAGGGCCGATAAGGAGAACGGATCACAAGCGATGCACGGATGTTACCTTTGGCTTCATTCGCAAGGAAGTGATCGACTTTGGACGTTGTACGATTATAAGCAATGACGGTGAAACCTTTGTCATTCATATTAAGAATGAGATTTTGGCCCTATGATGGAAATAATAAGGCCCGGGGGAGAAGCGGGAGGGAAATAAGAGAACCATGACGGCCAGACCGATGAGGCCGATATCTCCACTAGAAGGATGATGTTAGCGTGGTAATAAGATGAGAAGAGTATACCAACGTGGCCATGGTGTTGAGGATAGTTTGAACTCGTGAGGAGGCTATGGCGTAAAGATGAGTTGTGGTGGAAAGAGGATGACCTCTTTGACGGGGGGAAAGTTGCCTCCGATTTTATCCATGTCATTGATCAATCTCCGGTCCGCCTGGACTGACCTGAATCGTACTCTGCTATCCCACGAACGCTGACTGTACAACCACAGCAACCGCAACCCTGTGACTGAACAGTAATATACTGTATTGGCTCGCTTAATGACTATCATACAGTTACTCAACTACCCGTGACCTACAACAAGTACCGAGACATTCTCATCCTTTTCCGAATCTGACCTTCTGTCCTCTACCCCTTCCGCTCAGCCTCTTGCTGAAGCGCGTATGTACCTATTAGCGCTCTATTAAGAGTCCGCTGGCGCACTCCCTTTCAATCTGTTGCGAGGCGTTCCCGTCTCAGTTCCAAGGCCTCTTTACGACCATTTGCTACCAACACCCTCCCCGGTTGTCTCACAAGGAGACGGCGACAGAACAATGAATCCAACTCAGACGAACCGCCGTCCCACTGCCTCACTACCCACCCATATTGTGTCACCGCTGGATCCCCTACTAATCGTACACCAGGGATGGGTGTTGAAGAAGAGGCGGAAGAAGATGCAGGGTATGCATTCCTGTCATTTCTTACCCTTCGTCTAACAAGACCACAGGCTTCGCGCGGAGATACTTTATGCTATATCAGGACGGTCGTCTATGTTATTCCTTCGGACCCGGAAAGCCCGTCAGAGATGAGCTGTCGATGCCGCAAGCTGCCCTTTCTTCTGCGAGTAGGTCCAAAGACATACACATAGACACAGAGAAGGCCACTTTTCATATAAAATGCATGAACACCGAGGACTTCGATACCTGGATGACTGCTCTTCGGTGAGGCAATCCATCTGCCTCGTCAACTGGGGGCTAAATGAATCAAGTAATTTCACTGTCCCCTTTCTGGATCCTCGATTGTTGGTATCTAGACGCAAGTCATCCATAAGCAGGGCTGCGTCAAGAATAGGCTTCAATCAGGCCAGCAAGACCTCGGGTTTGTTGGACGAAATGCGTACCGTTGGTGCCGTTATCACTATACTAGGATCTCTCTCATCCATCACACAGACCATTGAAGAGCTGGAAAACGCTGTGCAGGCCTGGTACCAAACGGAACATAAAAAGCGCATTCCCAGTTCTTCTAAGCCAAAGTCCGACAAGGAAAAGGAAAAGTTGAAAGACGCGTCGAAGGAGGGCATGTTTGGTATCTTCAAGAAGAGTGAGCATACTTACCTCCTTCCTTCATCACGCTAAACGTGTCGATCTAACATAAGAAAAGGTCACAGCTCTGGGCATACCCCGCCGGAAGTGATCTCAACCACCGATGACAAGTCGTCTATAACAGACGCCGGGACCCCCTCCAGTCCCTATGATCGTTTACAATCGGCGATTTCCTCATTAAAGGCTCAGCATGTAACTCTCAGTGGCTTGGTCCCACTTGTAGACAACAATCCTCCAAGCGTTCATGCGTCGCCGCTACCAGCGACTGTCGAAGAGCCATCCTCCGATGGGAGCCATAGCCCAGGGCAAATTTCCAGTCCAATCGCGCGGAAGACTTGGGCATCTACCGTCACCTCTCTGAGTGATGGGGGTAGCATCTGGTTTGATGCAATGGACGAGCCTGATGGCGCTGAAGAGTTCTTCCTCGATCCTCCGCCTATGGAGGCGGGTGCATTTGAAGACCGCATGCCAGTGTTAGACGGACAGAGTTGCTCCCACCTCTCTGGGGAATCGTCCGACACAGATGAAGAGGAAGGAGTGGGGCGCCTCTCACTTGCAGTTAGCGAACGTGGAGCAAGAGCTGGTGCCCAACATGTGGCGCACAGGACAACGCTACCTAGCGGCCCAGTTGCAGATGAGGGAAGTCTATTCGCTTTATTCAAGAAGAACGTCGGGAAGGTAGATTTCATCGATACTCTATGTGTTGAACACCTCCTCACTCCATCTATGAAAAGGATCTCTCCAGTATCGCATTCCCCGTGACTTTCAACGAACCTCTCACACTCCTTCAACGAACGGCGGAGGAAGTCGAATACTATAATCTACTCCATGAAGCTTCCCAAGCTCAAGATCCCGTTGAACGCATGTGCTACGTTGCGGCTTTCGTCGTATCTGGCTATGCGCATACACGACACAGATCTAGCCGGAAAGGGTTGTAAGTCCCTACAGATTTATTTACGTTGTATGCGTGTTCACGTGAACTTGAACCAGCAACCCTTTACTTGCGGAAACATTTGAGATACCAGAGCTGAAGTTCATTTCTGAGAAAGTCAGCCACAACCCTGTAGTTATGGCTTACCATGCGGAAGGCGAAGGCTGGGAACTGTATGCAACGTCTTCCGGGAAGACAAAATTTTGGGGTGAGTAGCGGACTGGTAGGCATCCGACCAGGAATTGCTGACGTAGTCGTATCTGTCTCCTAGGTAAAAGCTTAGAAATTATACCCCTGGGTACAAACCACCTCAAGATTGGATCTGATCACTACCGATGGTAAATACAGACCCGCGCCATGAGACTACAAACAGGGAGCATGACACCATCGCTTTCAGGACAAAGCCCTCTTCCTTCATGCGTAATTTGATGATGGGGGCTAAATACTTCGAACATACCGGCAAGATGACGATCGACAATGTCTCAACCGGGGCTCGTTGCGTGGTCGAATTCAAGGAATCAGGTTACTGGGGAGTAGCCAATCAAGTCTATGGCGCTGTGTACTCCCCTACAGGGGAGATCGAGACCACCCTGGAGGGGAAATGGGACGAGGGCTTAGCGCGCAAACTGAGTCCCAACCACCTGCAAATCTTGTGGAGGGTGGCACCTTTCCCAAAAAATTCCCTCGACATCTACGGCTTCACGGCCTGGGGTGTCGCGCTCAACGAGATCACCGCGGATCTGCATGACGGACTCCCGCCGACGGACTCGCGCTGCCGCCCGGACGTGCGCGCGCTGGAAGAGGGAGAGCTCGATCGCGCGGAGGCGGAGAAGGAACGTTTGGAGGAGCTCCAGCGAGAGCGCCGGAGGTTGGGGCAGGTCCGCGAACCTCGATGGTTTAGACTCGAGGGTGATGAATGGGTCTATGCGGGAGGATATTGGGAGCAGCGGGCCAAGGGATGGAAAGGACTAGAACCCTTATGGTAATTAATACAGGCCCATACCCTTCGTCATATCTTAGCTGGAAATTCACTCGTTTGGTTTAATGGATGTCCGTGGCGCATTAAAGGTTTATTGTACGTTTCTATACGACACGGTGTGCCGCGCCCAGCCCACAGATAATTTATGTTCCTGTGCTACCGGAAGTCATGCGTAGCTGATCGCCGCAGTGAAATTTTGAAGGCCCCACTGTCCCTGAGCGAAGGTGTTCTGGACCTACGACGTGCCTAAGACTCCCGGTTTGCAGCACCGATAATAGGCCGAAATTTTGAACACTATGGAGCCACTACTGATGATCTCATAGGCAAGCAGGAGACTTGGCTGAAGTGGAGAAAGTTTGGAGAGTTCATACAACAAGACATGTCCTCTCACTGGCATTTGAAGACCGTCAGCCAGAAGTCGGATCGTCGTCATTCGCCGGCCGGGTATAGAGGACCAACGGATGCACCTTAGTGGATGTGAAGGGGATGCATACGACACACTGGTAGGCTCCCTCGGAGTAGAAACCTCGATCCTTGAACGCTGAATGAGGGGGACAAGTCCACAGCCTAGGACTGCGCAATTTGGCTGCTACACCCAAGTTAATACCACATGTGCGGCCCACGCTATCGCCGATGTCCAACATACGCCATGGTCATGGTCAGACTCGAGTCTAGTTCCAGCGGTATAATATCATTCGTTTCATTGGTCGGCAGATATAAAGGCTTACTAGGGGGATCTTCTCCACCGTATTTTGGCGTTACCGAACAAATCTCCATGTTCCCAACAACGTACTTGAGCAACTTGAACATTCCTGAGTCTGGTAAAGGGTCTGTGGGTGGCGCGATGGGTGGCGCGAAAGAGCCCCGGAAAGAGATGTCGGAAAGAGATGTCATGGCGGCGATGGAAAAGAGCGTCTGATGTGTGGACCTGACTCTCACCACATTAATCGAGTTTTGGAATTGCACGCACTCTGATTTTGCGAGATTCTTCTGATCCAGGTGTTCAATTGTCAACGTTCAACTTTGCACGTTTATTTCACGTTCACGGCTTCCGCCGAGTGCGCCTGTCAAACCAATCGCCAATCATGGAACAGACGCGCGAAAATCACTGGTCGATCTTCGCATTCTCGCCATCATGTCCTTCCGGGTGACCTTACGGCGTTGGGCACCCCGGGGACTCACGCGATCACTTGCGACCCACGCATCTGCTCCAGAAAAACTGTGTTCGTCTATCACACCGCCCTATGCCCTACTTCTGGACAATTTGGCCAAAATACGGAAGCGGCTTAACAGGCCTCTCACTCTGGCCGAGAAGATCCTCTACAGTCATCTTTACGATCCCGAGAATGGGATTGGCGAGGGCGGTATTCAGAGAGGCACAACTTACCTTCAACTTCGGCCAGAGAGAGTAGCCATGCAAGATGCCTCTGCTCAGTGAGATCATAGTCGCATTCAATCCCAGACGCTAAATTTACGTATAATATCGTTAGGATGGCTTTGTGAGAATCCCATTGGAGACGACTTGCTTCGCACTCACCCATGTTCGGGCTTGTCATACAGATTGCAGTTCATGAGTGCTGGGCTCGACAGGACAGTTGTTCCTACCAGCATACATTGCGACCACTTGATTCAGGCATCTACGGGGGCCGATGCAGACCTGAAGGTACAGTCGTCGTCACGGTGGTTCTCGCTTGGTTGACGAAACCATCTTACATTTGCATGCAGCGTTCTATTGTCTCCAACAAGGAAGTCTTTGACTTTCTGGAGAGTGCAGCGAAGAAATACGGTATAGAATTCTGGAGACCGGGCTCTGGGATCATCCATCAAATCGTGCTCGAGAACTATGCCGCTCCTGGAATGCTCATGTGAGATTGGTTTCACTGTTGTCGTTCTGTCCCATTCACTGGAACCCGTCTCCTCTAGGCTTGGTACCGGTAAATAGAGATCTACCGTCCGTATTGATGATCCCTAGTTAAGCCACTGTTTATAGACTCGCACACGCCCAATGCTGGTGGCCTCGGGATGCTCGCAATCGGAGTGGGTGGTGCTGATGCAGTTGACGCTATGACTGGCACGCCTTGGGAACTCAAGGCACCTAATGTTGTCGGTTCGTCCTTGTTCACTGTCTTTTCTCTACATATTGATCGGCTGGACAGGCATACACGTCACGGGTAGACTCAACGATTGGGCCACAACGAAGGACTTGATCCTATACCTTGCAGGAAAGCTCACGGTTAAAGTCAGGAGTCAGATGTCATAAGTGAAATTTCTTTTCTTCGCTGACACTCACCAAGGGTGGTACTGGCCGGATACTCGAGTATTTCGGACCCGGAATCTCTACTCAATCATGCACTGGTACCAGCTTTCCTTTCCTTTCATGGGTTTGTTATTTATGTGCATGTAGGTCTCGCGACAATCGCCAACATGGGGGCGGAAGTGGGTGCAACGACATCAACCTTCCCGTACACCCCTAGCATGCGAGCCTATCTTCAAGCGACGCAACGCGGCCCAGTAGCACGCGCCGCTGATGAAGCCGCTGCCAAGGCATTCTTGAGTGCCGATGCTGGTGCGAAGTATGATGAATTGATCGAGATCGTGAGTGCATCAACCTTCGTTTTCCAACAAGCTAGCTTACATCAACAGGATCTGTCGAGCATTGAGCCCACAATCAACGGGCCTTTCACTCCGGACTTAGCCACCCCCTTGTCCAAATTTGCTTCATTTGTGCAGGAAAACGGGTGGCAGGATAGAATATCCGCGAGCCTGATTGGCTCCTGCACAAATAGTTCGTACGAGGATATGGTAAGTCACTGGTGTGCTTGTGCGACGCGATGTCATCTGGAGCGACCTTCCCACAGACGCGAGTAGCAGACCTGGCGCAACAGGCGCGAACGGCTGGATTAACGTCTAAGGTATGAGTGACGGTTATCTGCTTGATCATTTTTGGACAGCCTGTAGGTTCCCTTTCTCTGTACCCCTGGATCAGAACAAATACGGGCAACGATGGAGCGCGACAAAATAACGGGAGTTCTTGAGGACGTTGGGGCCGTCGTCTTAGCCAATGCTTGTGGACCTTGCATTGGACAGGTACATCGCATCGCATTCATTTGGCTCGATTATGTATTTATATTCTCGTCTCTGCAGTGGAAACGCGAGGACACAAAAGAGGGTACTAATGGTGTGTCATATGCTCTCCCCTTGGAATATGTGTTGACTCATGCAAAGCGATTCTGACTTCCTTCAACCGGTATGGACACACTCTTTCCTTGAGCGACGGGCTTACATTTTGATTTAGCAACTTCAAGTCGCGAAATGACGGCAATAGCCTTACGATGAATTTCCTCGCTTCTCCCACAATAGTGACCGCAATGGCGTTCTCTGGGAAGCTTTCCTTCAATCCCATGACTGACTCGTTGACGTTGCCTTCCGGGGAGCCTTTCAAGTTCAAGCCGCCTTCGGGACAGGACCTTCCATCGTCTGGTTTCGCGCCCGGTGATACATCGTATCAACCACCACCGATGCCAGACCCTCAAGCTGAGACAGAAGTCGTCATTCGCAAAGATTCGCAGCGACTTGAAGTGCTAGAGCCTTTCCTTTCTCATTTCAAGGATGGATCCATCCTGGAACTACCGCAAATGAAGGTGCTGATGAGGGTTAGAGGAAAGTGCACTACGGACCATATTTCCGCTGCGGTAAGTTCCTCTCATTGTTCATCGGCCGCGACTTAAGTGTCTCTTCGACTAGGGTCCCTGGCTCAGGTACAAGGGACACCTCTCCAATATCTCAGAGAACCTTCGTGAGTTATTCCTCTCCGTGCGGAATAACTGATCTGACTTTCTTCAATCGCCCCAGTGATCACGGTGGGTCCAAACGAATGCTATGCATATGGTCTCGGTATCGATTAATGATCAGGCCGTCAATGACGAAAATGGAGAAGTGAATGTTGCCCTTGATCATGACCACGGCCCGGCGCAACCAGCCACGGATACGATACCAGGGGTCGCCAAGAAGTTTAAGGGACGAGGTCAACCTTGGGCGCTTGTTGTAAACGAGAATTACGGCGAAGGCAGCGCTCGCGAGCACGCTGCCTTGCAGCCACGTTTTTATGGTAGATTGCATGCTCCATATCGTTCAGCTCTGTCGCTGACACGTTTGATAGGTTGTGCGATGATTATTGCGCGTTCGTTTGCCCGTATTCACGAAACCAACTTGAAGGTAGGATCGAATTGTCCTTCACTGCTCTGTCGGGTATGAAAAAGGTATCTTGGGATTTTACAGAAGCAGGGAATCTTGCCCTTGTGGTTCGCGGACAAGAACGACTATGGCCGGATTGGTTCTGGGGATGTTCTAGAGACGATGGGAGTCCACGACCTTATTTCAGGTAAACCCGACGCAGTTGTCCGTGTCAAAGTGACGACGCGTACTGGAGAGTCGTTCGAAATCCCGACGAAGCACACAATGTCGAGTGACCAGCTTAAATGGTTGCGAGCGGGGTCTGCATTAAACCACATACGGTCTCAGCTAGGGAAGAGGTAGTAGTGCAAGTAGCGAGACAGACAATAATATATCAAATTTTCGACATTGATGGCATGTAGCCGAGATGCAGTATGGCCATGTCATTCCCACGTCAAGATTTCAATGATTTCACGAATGATTCCATAAGAGCGATGCTTGAAACGGTCTCATCACCTTGACTGTCATATATCGGCAGCGAGGAGGGTCATTAACACCCTCCCTCGATTACTCCGGTACGTACTACTGACAAGTGCTACGGTGTCATAGTAACTCGTCTTGCGTCATGTCATGGGACAAGGCACCGCCGTAGCCATCGGGAGTTGCCGTTAAAACGTTTCCTCTTTATCGACCTTTTAATTCTTACAGCTCCAACTTGAAGCCTTTCATCCTTTAACTTATGCTCGTCCTTGCAACTCTACACAGGCTCCTCGCTCAAGTAATCAGCTCTCCAGGTCTACACACTGCCGCCCTCTTGACCCCCAATGGCCAACTAATTTCCTACGCCTGCGACTCGACCCGGTCAAAGGACAACGTCCGTCTAGTCGTTGGTTTGAGCAGCGAGATATGGCTCGAGGTCGCCGATCAGGGTATCGGGATGGTGGACAGCGAGGTTGGTACTTGCCTTCATCGTTGCAATATTTCAGCCCTGAACTCAAAAGCCATCGTTAGCTCGGGCGCATCCTCGTCATGGGCGTTCAAGATGCCGCGGTCGCAACGTCCCACTCCGGCACCAAGTCGTCGCCGGCGAATAGTGCCAACACAGATCCTGCGTCCAATAAGCCTCTGATGTTGGTGGCCCTCAGCGCGACTGAAGCCGTTGGATGGGACGACCTTGAGGCCAAGGTGAGCACCTTCTACGCCTCACGAACGAGTCAGGCTTGTTGATTGACATTCGCGTTCGCGTCGCTTTCACAAAAGGGAAGAGAGCTGACTCAACACTTGTCCCGACCCGTCAGCAGGCTTCGTAATCCCTTGGCGGCCGCGTCCGCGTCAACGCCGAGTCCTCCTGCCACACGACATGGTCGCTGAGAGCATTGACCCGCTTCTCGCTTTGGCTTCACAAAAGTACCCTTTGCCTGCTATATTCGTTCTATTATTCGCTTTTGGCTTTGCACGAGATTCACCTGCTACATACTTATTAGACTTTGGGTCGTATTTCTACAGCATCATTGCTTGATTCCCGCTCGGTTACCCTTATGTATTCTAGAGTCGCTGGGTATATTTACAACAATCACGACATTATCATTATACCGTATATAATATATAGTATTGGTCTGCACGGTCCTGAGATGCGAGTACGAGGAATGGTTCGGTGGTATGGAATGTTGTGATTACTTATAAGCCAAGCCAGCCGAGTCTCATGGTCGTCACGTCATCGCATCGTCCTCCCCATCCCCAACGGGCAAGGCGTCGTACAGCTCACCTTCTAGGCGAATATGAGACGATGCTCCATGGCTCGTAGCATCGGCCTCTTTCGTTGCTATCGACTGCAGTCCCAATGGATGCCTTACAGTACTTCCAGAGTTGCGGTTGCGGGACAACCTGCGCACGCGACGCGTCCAACGCCGGCGGAAGCAATTCTTCACCAACCGGCCGTGGCGTCGTCATCACCTCCGGACCCTTATTTACTGCTGAAACCGCAACTGGACCACCTCAGAGAGAGGCTCTTGAACTTGGTCGGGTCCGCCCACCCCACTCTCACCGACATCGCCAAGTATTATTTCTTGCACCCATCCAAGCAACTCCGTCCGGTGCTCATCCTCCTCATCTCGCGCGCGACCAACGGCCTGGGTTCAGATTGGGACCTGAAGAAATGGGCCGCTGAATGCGAGGGCGCGGGCGGACGCGCAGAGGAGCTTGACAGCCCGCTCTCGCGCCCTGACGTGCTGAACGATTGGAACCCGAGCATGCCAGACCATACCGCATCCTTCGCTTCCGTCTTCTCCCTCGTCTCCCCACGTCCGCCCAAACCCCCACCGTCGTCTCCGCCCTCACGACGGGCTCCCTCCTCGTCGGAGTCCTCGACGCCGCCCG
>Ga0307510_10006784_pt1 | contig 13654 bp, 21 predicted proteins | sample 12_EM_MG_FD_207224 | JGI IMG/M metagenome (GOLD analysis project Ga0307510, IMG submission 207224) | Populus trichocarpa ectomycorrhiza microbial communities from riparian zone in the Pacific Northwest, United States - 12_EM | ecosystem: Host-associated > Plants > Roots > Unclassified | place... | reverse complement strand
TCAGACGTCGTAGGCACATACGTTTCCCGTAGATCCACAGGAATGAACCCGACAATTTCCAATCATGGAAGGTGCTGCTTTGTATGAACCACTCGGCGGTTCCTTCGTGACGGGCATCACTAGCAATGTTGAAATTTAGGGAATGATCTGGAGGAGATAGCCAGGTTTTGATGCGGTCTTGTCGCTGACTCCCTGCGAGATAGTCAGTATTTCAATAATAGGCAACGAGGGAATGGGGGAGAAAACGGACGGCTCAAATCGCCAAATTCCTTCGCAATCTGTTGTCCTATTTTCTCGACGCCTGATCATATAACGCCGATTAGGATGGTGCGAGAGACTCATTGAACATAATTTTTGCGCACCACTGATGACTTGGTCACCAATGCCCCGCACCTCGCCACCGATGCCCGCCACTGCATGAGCGACGCTATGTGTCGCCTTCAACCCTTGCGCAACCGCCATCCGAACTTCCTCCTGCGTCAAGTTTTCGAGCCTCTGTAGGGCATCCTCGATGTCCCTCCTTCCCACCAACTTCTTCAGAAACTTTTCTAAATCAACGGTAAGTACCCGCCGATAGCACAACCGCTGCCAGGGATAGGGTGTGGGGAGGGTCGACTCACTCGCTTTGTTCTGCTTGATTTCCCTCGTCGCGATTGCGAGGGTGAAAAGCACCTCTGCCATTATTTTGACTATCGTGTCCGTCATTCCCGCGTTCGATGGAACGTCAATATACGCCTCGAGTCGTCGGAAAAACCCTTCGATGCGCTCAAACAGTTCCACCAGTGTGCCCTCATTATCCCTCGCACCCTGAACCGCCTACCAGCGAGATGCATTCAGTTCCGCGCCACAATGACGGGGGAGAGTGTGACCCTGAGAACGGGGGCTCGAGGAGGACACTGACCGATAGAAGGACGCCGATTCCACTGAAAATGACCCCAGCGGGTGGGTACGCCTTCAAAATGCGGATTCTCGAAGTGAGTCACCCATCTTCCTAGTTTGTCTTGGACATCCAGAGTGGGACTTACCAGGCTCACACCGTCCCCGACGGTAGAGGAAAATGCAATGAGGACTTTGATCGTGGGATCAAGCCACTTTGTCAACTTGCTGTCATCATTGCTACTTCCGGATTGATCGAACCCAGGTATTTCTTGCCGAAGCGTATTGAGGACCGCGTCAGGAGAGCCGCAGTTTTCGAGCTTGGAAAGTAGTGGATGGGATCGGAGGTCTTTTCCGGTCTTCTTCCTGTAAACCTCCAAGGCGTTATCGAAGATCGATTGATAGTTCGAGCGTGAGGATGTTGTAGCGGAAGTTTGGGACATGGTGTTCGCGGTTGGGAAAGGAACAAGAAATGTGGCGGGTACGTATGAGAGAAACAAGCCTGGGACAGGACAGGCCGGGATTCCTTGCCTCGTGCAGGAGTCGTGATGGTACTGGGGCTACTCACGTAACTCACCTTATCGATTTTTTTCGTGGGAAAGAGTCACGCCCAGGCGTCAATTGCCATTCAGCATACATATTAAATTTGAGAGAGATTGATTTGTTATTCCATGAAAGGAGTCAAGCCGGGCTTAACAGTGAATTCAGAGAGAGAGAGAGAGAGAGAGAGAGAGAGAGAGAGGAATAAGGTCACGATCCCGAGGGATGAGGAACGCGGCGGCGCGAAGGAAAGAGAGGGGAAATGAACCGCAGATGCCTGCACCGGTTGGCTCTATTCTTCCCAGCTCGGCGAGGCCAGGCGAGGGGGTTTATATACACGACTAAAAACAACTTGAAGTACTAGTACTCCACGCGCGAGACGACTCGGAGTGGAGGTAGAGAAAGAGGACTTGATACATTTCCAGTGAGCGTTGTAAATGGACATGCTTTCTGAATTCGATACTTCGAGCTGCGAATAACCGAGCAGCTTCTTATTGATGCAGGAAATCGACTGAAGTCTCTAACTCTTAGCACATTCAACAACTACTGAATATCATTAATGCTCAGCTTGTGACAACTGACAAATCTTACACGCGCCGCTGAGTAACGTTACGATACTTGGTAGGTAGTAGTATTGTATACCCCCGACGTGGCTAAATACGCACTAAGATAGCTGATCGGCGGCAGCTCGGACTTGCACCCAGCTTAGCGGGCTCAGAACCGAAATTTCTTGGCAACTGCTTAGGCCATCGTAAGCTGATGATAAGTGACATCCAAGATTGCACTCAGCTGTTTTCAAAATTTCTGATGTCTCTACGGAGTGATCTGGTGGAGTTAGACAGGTTCTGAGACGTTCTTGTCGCTGATAACGTGAAAAGTCGTCAGCGTTTAAAAGGTGGGGAGAAGACCGACGGACGGTTCAAATCACCTTCCTTCGCAATCTGTCGTCCGATTCTCTCGACAGCTATTCACATAAACGCTGTTTAGGATGTGCACGTGACAAGTCGAACACGATTTGCGCACCCCTGCTGACTTGGTCACCCACTCTCTCCACCTCGCCGCCGATGCGCGCTGCTGAGTGAGCGACGCCACGGGTCACCATCCGAACTTCGTCTTGCGTCAACTTTTCGAGTCTCTGCAGGGCATCCCTGATCTCTGCCATGCCCACCAGGCCCTTCAAAATATTTTCTGAAAACAGAAAAAGTGATCAGGGATGGGCTTGGCTTTGAACCCAATCGCTACCCGGGACGTGTTTGGGGCGATGCCATGGGCGGGTCGACTCACCCGCTTTGTTCTCTATGACTTCCTTCGTCGCGATGGCGATTATAAAAAGGACTTCCGCCATGATACTCACTGCCGCGCCCGTCATCCCCGCGTTTGATGGGACATCGATGATGTATGCCTCGAGTCGTCGGAAAAAACCTTCGATGTGTTCAAATAGTTCGACCAGTGTGTCGCTCGTACCCTGGACCGCCTACCAACGAGACGCGTTCAGTTCGGCGTCACATTAACGGGCGAGGGCGGCCCCAGGGCCCAGGCCTGACTGACAGCGGCGGGGGCGCTCTCACCGATAAAAGGATGCCGATTCCGCTAAATATGACGCCAGCGGGCGGGTATGCCTTTAAAATGCAGATTCTCGAACTTGAGTCCCCCAATTTCCGAGTCTGACTTGGACATGGTACTTGCCAGGCTCACACGTCCCCCAATGATTGACGATAATGCAATGAGGACCTTGATTGTCGGATCGAGCCATTTTGTCAACTTGTTGTCATCGCTATCAGTGCTCCCTGGTTCATCGAACCCGGAGATTTGCTGCTGAAGCGTGATAAGAACTGTATCAGGAGAGTCGCAGGTCTCGAGCTTGGAAAGTAGTGGATGGGAACAGAGGTCCTTCCCGGTCTTCATCCTGTAAACCTCTAATGCATCATCAAATATCAATTGGTAGTTTAAGCATGAGGGCGTCGCAGTGGAATCAGGGGACATTGTGTTTGTGGATCAAGAACGATGGGAAATGTCGCGGGTGAGGTGGAGAAACACCGCGTGTAAAAGATCATTCTGGAACAACTTATCGATTATCATAGGAAGCAGTCATGCCCAGGCCTCGATATCATTCAGCATACTTGAGTAGAGGAAGAAGTGATATGTACTCTAGTCCATACCATTATCCCGCAATGGCCATTAGTTGTTAAAATACATTCGTACATGCAAAACAATCAAAAAAAAAAGGAAAGAGAAGAAAGTGGTAATCAGATTATGAGACAAACGTAACAGGTCATAAATAGAAGCCCCAGAGAGTAAGCGAGAACAGTGCAAGAATGGATGGTATGGATCGTGCGCAAAGGTATCCACAAGGGCCGACGGAACGACGGAAATATTCCCGGACAGATCGCGGGGGTACAGCACTATCTACTGCAGAGGAGCAGGAGGTATTTCGGGCACGGCTGGCACCTCTGGGATGCGAGACGCGCCTCCTGGCCTCTGAGCCTTCCGTTTCTGCTGCTGTCGCTCCCGCTGTTCCTGTTCTGCTTGCATCGTCGCCAAGATCTGCAGCTGCTGCGCGATAAAGTCCGACGTATTCGACCTTGACGGGAGCGTCAGTGTAGGCATACAACGAGAAACGGCGAATCGATTAGACAGAACGTACCGCATCCGGAGAATCCGCAGTATAGTTTCCCCACTACTGATTTCTTTTTCCTCTTTCTTCTCTCGTTTGCGATCTTTAATCGTTCCGAGATTCCGTTGCGAATAAACACTCTTCGCCCGCTTCTTAATGGACGGTGAAGACCTGAGCGTCTGCTGCATCATACGAACACACTCCTCCATAAGCATATCCCTGTTAGCCAAGCATCAGTAAGTGCCCACATCATGTGAGAGAAACGCACGTGTTCCAGTCGTAGTATAACCGAATTGAGACGATGTCACGGTATTTCTGGTTCTGTAGGTTTTCGAGTGGAAGACCCTCTCCGCCAGCGTAGAAATAGTCTCGTAGGAACTAGAACGACAACCCATCAGCTGCCTTCGCACGTTTCGAAAGGTACACTCACCTTGAGCCATTTGAAAACGATGTCTACCTCCTGGTCAGTCAGCGGCTTCATGTCACTCGGCGCCTCTGAGAGTGGTGGGATAAGCAAGCCCTCTATCGTGGTCAAGATTTCTTTCCAGACTCGTGTCATGACGATCTCCTTCGTCGAATCTCCAAGGTACGTGTTCAGCGTCTGAAGGTTTGCCTCAAAGTAGTCGAAGAGCGCTTCGATAGCCTGTTCTATCTCGACGTCGGTGAACTCGCCCGGTTTGACGCGTGGCTTCTCGTCCGCGGGTAGCGGGATTTGGACTTCAGAGGCTGATCCGCCAAGTGCAGAGCGATACAACGCAGTTACGTTCCCAAGTGCCTTGTTGTAGTCCAGCTTTGAATCCCCCTTGACGAGCGATTTCAGGACGCTACGCGAGAGCGACTGACGAATGAACGGCGACATCTGATGTGTTGGATAGTCAACGATCTGCATATCACATGACACCATAGGGCACATACCTTGTCAATGAATATCCGGACCATATCACCCTCGCTACGCTTCAAGGAACGGAAACCGCGGCCGAAATAGAATTGAATGTCGTCCTTCTCGCCTTCCATACTCACTCGCAAAAGGATGCGCCCATTGGTATCGAGATTGAGCCATAAGTCATGCACGAGGAAGTCTCCGAAACGCTTTGGATCAAGGCAGACGTATTCTCTCCCAACCGTGTCGTGCTTGCCCACCAGCGCACGGTCTCGAACGCTGACCATCAACCAGAGGGCCTTCTCTACTGAGATGTCAAACGTTTCATCCCCTATAACCCCCAAGACTGTAAACCTCAAAGTCGAAAGCAGCATATGTAGGAAACGGCTCACATCGCGGGTTGAGTGTTTCGTATATCGTCCGTGTCTTCGCCACGCGATGTCCGTCTTGGTCACTCAGTGTGACAAAGGTGTCAAGTGTTGATGTTGGGCTGCTGTCCAACGGCACCAGATTCTCGGCCATGGCAATCTTAACCGTGAAAAGGAAACGTGGGTCCTCGTTCTTGTTGGGCACTGGTGGTGCGCATTCGATGATCTCTGCGAGTTTGTCCGCTTGGATTTGGTTATACATATTGTCCAGCAATTTCCGCGCCCCATCGACGTTATTCAATTTAACGCAGGACGCCGGCTGGAAGTTGAACGGCTCGACCTTCTTCTCGCCTTGTGTCAACTGCTTTGCCTTTTCGAGCCATGCGGAAGACTTCTGCGGTTGAAGATATTCGGTTGGTCGAGGGAACATTTCTGTCATGAAGAGTTCTTCGATGCTTCTGCAATACTGTTCGATGGCCTTGCTAATGGTCTATACAAAGACGCAGTCCGTCAGACGTCCGATTCACCATTATATCACGGACCCACTTTAGCAAGGCTAGTGAAGAACCGTGCTTGTTGGTACTCATCGGACCACTCCAAATCCTGCAAAAACGTGATCGGGCTTCGCAACGAGTCGAAAAGATCAACGATAGAAGAACTGAATCCGTCATCGTTCTCTTCCCGTTCGAACTTCAGATATACATTTCAGAATTTGGTCATGCAATTTTCTGCATGGACTGACCTTGTCTGCCGCGATCGCCTGACAGTAGTTACATCAGCGTAAAGCGGTCGGCATGAAACGACAAAAGCCACGCACCGCCTGTACCCATTGTGAGGTCTTGTTGTCAGTCTCAGTGAGCCATTGCCGAACATATGGCTCAAAATAGGCGGGAAGATCGAACTCGATTGGATGTCTAGGTAACGGGGTTTCGTCAACCAACAATCTCGGCCCAAATCTTCTAAAGGCGAACTCACCCTGGGCAAAACGCCTCGTACATGTCCAAAATCGTCCTCGTTCGCCGATATAGCGAGAAAATGTCCTGTATTGGCACGTCGGGCGTTGGCCCATTCATCGAGCCTTCGAACAACTTCTTCTTCGACGTCTCCAAATCGTTCAGGAACAACGGTACGGTCGCCTCCACGAGCAGCGCGACAAGATCGACACCGATGGGCGGACTCCCGTCCGCTGGCGTGTGTTGCAAGATCGGATCGGGAAAGCGCTTGTCGAGCGCCTTTGCGCGCTTCTCCATGTCATCTGTCATTAAGAGGAGCGGAAGCGCACGGTTCACACCAGGGGCGGATTGCAGCTCCTGGATTTGACGCTGATACCAGTGTGCCCCAAGCGCACGCACACGCTCTTTAACGTCTTGCACGCGCGCAATGATATCGACGTCGAAGCGTTCAAGGAGACCTGTCTCTTTGACCTGAGCGAGGACGTCAAGGTAGGCTAATATGTCGTCTTTCTTTAGGTCAGGCAGCACCTCCATGGCATGGTATACCGACGCCAGGAAGGTGCTGACAAGACCACCGTAGACGTTGATTAGGTATTCCGCCTACGCAGAGTAAGGGCTATAGTTATTGAATGGGGTCGAGGGGACATACATCATTGATCGTCCACTTTTCAAAACTGATTTCGTTCTTGACTTTGGATATACCTCCAAGCGCTTCTGGTACGCAATCCAAAGGTACCTCGTTACGTTCGTACAGATGTTTGATGTGGTCCAAAAAGCACGCTACGCGATACGGCTGTGAGATCCTCCATCGTAATGCACACTCATTGATAAGCTCTATATGTGGGTGTGACAAAATGCCGAGTGACACTTGATCGTCGTCGTTGACGTTTGGGTCATGCATGGCCGCAAGGTCCGCTTCGAGACACAACTCCAAGAGCCGCTTGTAATATTTCTTGGGATTTGGCGGAATATACGTAAAATTATGGCCCACTTGAACCTCGTCGTCGTCTTCCTCTTCTTCAAAATCAGCCTCGGTGAGATTCTGCGAGATCGCGACAATCGACTTCCGGCTGCTGACGGAGCCGCTGCGCCCTGGGGGTGTGTGTACAGACCCTCGCGCCGACAATCGTTTGGGAAGTACGTCGTTTGGCGTAGATTTGGCGAGCTCCGGGTTGAATTGGACGAGCACGACCATGAGTTGCGAGAGGTGGGACGTCTCAAGGGTCTTCCAATAATGCCATGCAGCGTCGGTATCGAAGTCTTCTCGACACCCGGGGAACGGCTCGTCGGCAGCGATATTTTTCAAGCATGTCTAGATAGACTCAACAAGGTTAGGACTGCGGGATCAAGGACGGAGAAATCGTCGTTCAAGCGCACTTTCAGATCTATCAGCGCGGCCTAGCACACAAAGTTTCAAACTCGTTTCGTAGAGAGCATGAAAGGGAGAGCACGTACCCGTTCGGTGCATACGTTCTTCAATTTATCGAGCTCCGGTTGCAGAAGGTCAGCACGAATTTGAAATAACTTAGCCACGCTCTTGACCATCGACATATCGGACACGCTCAAAGTTAATGCGGGCGGGGCAGATATGGAATCGCGGTGTGTCGTCGAGGAGGAATCGTAACCAGAGTCGCTCTGTGTAGCGCGGTCTGGGGGTGCGAGCTTGGCAGCGTACACGTCCAAGCGGGCGGTCAGCTCGGGGGAGACATGGCTGACGCTGCGCAGCGACTCGCGCAGTAACTTGACGAATTGCACGATGTGGCTATTCAGCTCCACATTCCACTTGCCGTCTGCGGAAAGCGTCGGGTCCTTCCTGAGGACGCTCGTCGCGTGCGTCGCGAACATGAGGATAAGCTCCTCGATCTTCCTGTTCTCTTTCATCTGCCGTCGGAACGTCTCCACCTTGAACTGGCCATAGAAGACGGCCATCGTTCTTCGGAGGAGCTGATCCGAATAACTTTTCTCGAGGCTATCAGTACCGAGACAAGCGAAGAAACGTGGTGTGATGGTAGGGAAGGGTACACGCACGCAGAGTCCTTTCCCATGGCAATGTTCTCCAATCTATGCTCCAGCACCTTGAGGAGCTTCTCTGGGAACTTGACGCTCTTGCTTCCATCGCGAGCGGTGACGTCGCGGAAGACGTCGCCTATGGAAGTGATCGAATTGGAGATCGCGCCCGAAAGGCGAGACGAGTGCTCGCGGTCCTTTTCGCGCGGTGTGTCCCCGTTGCTGCTGGCGCTGGCACCGCCAGCTGTGCTGCTGCTTCTGCCAAGGGCTGGGCTGGTGGGTTTTGGGAGGATGAGGTAACTCAGGAACCTGCGATTTACACCCGTTAGGCACCAAAGTCGAAATGCGGGATAAATGGTAAGATATTTACGCGACTCGGAGAACATAGCTGCGCCAAGCAGTCGATTTGTCAAAGGAGGATAGTAAAATGGAGCTTGAAAGGTCACGCACTTGAAAAGATCTTCATCGGTGACCCGATGCTTGGACACGCGTCGTTCGCGCGAGTAGGTGGAGCTAGCGACGCTCCTGCGCGACATATCGTAGATAGATCAAAGGGTGGGAGTGAGTGTTGAGGAAAGATGGGGAAGTGGATGGAGAGAAGAGCGAAAAGGGTTGGTTGTATGCAGCAACCAGATTATCCCTTTTCTTTTCTCTTCCCGGTCAATTTCTCGGCTCAATGGGCAGTGCACCACAGCCAATAATTCATTCCTCTCGTTTATTTATGGTATTTTATTCCCAGGGTCATCATCTCTACAACTCGTCGTGTTTACTCGACCCCTCCTTACCAGACTGTCCTTCACCGTCCCGTGGCTCATCCGCATGCACTGGTACCTGCGTCTTGGTACTACTGCTGGGTCGCACTCGTGGAGGCTTCTTCTGAACCAGGCGTTGTAAGTGCGTCTCCAACGTTTTGGCCCGCTTCCGCATCTCCCCAGTCTCGACCACAGGATCGTGGTTCACCGGTATGTGCCTCTGCTTCTCTACCCACTCTTGCAGCCACGTCTCGTGCTCCTTCAACGCCTTCTCTAGCTCATCCAGCTCCGTCTTGGTATATCGTCCCGTCGTGCCTGCCCGCTCCTCTGCGGTAAGATTCTCGCGCGCTTCACCTACAAATAAGCGCGTGTGCCAATTCCACATCTGGCTGTTATTTAGCGCTTGTGGGAACTCCTCGATCTCTTTGATGCGATGGACGATCGGCCGCTCTAATCCCCTGAACAGAACGGTCAGCGCTATGAACCCAACTGACTGAAATTATGGAGGTTACGCACTCCAGCGATGAGCGCTTCTCTACAAAGTCCTTCGTTTGTGCGCCCTCTGCGTGGGAATGGAACCAGTTCGATACGTCCTTCAATTGCCGCGATATCGCTCGCCGTTCCACCTCTTGCGAGTGCTTGACGAACGGATGTTGACTATCGCTTTCGAGCAAGTCGCGCAGCTTGTACAAGTAGCCCTCGAGGATGTTGCGCTGTTCCTCTCGAGCAGCGATTGCCGCCTCCTCCGCTTCCATCTTGATCAAGCTGATCGGATGTCACTGTCAGGGCCAAGCAAGGTATAACACAACAACGACACGAAGCTTACCGTTGCCGGGCTTCACGCTTTTGTTCGAGTCCCATGGGAGCGACAGACGGGAATTTGACAGTCACGTTCAGTGGAATTGTAATGTCTTTTGGCGTGACCGGTGTCTTAGATGCCTTAGGCGAGGGAGATGGATCTACGGTTGAAGCTGAACCATCCTCCTCGGAGGATGAGCTATCGCCAAACAAGCCCTTGAGCTTCCCTGAACATACAATCAGCAAACCCCTTGTCAAACTAAGCCGCAACTGGAGATGGACGGACCCGCAAGAGAATCATCTTTGATCTCAGCATACGCGATCGCTTCGGGCACAGACACAAAGCCAGACTCGGAGAACAGAATGGTCGCCTTAATGACTGGGTCGACCCCGCCAGCCTCGGTGATATTTGTCAACGCCTCCGCTATGCCCGAGATGCGAGCTTCAAGCAACTCGACAGGAAATTCGCTCGCCGGCGGCTCCTTATAAGAAAATGCCAGAGAAAAGTCATCCTTGCGTCTGAACGTGAGCGTCTTGCGCGTTCCTGTCCGCGATCCCCGCGCAAACGCAAACGATGTAATCGTGCGCGGCGTTGCTCCAGGGGCATCCGTAGACTTGGCCTCGGCGAGGTAGGATACCTGCACGTCGTACAGGGAGATGTCCGAGAGTTTGATATTCTTGGTGCGGAACTGCCTCGAGAGGCCCGCGCCGTGCAGCGCGGCTCCGAGGACGGCGGCTTCATCCGAATTCACGTTCATAGCTAGTTTATCCCTGAAAGGGGCTTAGTTATCGATGGCGCGCATCCAAAGCATATGTGCGAACGTACTCCCCCACAGCTGCTGCCAGCGCTGCCCTGACCATTGGTATACGCGTAGCTCCACCTGCCAAGATAACCGAATCTATGTCCGCCTATCCATTCTGCTCTTAGCAGTATGTTCGCGTATCGCATAAGGTAGCCACATACCAACGTCAAGTTGGCGTTATCCAGGGCGTCGTAAATGGGTTGCACAAACCGGAGTTTCATGTCTGTACAGATGTCTTCAAACGCTTGGCGTGTGACCTTCACGCTGAAATCAATGTCGTCATATACGCTTTCCACCTTTGGCAGAACCATCAGCGACATTACAACCCCCTGCACAAACGGCAGGGCAAGACGCACCCGCGCAGACGCCTCGGTGTTGGCGCTCAAAATGGCCTTGATACGCCCGGCCTCCTTCCACAGCTTCATCATGGCCTTGGGGTCATCGCGAATCCTCACGCCGTGCTTACTCTCGAACTCCCCGACGAGAATCTCGCGCAAACGGCGATCAAGCTCGGTGCCGCCGGCGAGGCGGTCGTACCCGACGCCATTGACCGTGATGAGCGTGGCGTCCTGCTTCTTCCCTTGCATCGTGAACGTGGCGATCGTTGCGCGCGTGCTACCCGCGCCGGCATCGTACACGATGTGTCGTTCCTTCTGTGGGAACTGGCGCGTCATGGCGTAGTTGACCGCGATGGCGGCGCCGTCGTTCACGAACGCGAGGAGGCGCAGGCCGGCGAGCTCGACGGCGTCCGCGATCGCGTCGCGCTCGAACTGCGAGAAGAATGCCGGCACGGTCACAACCACGTCCTGCACGCGCTCGCCGCGGCCTGCCGCGTCTACCGCGAGACCGCGTATGTATGCTAGCTGCATGGCCACGAGCACTTCCACGTCCCACGTCGCCGCCGCCGCACCTTTCTCCCCAGCGCTCACACCGCTACTTCCATGGACGGACGCGGTGAAGCGTGTTGATGGTACGACGGAGAGTGGAGAGAAACTGGTGTAGTAGGAGATTACGTCGGCGTTCGCTGGCACGCCGAGGAGGTACTTGAGCGAGTTGTATGAGTCTTTCGGGAAGCGTGTTGCCTGCAAACATGGGAGCCCAGCCGGGTCTGTTAGCAAGGGTTGTCACCCCTTCAAGGGTGGTACGCACGAGGTTAAAGGCGTCCTGTCCAAACAACCGTTCGCCATTTTTCCAGGCCACCGAAGAGCGGATTTTTCGTTTTGAATCCTTGTCTAAAAGGACGTCGAAGGGCGTGGCGGGCTTGATGAGGGACGCCTTTGTGAAATCGGAGCCATAGTCTATCGCCAAAACGGTCGTCGCGAGGGCGGTGGAAGAAAATAGGAAAATGGAGAAGAGGGAGAGGATTGCCAATCTCCGGCAAAAAAGATTCGTGGTAGGCATTTTGCTCAGAGGGTTGACAATAAAGGCATTTACTGTAATAGGGTGAGGTTAGCTGTGCGAGGGCGCACGGATGGGCACACACTTTAATCCAACTTGGCAGGCGACGTGTTCGCCACGGCCACGTCACGGTCTTTTCTCGCCTAAATCTTATCTTATCATCAATTTCCCCGTATTTCAGCCTTCGTCAATGAAATTTGACATCGCACAACTTTACTGATCTTCACTGACATGTCTGAATACGATACTTACCAGACGCCCCTCTCCAGGTTCGTGTTGATCTTTGGCTCGCCAGATTCCACACTGAAATCTCTGCAGCCGCTATGCCAGCAAGGAAATGGCCCACCTGTTCTCAGCCGAGGTATCTGGGCCCCACCTTCACCTGTCGTAGTATCACCTCAACCTTGTGGACATAGAACCGGTTTCACGCATGGCGTAAACTCTGGCTCACTCTCGCAATCGCTGAGAAGCAGCTCGGTCTGCCCATCTCAGACGCAGCGATCGACGAGATGAAGCAAAATCTGGTACGTGGCCGTCCATCCTCGACGTCGGTAGACGGCTGAAAGGTTGGGATGCCCGCGAAAACTCACGATTAGCATCTGGATGCGGCGCAGTTTGAAGTTGCTGCTGTCGAAGAAAAGAAGAGACGTCACGATGTGATGGCACACGTGCACACGTTCGGAACGGTTGCACCATCCGCAGCTGGCATAATCCAGTACGTCTTTGATGATCTCCGCCCACCGCTTTCTGATAGGATGCCACGGATCAAAGTCTCGGCGCGACGTCTTGTTATGTCACAGAGTGCGTATAATCAGCGCAATCCATGCAACTGCTCGCCTCAGTCTCATTATTGTAGCAACGCGGATCTCATCTTCATCCATACCGCTCTCACTCTCGTCTTCAAGAAACTCGCGGTCGTGATCGACCGCTTCGCCTCTTTCGCGAGCCAATATCGCAACCTGCCCACATTGGGTTTTACGCACTTTCAACCTGCGCAGCTGACCACAGTCGGCAAGCGCGCAACGCTTTGGCTGCAAGTGCGTTCGCCCCGCTCTTATACTTAGCAAGGATCATTACGTATCGACATTTACGCATTGCGAAGGAACTGCTCTGGGACCTCCGCAATATCAAGCGGGCTCGGGACGATCTGGGCTTCCGTGGCGTCAAAGGTACCACGGGAACACAGGCGAGCTTCCTGGCACTGTTTGATGGCGATCACGACAAGGTGGGCCATTACGTGACACGTAATAGACTTCTTCATTCGACCAACACTTATGGAAAATAGGTAGAGGAGCTCGATCGACTGGTGACAGAGATGTCAGGCTTCTCGTATGCGTACCCAGTCACATCGCAAACGTACTCGCGTAAGATCGATGTTGACGTCCTCGCACCGCTGGCGTCTTTCGGCGCGACGGCGCACAAAATCGCGACGGATTTGCGCCTGCTTGCCCACCTTAAGGTAACGCACAGAACCACCCCTTTCCTTTATTCTTGTCCAGCTTAGGATAGGACTAATGTATAGTGCGCGTATTTCGCGTGTAGGAAGTCGAGGAGCCGTTCGAGTCGACCCAGATCGGGTCCTCGGCGATGGCATACAAGCGGAACCCGATGCGCTCGGAGCGCATCTGCTCTCTCGCGCGGCACCTCATGGTGCTGCACCAGAAC
>Ga0307510_10006782_pt1 | contig 13654 bp, 16 predicted proteins | sample 12_EM_MG_FD_207224 | JGI IMG/M metagenome (GOLD analysis project Ga0307510, IMG submission 207224) | Populus trichocarpa ectomycorrhiza microbial communities from riparian zone in the Pacific Northwest, United States - 12_EM | ecosystem: Host-associated > Plants > Roots > Unclassified | place... | reverse complement strand
GACTCATCACGTGACCCCTTCGCCACTTGTACATCACGTGACTTATCAGCACGTGACCCTGGGAACCTACGACCCCGTGACCCTGGGAAGATAACACATGACCTATCAAGGAATTGGTCATCAACAATGTCACCTGACAAGACATGCTTTGGACGCGCGTCTAACCCATTGATCGACATGTGGCAGATCGTGGGAACGATCAACAAGACGCGTCCACTAAACAATCAACAAACACACGATGCGACTCGATCAACGAAGACGCGACTCATTAGGGCTAGACCCTAATCGAGATGTATCATGTAATCCGCAGTTACGTCCCCCGTTACCTGTAATTATACCTACCCTAAACTGCGCACAGACCACCCTGTATTAGTATATAAGACCTACGAATTTAGGTGAACAGTCCTTAGACTGTTCTCTTGTCAATCCCCACACTGGAGCCTTTCAAAGCTCCCTCATTGTCAGCAGCACTCCGCCCGTCGTCTTCCACAGTCTACTCCGTCCTGCCTCTCCTCGCCTTTTGCCTCTTCCTCCTCAACGTCTCCTTGCTGCTCCTTTGGATCAGTCACCTTCAACTCCACACCGTCATTGAGTCTCGCTACCCATAAAGTAGTGAGTTCCCGACATGGGCGGCTTTCCTGGCTTCTTCAATAGCTGAGAGTCATTGTTCAAGGGATGGGATGTCTGTCTTTCTGGTGGGTTGATGTATTTGTGGGGTGTAGCCGATGAGTATGTCGAATGGTGTTTTCTTGGTTGTAGCAGAGGGCCAGGAGTTCTTGGTATACTGAGCGAGAGGTAACCAAGCATGCCAGTTGTTCTGCTGAGTGCCACAGAAGACCTGTAGATATTGTTCAAGGGTTTGGTTAGTTTGTTCGCTGGCTCCGTCTGTCTGAGGGTGATAGGCTGTGCTGATGTTTTGGCGGATGTTCAGGATGCGACATAGTTCCATTGAGAACTTGGATACAAAGCAGACGTCACGGTCCGAGATTATCTTGTGAGATATGCCGTAGTGAGGAATGATGTTGTTTAGGTAGAGTAGAGCAACTCCTTCAGAGTCGATTGCTTCATTACAGGGGATAAAGACAGATGCTTTTGAGCAATCTGTGTTGGTGATCGTGAGGATGGTATCGTATCCTCCTGATAAAGGTAGTTTGGTGATAAAATCCATGGTGACAGTTTCGAAAGGACAAGCATTTTCAGTTGGGGTGATAGGGAACATAGGGGGATGAGCAGGATGAGTGTTGACTTTGGTCATTTGGCAGGTAGCGCAGCCTTTGATATACTCAGTTACGAAGATTTTCATTCCAGGCCACCAGTAGTAAGGTGCGATAAGTTGGAGGGTTTTGGTAATTCTGGTGTGTCCAGCAGTTTTGTGGTTGTGAAAAAGGGATGTTACTCCCCTTCTAAGGTCATTGTCTGCCATGACAACAAGTGCTGTTCCGTGGTACCAGTGAGTGCCGTCCAGTAAGGATAAGTTGTGAGTTGGTGCCCATTGTTTAAGTGTCTTCTGATGTTGGTATTGCGCTAGCTTGATCCTTGAGTCTAGATTGTCTCCTATGCTGTCCATGTCAAATACACAGATTGAAGTGTGCTGGTCACAGAAATATTGGTCCGGCCATACAGTGACATCTTCGTTGATTTCATTTGGTCCTTCATAGTCGGGTCGCCTAGATAGTGCATCTGCTTGGTTAGTAGCCCCAGGTTTGTACTCCAGTAGGATGTTATATTGCTCGCATTCTGGTAAATAACCAGCAATGCGTGGCCCAATTTTGCAGGGCTCTCTGTAATACCTAAGATTTGTGTGGTCAGTATACACTAGGATGGGGATTGTTGTTCCTTTGAGCAAATGAGACCAGCAGCGGAGTCCTCTCATGACTCCAAGGAATTCACAGTTGTAGATGGGGTAGTTTTGCTCGGTTTGTGTGAATTTCTGGGAATGGAATCCCACTGGTCGTCATGGTCCTGGTTTCTGAGTGCCATCTGGTTTGGTGATAGGGGGGTCCCGTTGGTAGAGTATTGCTCCTGTACCGACTTGTGAAGTGTTGGTTTTGAGTTCAAATTGTCTATCTGGGTCCAGTCTGGCTAGGATGGGTGCACTGGTAATTAGGGTGATAAGTTTATCTTGGGCCTCGATTTGTTTGGGTCCCCATTCGAATGGTACATCCTTTCCGGTAAGTGCTGTAAGAGGTGCAGCAATGATACTGAAGTTGGGGCAGAACATGCGGTGGTATCCAGCAACTCCTAGGAATCCATGAACTTGTCATTTGTCTTTGAGTACGTGTGGGTAGTCTCTAAGTCTGGCGACTTTAGCTGGGTCGACAGTTGCTCCTTCCTTTGAGATCTGGATGCCTAAGAAGTCCATTTGTGGCTGCATGAAGATGGATTTTGACAGTTTGAGGTGTAGGCCATGACGTGCAAGTAAGTCGAATAGGAAGTGGATGATTTCAACATGTAATTTGAAGTCTTTGAGGAGGGTGCCTATACCACAGTCGTCCATGTAGTTTTGGAGGATGCGCCATATGTCGTGTATGCCTTTCTTCTTGAAGTGTTCATATAGTTCTTCAAGAATACCATTCATGAACCATTGGAAGCTGGCTGGTGAGTTACTCATTCCAAAGAACATGACTTTGGGTTCGAATAGTCCCCGACGTGTTTTGAATGCAGCTTTCCATTGATCGCCTTCCCGTATGCAAATGTTGTTGTAATCCCAGTGGATGTCAAACTTGCTGAATAGTTCCATTCCTTGCAAGTTTTCAATACACTGTTTGAGATTGGGGAGTGGGGTGACGTCCTTCTGAGTGACTGCATTAAGGGGGCGATAGTCAATGATATATCTCTTCTCCTTCAAGTCTTTCTTAGGGACCATGAAGGTGGAGAAGCCATAGGGGGAGTCTGATGGTGCGATGTAGCCTTTTTCCAGATTTTCGTCAATGAATTTGTTCTCCGCTTCCTGCTCATCTCTTGAGAGCAGATAGACTTTGCAGTTGAAGCAAGTAGGGGCGGTGTCCATGAGTATGATTTTGTGGTCTCCATCTCCGCAAGCTGGCAGGAACTTGTTTGCCTCTTCGTCTGAAAATAGTGCCGTATGACGTTTGAATTCTTCTGGGAGGGTAACTTCCTCCTTCCCATGTTCTGATGCATACTTATGGGCCATTTTGACTGCTGTGTGTGTGCGGTTGACTTCTACCAGGCCTTCCTTCATTTCTGAAGGAGTAACTCCTGACCATAGAGCGCACGTCTGTGCCTCCAGGATGAGGTCTTCATTTTCTTGGTTCTTCTGTTTGAGCCATGTCTTTGCACATTGAAGGGTGCCATGGAGTAGGGCTTCGATTTGGACTTTTGGTCCTTTGAGTTCGCTTTTCTCCCAATCGATGTCTGGGTTGAATTTCTTGAACCAGGGGTAACCAAAGAGCATCTGGTTGCGACCTAGATTCATGACATAGAACCTTGTTCGTTCCTTTTTGTTTCCCTGAGTGACAAGTAGGTTGCAAGCCCTAGTGATAGTCCCAGCTTGGTTCATAGTTCCATCAACATTGAATACTGGTTGTGAGAAAGGGAGTTTCTTGGTTCCTAAGCGAAGTTTGTTGATAGTCGTTTGGTCAATAAAGTTTTCTGTTGCTCCAGTGTCAAGCAGTACCAGTTCTTCTGCCATCCCTCGATAGTGTGTGATTGGAACTTTAAGTTGTATTGAATTTGATTTATTTACAAACACACTATCAAGTCGGAAAGCCCTAACTAAGGCAGCTAGTTTTGGGCCTTGGGAAAATCCTTTGGCATAAGTTTTCCAATGAAGTCCAGTTTAGTCTCTTCATCGAAGGAGTCCATGTTTTCCTTCAAGTAATCAGCAAGACTGTCAAGTTCTTGGATATCTGGCATAATGGGTGTGGCATGAGCTCTAGTGGTTTCCTTGGTGTTGTTGAAGTGACCACTGTAGTTACCACAGTCTGCTAGTTTCTTGTGACAATCCTTGGCTTGGTGTCCCTTGATTTCGCAGTAAAAGCACAAGTTGCTTTTCATGAGTTCTGCTTTCTTGGCTTCAGAGTGCTGTTGTCCTCTGCCAGCGGTGGCGTTGATGTCTGAGGCAACTGTAGCGTCGACATCCATATGATATCCTCCTTGAGAGGTGGTGCGTCAGTTGTTCTTGTTCCTCCAGTTGCTGTTCTTCCCATAGCCGCCTCTTCCTGGGTTGTTGACCTGCCTGGGGGCCAGTTTGAATGCTTGGAAGAGTCCCTGACGTCTTTGGGTGAACTTGGCTGCCACCTTCCATTTGAGATGGGATTTGCGGGCCTGTTCTTCCCATTGTTTGAAAGTCCAGGGGTCTTTAGCGGTGGGGTCGAAGGTAGGGGAATTAATGATGGCACTGGTGAGTCCTTGAGTCATAGCGTGCTTGAGAGTTTTGATGGTTCCCTTGTTGTCTAGGGGAACGTCTGCTTCATGAGCGAGTTGCTTGAATTTGGCGAAGAAATCGTCAAGACTGTCTCCTTGTTTGAGTTTGCATAACTCCTGGTAAGCCTCAGATCAGCAGTTCTGGTTTGTGAAGGATCTTTCCATAAAGCGGTCCCAAAGGCCTTCGTCTGTTTCCAAGGTTCCGTCATCCTGTTCTTCTTTGAGTTTGTCAAGTTGTTCTTCCTTCCAGGCATCTACACAGACTCCATCCATGTAGCTGAGCATAGTGACGATTCTGGAAAGGTAGTTTTTTATGGCATCATTGTTCCTGTTGACTGATACCCATAGGTGCCAACTGAGAAGGAACTTGTGGGTTTTGTTTCTATCTCCATCAAATATGGGTGGAGGGTTTCCTTTGAGAGCACTGTTAGAGGTATTAATGATAACATTGATCCTCTGCACCTCCTGCTGGGCTTGGCCAGTAGCGACGTTAATTTCTTCCTGTTGTCCTTCCATTGCGGTTGGATGATCTGGGGTGTTGGGGCGGGTAGGAAGCTGCTGAAGTTCTGTGGTAACTGCTGCGATAGTGAGAGGGATGCTGGCCTCTTGTTTGTAAAAGATGTGGTTGGGGTGCTAAGGGTCTGATATGATCCACCAGCTGATGTCTGAGCTGTTGTATATGCCTCTTTGATTGGTTTGCCACTTGTCTTGTCTGAAGAGGAGTTTGACCCAGTAGTAGGTGCCATTGGCCTCGATGAATTCGATAGGTGCATGTTGTTTCTTTGGGGTATCAAGGTAGTATCCAGTGTTAGGATGTCCTGGTCCTTGATCGTCGAAGTATATGTTAACTTTAACATGCTCTGGAAGATCGTCCTCTTGTCTCCTGAAGATTTGTGTGAACTCGTTACTGAGTGTGTATGTCTGAGTGGTCGCCACAGTGGTAACAGCTCTGTGTTCCAAGAGCTTGTAGGAAAGCCTAACTTGTGTTAAGGTCCAAGGGCCTTAAAGACGCGACGTGCATGGGTTGGTTTGGCGATGACTGGAATTGCTCAGTGGGTTGTCCTCCTGAGACAATGATCACATGGGTAGCTCAGTATTGGTTGGCTACGCAGTATAATAAGTAAGTCCCCAATGATAAGGGTGACTTCTAAGTGTCCTGATAGATGATGAAAGGGGAGAGCTTCAAGAGGGGATTGAAGCGACTGAGGGTTCAGGCTATTGACTCTGAGAGTCCTGGGTGGAAGCTACAAGTCTTGGATTGAAAACCAAGTTAGGCTTAGGGCCTAACTGCTAAAAGTACAAGCGCTTATATACAAGTGAGAAGTAGCGGGTCACAGGAGTCACAGAATAATACTGTCACATATAGTAAGGTTCATTATGAGCTGGCAGTTCTAAGTATAGCTTCATCACAAGCTGGCGGTCTATCATGATGTGGCAATGAGCTGGCAATCCATAAAGGGTTAAATAGTGATACTGCAGAATGCTGCAGACTGCAGAGTGATGGCATGTGATATCTGACTGTGGAATAGTCAGGTGATCCATCAGGTGACTTGTCAGGTGATTTGTTAAGGGCCAAGGACCCTAAGGCGCAACGTGCATGGGTTTGTATAATGGCGGTGGGACTTGTACGTCTAGGGATCACAGGTAGCGAACACTGGCCCTAGGATGCTGCTGGGGTGGCTCGTTTGCACGCATGCACAATGGTGATGACGATGTCGGGAGGCGCTAGTCCAGTAGAGGGCACAGCAATTACTGTGACCTACAGCCAGTCTCGAACAGTGGTTCTCTAGCAGATGGATAGATGATGAGTGCACAAGTTACTAACTGCGCCTAAGCAAAGTGCTTGGTAGAGCGGGAGGAAGGATAAGGGGAGAGTCTCAATGACATTTGAGACGACTTCGAGAAAGGCTAGGGAAGCTACAACACTTGGGATTAAACCAAGTCAGGCTTAAGGCCCAACTCTAGGATATAAGGTCAACTTATATACATCTGGGCAGCTGCCATGACTTGAGCCTAATACTACTAGTACCCATACTAGTAAGGAGTCATCATACAAAGTATGGAGTCATTCCGAGTCGAACTGACTCACATGGGAGTCCTAGGATACGTGCTACTAGGTTGGAGTCAGTGTGAGTCACATACATAGCCAAAGGAAATCACATGGTGAGAATGATAGGTAAGCGGTCAGGTGATAAGGTCATGTGATGGAAGGGAGGTGGGAACAGGTCATGTGATGGGAAAGTATTAGTAAGCAGAAGAAAATGAAAATTGGAGCCTCAAGAATGTAACATGACACCCTTCCTAGAAAGTCACTTCCACATGACTTCATTCGCATGGCTGGTCACATGAGTCAGCGTCCCACTCTGCGCATCGCAACTTGTAAGAGTCGTCCCTGAGACACATAAGTCCATAGTTGGGGTGGGTTTCGGGTACCACACAACTCATCCCAGTGCAATTGAAGTGGGGAACTGGGCATTTGTCGTGAGCGTGGAGAGGGGAGTAGCACCACCTACAGACGACCCATAATGGGCAGTCCTCTTTCACGTGATCTGGGTGGTCGTCATGGCATTTGAGGCAATAAGGATAGAGGGGGCGTTTGCGTTTGTTACCAGTCTCTTCCTGGTCGTCAGATGGTCCTTGAGCTGTGAAAATGCAGGGGATAAAAGAAGTGGGAGGGGAGGCTGGCCTGGTACAAAGAAGGTGTGGTTGAATGCACGTACGAACTGCTGCATTAGCCAGGTAGCGCTCCATATCCAGGAGCTTCTTGTTTGCCTCTCGCTCTTTGTTGTCTAGCTCTAGACGTTGCCTCTTGATCCTCATGACCTCGTTGTACTGGACGCGAAGTGTGTGTACATCTGCTATGATGCCAGGGTCACCTAAATGGTAAAGTGCGTTGTCCACTATAATTCAACTAGCGCTGCTGGGGTGGAAGATGTAGAGGTCGGTGTCTTTGATGCCTGGGCGACAATAATTAGGGGTGGGGAATGCACAAGCGTGAAGTGGAGTGGCATAGATTGGTTTGTTTTTGCCACTAGTTCCTTGATGGACTACACCATCTTTGAGGGACAAGTAGCGGATATACTTGGCCACGCATGGACATGTGTTCTCATCAGCATAGACGAAGGGATAGTGAGCCGGGTTGCCAAGATTAAACTTCATCCAGTCTCCTCCTGGATGGTCGTCATCTGTAGACTCTTCTGTTTGTGTCTCGACGTTAATAGTGATGTGCTGTAAGAGGGTGGGAGGTGGTCTGACTTCTCCTTGGTCGTCTTCGAGATATGGTCCTATTATCTCCATAAATACTGGGATGAAAGTGAAGTGTGTGATTTGATTGAAGATGTCATTGGTAGTGGGTAGGAGGGAGGAGTTGGGGTTGTGCTGGGCATAGAGGTCGATGTTCCCTATGATATTGTCCGTCTATGTTCTTATAGCATCGTTCAAGATGGGGTTGGCTTGTCTGTACCTCTTTATAGCTTTGCAAAGCTTGACAATAGAACGTATCTTGGGTTGAGTGGGGTCATTACTAAGCCATAGCTGGTGATGGAATTCCGAAGAGCTAGGGGAGGAAGGAACAGGGTGTGGCATAGATTCAGGAGTGGAGTGGGTTCTAGCATCAGCTTCAGCAGCTCTTTGCTTGGCTAGAATAGCCTCTTGTTTCTCAATGTATTGGCTAGGTGGTGTGCTGACAGTATATTCGAAAGGGGTGGGTACGCATTCCCCAATACAGTCAGCAAGGGGGCGGTCACAAAGCTCTATAAGTATCTCTTCACCCATTGTGCTTGGGGATGGTGGCAGAGGTACTTGAGGTACTGCCAAGAAATGCTCCGATAGTGTATGTGGGGGAATAGGGATTGGGGATGGTGATGTCGATGAGAGGTTGGCGAAATTTGTAATTGGAGACCATGGATTGGAGGTGGATCTCATCCCAACCAATGGTGCAGGTGGTGTCAATAAAGGTTGGGTGGGGTTGCTTGCTTCGTCGAAGGGTGGTGTAGTAGGTGAGGACATTCCCACTCTGGTGGACTTGGGTGACAATGGCATAGTCATCTTTCTGTTCAGTATAGGTTGTGACAAGTGGGGGGAAGATATCTGGGGGGATGAGAGACATGTGGTGAGGTTTTGGTCGCCGTCTCACACGCCCTTTATACTGCTTGTTCCTCCAAATTCAGCTAAGAGTTCAGGGGCGTATAAGTCGTCCTCATTGACCCATGAGTCATGTGCAGGAGAGTATCCTTTCCATCTTACGAGATATTGTTTCTTCTTCCACCGCCCATATGTGCACGCTTTGATTATCTGTTCTACTTCCCATTCTTCTTCGCCTTCAATGATATCAGGTGGTGGTTCAATAAAATTGGGGCCGTGTTGATCGGTTTCTTTGTAAGGTGTAAGAAGGGAGGCGTGGAATACATCATGTATTTTCCAGGTGGGCAGGAGGCTGAGTTTGTAAGTGACGTTTGATATTTTGGTGGCTACCATAAATGGTCTGTACCGCCTTGGTGCTAGCTTTGTGGTGATATTGCTTGGTAATCTGAGGTTTGTTCCTTCAAGCCAAACTTTGGTTCCTACTTCGAATGGCATAAACTGAGGACGTTCTTTGATCCAAGATTCTTGCACTTTACGTTGGGCTTCTTGAGCGGCATTCCTGGCTTCTTTGATTGCTGACAAATGTTGTTCGAATGTGGGGAGGTTCGATGATCTGGTTGGCTGATGAATCTGTGGTGTATATCTGATAAGGAGGTCAAAAGGTGTTTTCTTCGTGGTTGCTGAAGGCCATGAATTCTTTGTATATTGGGCAAGTGGGAGCCATGCGTGCCAGTTGTTCTGCTGTGTGCCACAGAAGACCCAGAGGTATTGTTCTAGGGTCTGATTGGTTCTTTCGCTAGATCCGTCGGTCTGGGGGTGGTATGCTGTGCTCATGTTCTGCTTGATATGAAGAAGCTTACAAAGTTCCACAGCAAACTTTGATGTGAAGTGAACATTGCGGTCCGATATGATTTTGTGGGGTATGCCATAGTGCAGAGTTATGTGATTCAGGTACAGAAGCGCGACTCCTTCTGAGTCAATCGCCTCATTGCAAGGGATAAAGATAGATGCTTTCGAGCAATCTGTGTCCATGACCGTGAGAATGGTGTCGTATCCGCCTGACTTTGGGAGTTTAGTGATGAAATCCATTGCGACTGTTTCAAAGGGGCGAGCGTTCTCTGCGGGAGTGATGGGAAACAGTGGTGGATGGGCAGGATGGGTGTTAACTTTTGTCATCTGGCAGGTAGCACATCCTTTGATGTATTCAGTGACGAATGTCTTCATGTTCGGCCACCAGTAGTATTGTGAGAGGAGCTGCAGTGTCTTGGTAATCCCGGGATGACTGGCCATCACATGATCATGAAAAAGGGAAATTACCCCCCTCCTAAGCGCATTGTCTGCCATGACAACCAAGGCGGTCCCGTGATGCCAGTGGGTCCCGTCCAATAGGGTGAGATTATGTAATGGTGCCCATCACTTGAGTTCTGATTGGTGCGGATATTGCCCTGTTTTGATTTTGCTGTCCCAGTTGTCATGGATACTGTCTATGTCAAAGACGCGGATATGTGTCTCTTCTCCACTGGGCCGCCCGTCTCTGGGGTGACTCCTGACCATGGAGGTGTGTTGCTCACAGAAGTATTGGTCTGGCCATACAAGCACTTTGTCATTATCTGGGTTTGGTCCTTCATAATCTGGTTGTCTAGACAAGGTGTCTGCTCTGTTTGTTGCTCCAGGTTTGTATTCTAGTAGAATGTTGTATTGTTCGCATTTGGGTATGTAGCCTGCGACGCGCGGGCCGATCTTCTGAGGATCTCTATAGTAGCGTAAGTTGGCGTGATCTGTGTACACTAGGACAGGGATATGAGTTTCTTTGAGCAAGTGCGTCCAGCAGCAAAGTCCCCTCATGATGGCTAGGAATTCATGGTCGTAGATGGGGTAATTTTGCTCAGTTGTGGTGAACTTTTGGGAATGGAATCCCACTGGTCTTCATGGTCCTGGTTTTTCTGTGCTGTTTGCATGCATAGTTGGTGGATCTCTTTGGTATAAGATCGCTCCTGTGCCGATCTGTGAGGCGTCCACTTCTAGCTCGAATTGCCTAGAAGGGTCTGGTTTGACTAGTACTGGTGAACTGGTTATAAGCGTGATTATTTTGTCCTGTGCTTCGCGTTGTGCTGGTCCCCATTCGAATGGGACATCCTTGCCTGTAAGCTTAGTGATAGGTGCGGCAATGATTGAGAAGTTCTTGCAGAACATTCTGTGGTATCCGGCGATGCCTAAGAATCCTCTAGCCTGTCTGAGATTGAGTATGTCACGTGGGTAGTCGCATAGCCCTGTGACTTTAGCCAGATCAATAGTGACGCCTTCTTTTGAGATTCTAATGCTGAGGAAGTCCATTTGTGGCTGTAAGAAGACTGATTTTGACAATTTGAGGTGGAGTCCATGCTTCGCAAGTAAATTGAATAGGAAGTGGATGATCTCGATGTGTAGCGTTAGGTCTTTGAGTAATGTGCCAATGCCACAGTTGTCCATGTAGTTCTTGAATATTTCCCTGATGTTGTGTATGCCTTTCCTCTTGAAGTGCTTATAGAGCTCTTTGAGGATACCGTTCATAAATTGTTGGAAGCTGGCCAGGGAGTTTGACATGCCAAAGAATATGACCTTTGGTTTATAAGGGCCATGGCACGTTTTGAATGCTCCTTTCCACTTGTCACCTTCTTTGATTCAGATGTTGTTATAGCCCCATCTGATGTCAAATTTGCTGAATACTTCCATCCCTTGCAAGTCTTGGATGCACTGTGCAAGGTTTGGGAGTGGTGTGATGTCTTTGCGGGTAACAGCGTTGAGGGGCCTATAGTCAATGATGTACTGGGTTTCCTTCGAGTCTTTTTTAGGGACACTGAAGGTTGAGAAGCCGTAGGGAGAGTGGGATGGTACGATGTAGCCTTTTGCCAAGTTTTCATCTAGGAATTTGTCCTCTGCTTCCTGTTCTTTGTGGGACAAGGGGTAGACTTTGCAGTTAAAGCTGGCCGGTGTGGTGTCCATTAATTCGATTTTGTGGTCTCCTTCTCCGCACAAAGGTGGGAATTTGTTGGCCTCTTCATCCGAAAATAGTAGTGTGTGATGTTTGAATTCCTCTGGGAGGGTAACTTCCTCCTTCCCATGTTCCGTTGTGTACTTATGGGCCATTTCGATTGCGTTATGCGTGCGTTTGATTTCCACCGGGCCACCTATTTCTGGGGTTACTCCCAACCACGGAATGCACTATATACGGGCTATGCGTTCCTGGAGTTTGTTTTTGTACTCCTTAAGTTTCTGAAAGGTTTCGAGTTTAAGCGTTTCCATTTTGATTTGTGGTCTGCGTAACTGAGCATTAGTCCAGTCAATATCTGGAGTGAAGGTGCAGAACCAGGGGTAGCCTAGGATGAATCTGTCTCTGCCTAAATTTGAGACATAGAAGCGTTGTCGCTCCTTCCTGTTTCCTTGTTTGACCATAAGGTCGCATGTGTGAGTGATGGTGCCATGACGGTTATTAGTTCTGTCCACATTAAATACAGGTCTGGGGATGGTTAGTTTCTGGGTTCCCAGCCTGAGCCTAGCGACAGTTTTGTAGTCAATAAAGTTCTCCGTAGCACCAGTGTCTAGTAGTGCTGTTTCTTCCGCTTGTCCTTGATAGTGTGATAGAACAAAGTTGATTTGAATGTGATTGAGTTGGCTAATGTACACACTATTGAGACCAATGGCCCTAGCTACAGTGGCTAGTTTAGGGCCCTTTAAAAACCCGATGAGGTATTTCCTAGGATGGCATCCTCCAAGAAGGAGAGTTTGAATTCTTCATCCATGGTTTGGAATGCATCACTCCTAATCATTTCGTTGACGAGCTTTGGGGTGATGTCATTTATGGTGATTTCTCTGGTGCGGGTCTGGTTACTGGTGTTAGTGGTACTTCCACTGCTCTGGGTGCGGTCCACTTGTTTCTTGCGACAATCTCTGGCGCGGTGTCCTCTTTTAAAACAATAAAAGCAGGAGTTGTTGGCTTGTAACTCCGCTTTCTTGGCTTTGGAAAGTTCTGGTCCCCTACCAGTAATGTTGGTAGCAATGGTAGTGTCAACATCCATATGGTGTCCTCCTTGGGATGTGGTGAGGCGTTGTCCTCCTCCTCCGCGTGACTGCTGTTGTGGTCCGCGGGGTTTCTGGCCAAGTGCGGCATAGTATCCTTGGCATAAATTGGTTCTGTATTCTTGGGTGTGTTTCCATCTGAGGTTACAGGTGCGTGCAGCGTCTTCCCATGGTTGGAATGTGGTCCAGGGGTTCCTTGGGTTGTAGCCTTGACTGTTTATTATGGCTGTAGTTAGACTGCCAGCAAGCCCCTTTTTGAACAAGTGGATGATGCCATGTAAATTGATGTCTATCCCAGAAGCAGTGACGTATCTCATGAATTCAGATATGAAGACATCCAAGTTGTCTTTCATTTTGAGGTTCTCCAGTTTTTGGTAGGCCTCTGCTTTGATATTGGTATTATAGAATGTATCTTTGAACGCCTGTTCAAAGGTTGTCCAGTGGGTTTCTTCTGTATCTGCAGTTCCTCCAGCGATGTGTGCCTGAAGTTCCGTCATCTGTTGTTCCTTCCATGGGTCAACTAGAGTTCCGCCCATGTAGGTGAGTGCTGTGGTGACACATGTGGCTGGGTTGCTCATGGCATTGTTGTTCCTGTTGGCGAACCTGAAGATGCTGAAGTTGACTAGGAAGTTATGGCTAGTGTCCCTATCTCCGCTGAAGTGGGGAGGTGGAGTGCCTTTGAGTCCGCCATTGGATGATACTGCTGCGACTGTGACGGTTTGTCCTGTTCCACCTGTAGTGGCTGCTATGCTTGCTGCGCCTCCTGCGTCTTGTCCCGACATGGTAGGTGGGATGTATGTGAGTGTGTTTGGTCCTGAGGTAGCAACGATTACTGGTGCACTTGGTGCGACTGGTGGTTGAGCTGGGGGTAAGACTGGGAGTGTAGATGCGATTGGTGTGATGTTAACAGGGATAGCAATGCCCTGAGCAGCTGCTGTTTCAATCTGGGGTAAGATAGGTGTCTGTGGGGTGAACGGAGTCGCTCCTTGGAGTGTGGCAATGTGTCGGGAACTCACTACTTTTAAGGGTAGCGAGACTCGACGAGGGTACGGAGTTGAAGGTGGTACTTTATGGGTAGCGAGACTCGACGAGAGCACGGAGTTGAAGGTGACTGATCCAAAGGAGCAGC
>Ga0307510_10006779_pt1 | contig 13656 bp, 23 predicted proteins | sample 12_EM_MG_FD_207224 | JGI IMG/M metagenome (GOLD analysis project Ga0307510, IMG submission 207224) | Populus trichocarpa ectomycorrhiza microbial communities from riparian zone in the Pacific Northwest, United States - 12_EM | ecosystem: Host-associated > Plants > Roots > Unclassified | place... | reverse complement strand
ACAAGACTTACTGCAGAACTGTGGCACAGTCTGCAGTTCATCTATTATTAGTTTGTATCTATTCTTAGCTCAAGTCTCACCTGTCTCTTGTATTATTACCTACCCTAAAGGGGCACGTGTCCACCTGTCTCCCTAGATTATGCCTACCCTTAACTACGCACAGACCACCCTGTATTAGTATATAAGACCTGTGAATTTGTACGAACAGTCCTCAGACTGTTCTCTTGTCTACCCCCACACTGGAGCCTCACAAAGCTCCCTCATCATTAGCAGCCTGCCCCTTGTTCTATACAGTCCCGCCTCTCCTCTTCTTTTGCCTCTTCCTCCTCAACATCTCATTGCTGCTCCTTTGGATCAGTTACCTTCAACTTTGTGCCGTCATCGAGTCTCGCTACCCATAAGTAGTGAGTTCCCGACACTAGAACAGTCTCTTAATTGAAGCTGACTGTCATCAGAAGTGTCCTCTCCCACTTCCTCCATCGCCTCCTGGTCCAACCTTGACAACATCTACCAGCTCAATGTCCAAGCTGCTGGCCAAGCCATCGAAGACTTCCTTCGGTCGCCCACCCAAACTTGGACCCACCATTACCCATTGCCCTCCCAGCCTAGCCCCACCTCATCCATTGGGAATTACAATCCCACTTTCATCCCTGCTGTCCACAATGCCCCCCAGTCCCCCATCATCTTCTCCCCCGTCCTCCAGTACCCAGGGTACACCGACACCATTTCACCCGGCATCTTGCTGGTCAACCCATTGACCGACTCCCCCGTTATCCCACAGTCCCCCACTTACCACATCTGCTCCCCATCCCCTGATTTCCCCACTCCCAAAGGTTTCCTTGGTCTCATCAATGAGGCCATCGCCCAGCTCAAGGAGCAAGAGAACCAACCACCAGTTCCCACCACTCGAGATGCCACCGCCCACGTCCACCTTGGACACAACCTCCACACCCATATTCCCCTTGACGACATCACTGTCGAGGAACTACCAGAGCCCATCATCGTTGCCCCTGTCTACCGTATACCATTGCCCCATCCCCCCACTCCACAAACACCCACTCCTCTCCCATCTCTTCCCATCGAACTGCCATCCGACTCTGTTGCTGCTGACCTTTTTCCTCATCTCTTCACTGCCCCCACCTGTACTGCCACCAATGACCGACACCCACACCAATACACTGTCATCTACCAGAACAACCAGAAACTTTGGTACCCCCAGGAAGAATTCATAGACAGGGACTTCCTTCACCTCATCCCCCTTCACAGTGACCTCACCAACTACCCCGCATCCTACGTCACTCCCTTCCGAGCCCCTGTCTACCACAACATCCTTGTCCATTCCATCAGTACCCTACTTCCTCCCATTCACGTGTGTGCCAAGGTTGGCCGTCACCCCCACTCCGTCCATTTTCCCTTCAGTTATTTGGAGTCATCCTTCTTGGACTCCATCAAGTTCCTTTTTTCCCGCATCCTGCCCACCTGGCTGCAAGAGTTTGAAGGTTGCCAAGTCCCCTTGGTTGCTTACAACTTTTTAGATGGACATGTTGCCCTTCTCTGTGGACATTTACACTTCACAGAAGAAGGTATTCTTTTCTTGAACTGCACTACTTGCATTGAGGACTTGTTATGTACACAGCCTCAATTTGCTAGGTTTACTTGCCTTTCTTGAGTCCCAATTAACCCTTACAATTTTATTTCGCCTCCTGTAGAAACCCCTTTGTAATACTTAGTAAGTTTACAAAGGACTTTGGCAAAATAAAGGGTTTTTAAGTTTTCTTTAATCAGTGGAAAACTTAAGTGAAGTTCAAACTCAAGTTGAAAGTCAGCTCCCTTCCATTGCTGACTTAAGAGATCAAGTTCAACTTACATATTGGAGTGATCATCATTTTATCGCTCAAACTTTACTTGATCAATTACCCTTTGGAGAAATCCTTGGAAGCTACCGCTTCTATCAATACGTTGACTACCAACTCCCAAGTCTTCTTGAAGCAGCAAGAAGAAACCTCCTTTATTGGATTCTTGCCAATATCCATCAATATAATGGAACTCCCGCTGATCAAATCAGCCTCTTCTACGACGAAACCTTCCTCTGGCACTACAGTGCACCAGCATTTCGGGAAGAAATCATCACACAAATTCGACAAGGGAATAGAGTTAGATTTCTATCCCAGTTTCTCCTGTCACAAACCCAAGTTGAAGTGGAATTTAACAAAATTTGACTTCTCACAACAGGACCTATCAGATACCAATTTGTTTACACCGATAGCAAGGAATACTCCTATTCATTCAGTGCCGCCCTCTGGGAAACCACTATCCAGAACCATGAATTTGCGCTTATCAACCCCACTCAGTACACCCTCCCCATTACCCAGCCCAATGCCCAAGGACAAGAACCCAAGTACCAGGCCCAACTTACCCAAATTCAGGCTCTGCCAAATAATTCCACATTCAAGCTCATTACTGGGACAGCATTGATACCACTCCAGACATTACCTTGGAGGGAACCACTCAAGCTAGTACCCCTTTATCTGAATATCAACGATCCCGAGAATACCAGTTTGCATCCCCAGCTACTGCCATCAATTGTGGTTGTGGAATCAATATTTGTCACTGTGATAACAACCAACAACCAGGAACTCCTCCTACTCCGTCCTATCTCCTTCTCTGGGATCCACGAGTCACTAGTTGACCCCTAGACAGTGTTCACTACAACCAATGAACTGGCGCATAGAAACCGTTCTGCACCAGCCCAAGACCCCCAAACATTTGTACCCTCCAATGAAAGAGGAAGAAACCGTCTCCGCCACACAACACCACTACTCGCTAGGACACCAAATAGTCCAGTACTGCCTGTACCTGTGTACCCAAATATCAGTACTACCAAGCTGACAAATTGTCTCAGAAGAAGACCTTCATCCAAGACAATTTGATCACATAGTAGGTACACCATTTCAACTGTTCCTTCCTGAAGAAACATACCAGGCAAAGGCAACTCCCACTAGGAATCAAGAAGAACTACGTATCTTCAAGTGTCACTGCCTTTACCTTCTCCAACATTGTCCAGACATCCATATCGATCACCTCTTTATGGACCTCTTCAAAATTACCCCCCATCCCATCGTGTTTAACGGTTTCTTGTGGAAATACTGGACCTCTATTACTAATGAAGGTATACTGGAAGACTACAGACTTATTGATTCAGACCATCCCACTGAGTCTACTTGTCTGTCAAAACAGTATACTGTATTCTATAGTTGGGAAGGCAATTCATATACCGTCACACTTATATGAATCTGTGGGAACAGTGCAAATCACAATTTGCTACTAAATTCCTATTAACCAAAGAAGAACAAGAACACATACTAGCTGTCTACTACGATGCCTTTGCTGCAAACGACAAGGGAAATCGAGTCCTCTTCAGGGCGTTTTCTACCCATGCCACCTACAGTGAAGGACCAGGACACTCTTGGAGATACCTGGACAACAGAGAAAAAGTTACCACTAGTGTTCTTGCAGTTCCTTTCCCACATAAAGACCAAATTGAGGAATTTGACGCATTCCAAGGAACAGCGTTATATCAAGATAGATTCATCAAGTGGCATCAGTCCAAGAACAAGTGGATTTACCTCAATTATCAGACAGTGCATTTTGAAAGTCCAAGCACTTCTGACACAGAAGACCACGCAAAGACTGCCTCTGAAGGGTCAGACGACGATCAATCAGAGGAAGAAATGGAACAAATCATACTTAAAGAAACTGACAAAGACGACACCACACAAGTGGAATCTCTCTTACAACGAGCAGAGTCCACTGTTACCTCGGCAATCCAGAAACTTCAGACAAGACCAAGTACCCCATGACCAAGTACACCGCATTCACAAACAAGTCTATTTCCTAGTAGTTCCAGACTCTTGGCAACTAATACAACCCAGATCCCCACACCACCTGTCTCAAAGGGGAAACAACGCGCCCCCATCCCGCCGACACCTAGAACCAAAGCATCAGGTTCATCTCAACCCGCATCAAGTTCTCAGCCATGACCAACCCAACCTCCGGTGCAACCACCAACCGGAAACACCCCAGGAGCTACACCGCCAGCTGTACATCACCCACCTGCACCAGGTCCACCAGCAGCACCACCTCCAGCACCACCACCACTGCCACCCATCGTCGCAGCACCAATGGCGCAAGCAAACACACCCCGTCTCATCGGCATGGCCCCTGAATTATATGATGGCCAGGGGAGCAAGGCATTAGCCTTCTGGAACATCCTGGAGAACTACTTCACAGTGAATGAGGATACGTTCAATACCAATCATAAGAAAGTAGCGTCTGCTTTGACCTACTTCAAACGAGACACCCCAGCTGGAGAATGGGCTAGCGACAGAATGGGCTAGCGACAGAATGGCCACTGCCATTGCAGCCCAACCCACCAATTACAGAATGTGGCAAGCCTTTAAAGATGCCTTCAAAGCACAGTTTATCCCACCTCAAACAGAGTTGGAGGTGCTTTCCAAGTTACATGCTACCCCACAAGGGAATAGAGAATTCAATGAGTGGTACCAAGAATGGAGCCAACATGCACATCGTGCTAACGTTGACGAAAACACCAAGATGTTCACCTTCTGTAATGCTCTGAATGGAGCCATAAGCAATAAGATTGCTTCCCAGTCACCCCAACCAGCCACCTTAGCCAAACTGGTTGAACACGCCTGAGACCTAGACAGAAATTGGCACATGTACACCAAACCACTAGGCAACCAAGGAAACCAACATCAAGGACGTAACCCATGCATTTGTGAATTATCTGCAGAAAACAGTAACACAGAAATCAATGCTACCCAAGGACAACATCATACCCAGTTCAAGAAATGTGGGAAACTTATGCCGGAACAACGCCAATACCGCTTTGACAACAATCTTTGTATGTACTGTGGTAAACAAGGACATAAGGCTATCGACTGTAAAGCCCCCAGACAGAAGAGGCCTGGTACTTCCTTTACTCTGAAAGTCTGACAAATGGACACCATCCTGGAAGAAGACCTAGACAAACTCAGTTTGAGTGATAGTGGAAGCAGAGTTACTCATGCTTTCCATAACTCTTTCACTCCTCTTGAAGATCTCAACGACACTGGTGACACAACTGCACCATCTTTTCCCGATTCTCTTCTGTAACGGCATCTAACAGAAGAGATGTACTTGTATCCCGCTGTACTCCTAGTAAGATTGAATGTCTCCAATCTCCCAAGATCCTCCATGTACCACCACATACAATTCAGAATATAAAATCTCCTGCTTTCCAATTGAAAGTCCGAATCGATCTCCACAGGAAACAATTTGATGCCCATGCATTACTGGACAGTGGAGCCAAGGGTGTCTACTGTAACACCAGTTTTATCAAGAAATACTCAATATCCACCCACACTGTTGATCACCCTGTGTACCCAATTAATGTTGATGGAACATTAAACAAACAAGGAGCAATGCGCTATGCCACCATTCTGCGAATGGGGATGAGTGTTGATCCAAAACACTGGGAAACCGTCAAAGTTGCCATCACGAATATTGGCCAAAACGAGATACTCTTAGGCACAGACTGGCTAAGAGCACATAACCCAAGCATAGACTGGGGCGCAAAAACAATCAAATTTGATCGCTGCCCCCCTTATTGTCACCCCAGTGATGTTGAAGCATTAGATCGTCGTACTTGAGACCCCGCCCTATGGCAAATACTCCCACAGGATCAATGGGAAACCCAAGACGACGATATCCTGGATATTACAAGTCACAGTCTAGATGTGTCGCAGCACATTAGAGCCCATCTGGAACAATTCATGCCAGACCTTGATATTACAGTGTCATGTCATCGAACAGTCAAGGACCAAGTCGGTCACAGCCCGACTACTCAAGACGTATCCAGGTCTAAAGACCAAGTTGGTTACAGTCCAACTATACAATGAGGTTCTGATCCATCACTACAAATACGGAACCACCAAGAACACCCCATGGTTGCACGGACTACAGTGTCCACAAGCCTTGCTACAAAAGAGCAAGTTATGTCCAAGGAAATCCCTTTGGAATTTTGAAAATACGCAAAAGTCTTCTCTGATGAAGAAGCATAATGATTACCAAAGCACCAACCATGGGACCACAAGATCGACCTTATCCCAGGACAAACTATGAAGAAAACTTCGGTGTACAGATTGACACCACCTGAGAAGGTCACCCTACATGAATATATTACCGATGGCCTAAAAAGAGGCACCCTAAGAAGATCTGAAGCAGCTGACACATGCTCATTCTTCTTCATCGATAAGAAAGATGGAAAACTACAACCTGTCCAAGACTACAGACCACTGAATGCGATAACAAAAAAGAATGCGGCTCCAATCCCCTTGATCCCTGAACTTGTCGATAAACTTCTGGGAGCACGATTCTTTACCAAGCTTGACGTCCGATGGGGATACAATAATATTCATATACACAAAGGCAATGAATATAAAACAGCCTTCAAAACACCTATGGGCATTTTTGAGTCCCTTGTCATGACATTTGGTCTATGCAATGCTCCGGCCACTTTTCAAACCTTCATGGACACCGAACTCACAGATCTAATTGATACAGGCCACATTGTCGTCTATCTTGATGACATTTTGATCTTTGCGCATACCATCACTGAAGTCATCAAATACACACACATGGTATTACAGCGCCTTTTGGACCTGGATCTTTATCTGCAACCCGCGAAATGCTCTTTTAACCAGACATCCATTGAATATCTGGGTTTGATCATTTCGGAAGGAGAATTACACATGGATCCTGTCAAACTCAAGGCTGTTTCATCATGGCCCACACCGACCAAAGTCAAGAATATCCAGGAATTCCTGGGCTTTTGTAAATTTTATCGCCAATTTGTGAAAAATTACTCTGCCCTTGCCCGACCTTTGTTCGATCTCACGAAAAAGGACACACCATTCTTATGGGGAACTGCTCAAGCTGAAGCTTTCGTGGCATTGCAAAACATGCTTATGACGTCACTGGTGCTCCTCTTGCCTGACTATAACAGGCCCTTTATGCTCATCACAGATGTGAGTGATTACGTGACAGGAGCCATCCTTGAACAAAATGATGCCTTTGGCCAGTCTCATCTGGTGGCATATTACTTGAAATCGCTCCAGCCTGCGGAACAAAACTACAAGATCCATGACAAGGAACTCTTGGCCATTGTTCAGGCCTTAAAACACTTCCGCCATTACCTACAGGGTAATGTTCACCAGACAAAGATCTTCTCAGATCATGCAAATCTCAAATACTTCACCACGAAGCAAACACTTACACGTCGCCAAGCGTGTTGGTCCATTCTGTTGGGCACCTACGACTATGTCATCATTCCTAAGCCAGGCAAACTTAATCAAGCAGATGGACTGTCCAGGCATCCAGATCATAAAGAGGGGATAGCATCCGAGAATGTGGAACAAGTTCTGCTTGACCCCGGAAAATTCTTGCTATAACCGGAGCAATTCCATCTAAGAGCCCTACATAACACAGCAATCCCCACAGGAATGGATAAAGAACTATGGGCATCACTAATCAAAGTCATCGCCAAAGATAATTCCATGGGACTAGGAAAAAAGCTCAAGGAGCTTATCACCAGTGGACCAAGACAAGTCACCAAAGGATTACAAGATTGGAACTACAAAAACGGATTGTTCCTCCACAAAGGATTGGTTTATATACCAGACAACGAGAACATGAAATGCAAAATTGTGCAACAGTTCCATGACAATATAATGGGACATCCAGGACAGTGGAAAACTGTCAAACTCATCACACAAGAATATTGGTGGCCCGGAATCACAGAATTTGTCAAAGCATATATCAAAGGATGTGCTACTTGTCAAACCACCAAAATCAAACCTCCAGTCAAAGTTCCACTGAAACCAAATGAAATCCCTTCAGGAATATGGGAAACAATCACCATGGATTTCATTGTAGATCTTCCAGTATCAAATTGATATGACAGTATCCTTACAGTCATCGACTGTCATAGCAAGCCAATCATCCTAGCCCCTTGTCACAAGACAATCACAGCAGAACAAACAAGTCAACTATTAATTGACTACATATGGAAATGCATGGGTTTCCCTTTGACAATTATCTTGGATCGGGGACCACAATTCATGGCACAAGTCACACAAGAACTTTGGAGAAAATTGGGAATTAAACAGAAATTGTCAACTGCATTTCACCTGCAGACAGATGGAGAATCTGAACAAGTCAACCAAGAAATCAAGCAATACCTTTGCATTTGTGGAAACTTCCAACAGAACAATTGTGCCACATTACTTCCCATCATCGAATTTGTGCATAATGCATGACCATATCGCAGCACCCATAAATCCCCCTTCGAAGTGTAGTATGGGATACACCTGACCTTTAAACCCCCACTGCAGCTACAAACTAGACTGCAAAGTGCAGATGAACAGGTCCAGTACCTTGAAGAAATGTGCAAAGAAGTTACTGCGGCATTACATCTTGCTGCACGAGAAATGAGAAGTGGAGGACCCACTAAACCATCACACACCTTCTACAAAAATGACCTAGTACTTTTGGAAGCCACAAACCTACAAACTACTCACCCAAAGGCGAAACTTGCACCACGTCACTATGGACCTTTCAAGGTCATTTGGGCTTCACCCACAAACTGCAAACTTGAGTTGCCTCTACAGATGTGAATACACCCAGTATTTCACAACTCCCTATTGAAACCCTACACAGAGACCGCTGCACATGGACCTAACTTTACATGTCCCCCTCCAGAAATAGTAGGAGAAGAAGAAGGTCACTACAAGATCGAGAAAATCCTCCAGTCATGTCCCACAAGAAACCGCAAAAGCATGCAGTATCTAGTCCATTGGAAAGGATATACGGAAGCTGACCATACCTGGATCCCAGCTAAAGAGCTGACACATGCCAAAGAACTTGTTGAACAATTCGAAGCTACGCAGAAAGCCATGCAGAAATCCAAAGAGGGGATACAAGCCTTGCAGGAGCAAGGGAAGCCTAAAGAGGGGATACTGTCATGGACAAAGTCCACACCATCTAGAAACCCAGTCCAAACCCCCACAAGTCCCACAAGAACCGCCCCTAAACCCAGCTATAGCCAAGTAACCATCCAATGCCCTTTTGAACCCTTGACAAAGCCTAGTCAAAGACCAGCAACCAAAGAGAATCTTCAACCACATGACCCTGGGAAATCCCCACCACATGACCTAACACATGTCCCATCACGTGACCTACAAACCCTCAAACAAGCACGTGATTTAACAGCACGTGACCATGGAAACCTAACACATGACCTACCAAGGGATTGGTCATTGTTAAGGTCCAAGGGCCTTAAAGACATGATGTGTGTGGGTTGGTTGGGCGACAACTGGGATTGCTCAGTGGGGTCTCCTCCTGAGGCAATGATCATGTGAGTAGCGCGGTACCTATTGGCTACACAGTATAACAAGTAAGTCCCCAATGATAAGGGTGACTTCTGAGTGTTCTGATAGAGGTAGAGGGGGAGAGCTTCAAGGGGTCTTTTGAAGCGACTTAAAGGTTCAGTGTTGGAAACGCACTACGTGGACGTAGTGGAACACGACGATGAGAGCTTTGAAGGTAACTGATCTGCAAAGGTCAACAATGTCAAGCTTGAAGGAGAGGGAGCTTAGATCTTGAAGGAGAGGAAAGGAAAAGGATAACCGGTGATTATAGTTGTTTAATCACTTATTGGCAGTTATTATGTAAGGGTGACAAGAGAACAGTCTAAGGACTGTTTGTATATTTTGCAGGTCTTATATACTAATACAGGGTGGTCTGTGCATAGTTAAGGGTAGGCATAATAGAGAGAGACGGGTGGATGCATGCCCCTTTAGGGCAGGTAATAATACAAGAGATGGGTGAGACTTGAGCTAAGAATAGACACGAACTAATAATAGATGAACTGCGGACTGTGCCGCAGTTCCACAGTAAGTCTTGTAACTTCGTTGATTCTTGATCAACTGTTGATTGTTCCCACAGTCTTCCACGTGTGGATCAACGGACGAGATGTACATAGAAAGCACGCACAATCAGGTGATCGTCTAGATGACCAATCCCTTGGTAGGTCATATGTTAGGTTCCCACGGTCACGTGCTGTTGGGTCATGTGGTATGTCACGTGTTAAGTCACGTGACAGGTCTCAGGCTAGGTCATGTGATGAGTCACATGTTAGATCACATGGTGGGTCACATGCTTGGTCACAGGGTGGGAATTTCCCAGGGTCACATGGTTGAAGATTCCCTTTGGTTGTTGGTCATTCACCAGGCTTTGTCATGGGCTCGGAAGGGCATTGGATAGCCATTTGGCTATAGCTCGGTTTAGGGGCGGTTCTCGTGGGACTTGTAGGGGTTTGGACTGGGTTTCTAGATAGCATGGACTTTGTCCATGACAGTATCCCCTCTTTAGGTTTCCCTTGCTCCTGCAAGGCTCGTATCCCCTCTTTGGATTTCTGCGCAGCTTTCTGCGTAGCTTCAAATTGTTTGACAAGTTTTTTAGCATGTGTCAGCTCCTTGGCTGGGATCCAGGTATGGTCAGCTTCTATGTAGCCTTTCCAATGGACTAAGTACTGCATGCTTTTGTGATTTCTCATAGGACGTGATTGGAGGATTTTCTCGATTTCGTAGTGACCTTCTTCTCCTCCGACTATTTCAGGAGGGGGTCATGCAAAGTTAGGTCCATGTGTGGCAGTCTCCGTGTAGGGTTTCAACAGGGAGTTGTGAAAGACAGGATGTATTCGCATCTGTGGTGGTAACTGGAGTTTGCAGTTTGTTGGTGAAGCCCAAATGACTTTGAAAGGTCCATAACGCCATGGTGCAAGTTTGGCCTTTGGGTGGGTGGTCTGTAGGTTGGTGGCTTCCAAGAGTACCAGGTCATCTTTGTGGAATGTGTGCAATGGTTTAGTGGGGCCTCTGCTCTTTATTTCTTGTGCTGCAAGGTGTAAAGCTGCAGTCACTTCTTTGCACATTTCTTCAAGATATTGAACATGTTCATCTGCACTTTGTAGTCTGGTTTGTAGTTGTAATGGGGGTTTAAAGGTTGGGTGTATCCCATACCAGACTTCGAAGGGGGATTTGTGCATGCTATGGTGTGGTTGTGCATTGTGCGCAAATTCAATGATGGGAAGTAATGTGGCCCAATCGTTTTGTTGAAAGTTTCTACAAATACGAAGGTATTGTTCGATTTCTTGGTTGACATGTTCAGATTCTCCATCTGTCTGTGGGTGAAATGCAGTTGACAATTTCTGCTTAATTCCCAGTTTTCTCCAAAGTTCTTGTGTGACCTGTGCTACAAATTGTGGTCCTCAATCCAAGATAATCGTCAAGGGGAAACCCATGCGTTTCCATACATAGTCAATTAATAGTTGACTTGTTTGCTCGGCTGTAATTGTCTTGTGACAAGGGGCTAGGATGATAGCCTTGCTATGACGGTCGACGACTGTAAGGATACTATCGTATCCATTCGATGGTGGAAGATTGACGATGAAATCCATGGTGATTGTTTCCCATATTCCCAAGGGGATTTCATTTGGTTTCAGTGGAACTTTGACTGGAGGCTTGATTTTGGTGGTTTGACAAGTAGCACATCCTTTGATGTATGATTTCATGAATTCCATGATTCCAGGCCACCAATATTCTTGTGTGATGAGTTCGACGGTTTTCCACTGTCCCGGGTGTCCCATTATATTATCATGGAACTGCTGCATGACCTTGCGTTGTACATTCTCATTGTCTGGTATGTAAACCAGTCCTTTGTGGAGGAACAATCCATTTTCGTAGTTCCAATCTTGTAACCCTTTGGTGACTTGTCTTGGTCCACTAGTGATGAGCTCTTTGAGCTTCTTTCCCAGTCCCGTGGAGTTGTCTTTGGCAATGACATCTATTAGTGATGCCTGTAAGTCTTCATCCAGTCCTGTGGGGATTGCCGTATTATGTAAAGCTCGGAGGTGGAATTGTTCTGGTTTTAGCAAGAATTTGCTAGGATCAAGCAGAACACATTCAGCATTATCAGATGCTATCCCCTCTTTATGGTCTGGATGCCTGGACAGAGCGTCTGCTTGATTGAGCTTGCCTGGCTTTGGAATGATGACATAGTCATAAGTTCCCAACAAAACAGACCAGCATGCCTGACGATGTGTGAGTGTTTGCTTCGTCGTGAAGTACTTGAGGTTGGCATGGTCAGAAAAAAAATTTGTTTGGTGAACATTGCCTTGGAGGTAATGGTGAAAATGGGTCAAAGCATGGACAATAGCCAAGAGTTCCTTATCATGGATCTTGTAGTTGCGTTCTGCAGGTTGCAGGGATTTTGAAAAACAGGCCACAGGGTGAGATCATCCGAAAGCGTCCTCTTGTTCTAGAATTGCTCCTGTAGTGTAATCACTGGCATTGGTAATGAGGGTGAATGGTTTGCCGTAATCAGGTAGGAGGAGAACAGGAGATGTCATAATGGCCTTTTGTAAATTTTGGAATGCATCAGTTTGAGCAGGTCCCCATAGGAACAGTGTGTCCTTCTTTGTAAGGTCGAATAGTGGATGAGCAAGGGCGGAGTAGTCCCTGATAAAGCGACGATTGTCATGGACGAAGTCCACGTCATCTAGAAACCCAGTCCAAACCCCTACAAGTCTCACAAGAACCGCCCCTAAACCTAGCTATAGCCAAGTGACTATCCGACGTCCTCCTGAGCCCGCGACAAAGCCTGGTCAACGACCAGTAACCAAAGAAGATCTTTGACCATGTGACCCTGGGAAATCCCCACCACATGACCTAGCATGTGACTTATCATGTGACCTACAAGCCCTTAAGCAAGCATGTGATGTAACAGCACGTGACCATGGGAACCTAACACATGACCTACCAAGGGATTGGTTATCTACATGATCATCTGATCGTGCGCGCTTTCTACGCGTGTCTCGTCCGTTGACCCACACATGGAAGACTGTGGGAACGATCAATGGTTGATCAAGAATCAACAAAGTCACAAGACTTACTGCGGAACTGTGGCACAGTCTGCAGTCCATCTATTCTTAGTTCGTGTCTATTCTTAGTTCAAGTCTCACCCGTCTCTTGTATTACTACCTGCCCTAAAGGGGCACATGTCCACCTGTCTCTCTGAATTATGCCTACCCTTAACTACGCACAGACCACCCTGTATTAGTATATAAGACCTGCGAATTTGTACGAACAGTCTTCAGACTGTTCTCTTGTCTACCCCCACACTGGAGCCCCTCAAAGCTCCCTCATCGTTAGCAGCCCGCCCCCCTTACTATACAGTCCCACCTCTCCTCACCTTCTGTCTCTTCCTCCTCAATATCTCCTTGCTGCTCCTTTGGATCAGTCACCTTCAACTTCGCGCCGTCGTCGAGTCTCACTACCCATAAATAGTGAGTTCCCGACACTAGAACAGTCTCTTATTGAAGCTGACTGTCGTCGGAAGTGTCCTCTCCCACTTCCTCTGTCGCCTCCTGGTCCAACCTTGACAACATCTACCAGCGCAACATTGAAGATGCCAACCAGGCAATCAACAATTTCCTTGCTTCCCCCCACAACACCTGGAACTATCCGTCACCAGGTAGTC
>Ga0307510_10006778_pt1 | contig 13657 bp, 14 predicted proteins | sample 12_EM_MG_FD_207224 | JGI IMG/M metagenome (GOLD analysis project Ga0307510, IMG submission 207224) | Populus trichocarpa ectomycorrhiza microbial communities from riparian zone in the Pacific Northwest, United States - 12_EM | ecosystem: Host-associated > Plants > Roots > Unclassified | place... | reverse complement strand
TGTCGACCAACCGCTCCGCCAATGCCAGCGCCTCGGACGGGCCGATCGACTGGACCTCGATCTGGCGCTGCAGGCACTTGAAGCTGTGGCCGTCGGAGTTGCAGAGATCCTTGTAGAAAGAGACGCGATAATTGTTCATCTTGCCCTCCCGTCCTTCCAGTATTCTTGGCGTCCAGCTTACTCTCAGGCGTCCATGTCTGCCAGCCGCTGGCGGTTGCGCAACACAATTTGACGAGCGCTCGAAAAGACCAGAACCCCCTGGTCGCTGAGCTGTGAAAGCGCGCGCGAAACGGTTTCCAGCGTCAGGCCGAGATAGTCGCCAATATCGCGGCGGCACATCGGCAGCGCCATCATGCCGGCCTTGGCGAGCCGACGGTCCATTTCCAGCAGGAAAGTGGCAACTTTTTCCATCGCGGTCTTGCGACCCAGAAGCAGCATGTGGTCTTCGGCGTGCCGGAGGTCGCCTGCAGTCATGGTCCAGAGGTTATGGGCGACCTGGACATTCGATCCGGCGGCGGTTTCCAGGCTGCGGCGCTTCACCAGGCGGACGGTGGTGTCGGCGATCGCTTCAGCCGTCAGGCGATGGGTGGAGCCGGCATCGAGGCCGAACACGTCGCCGGGCAGATGGAACGCGCCGATTTGGCGCCGTCCGTCGTTGAGCAGCTTGTAGGTGCGGACCGCGCCGCGGACCACCTGATAGACATATTCGCAAGGCTCGCCCTCGCCGTAGATTTCCTCATCCTTCCGGTAGGAAAACTCGGTGGCAATCACACCTGCGCAGGTCGCGATCACGCTGAACTGGTCGACGGTCGGAACAGTCTGGGCGCGCGGGGCGGGGAAAACCTTGGCCGCGAGGACCGTCTGGGTGGTGATCGTCTGGGTGAGCATTTGCCATCTCCTCGATGCGGGATGGCTTTGGTGTAACTGGGATTTTTGCTGCCCGATATTTGGGGCGATATCCTAAGGGGGAGCCCCTACGGGGTTTTACGGAGGCGAGCCTGCGGGGGTGTTTCAGGGTATTTCAGGGCTGGCCCGTCGCGCTCGGCGTGTCGATCGCCTTTCGAACGCATTCGATCAGGTTGTCCTCGAGGTTTGGCTTCAAAAGCACGTGGTGCACCCCGGCCGAGCTTGCCTTGGCCGAGATTTTTTCGTCCGGGTAACCCGTGATCAGAATGATCGGCGTGGAGACGTGAAGCCTTCGCAGCCGGGTGGCCAGTTCCAAGCCGTCGAGTTCCGCCATCTTGTAATCGACGACAAGACAATCTGCGCGGTTTCGGGTGGAAGATCCGAGCAGGGCGGTCCCGCTGCGGAACGTTCGGACCTCGAACCCCTCGGTCTCCAGCAGAAATCGCAGCGATGTACGGACATCGTAATCGTCATCGACGACGTAAATCATCGATTTCCTTGGCGAAAGGCTAACGTTGGCTTCACCGGTGGCGCTGTTTCGAGTGTCGATCATGCCGACAAAATAGACGTTTTCTCAGTCCCCGAATTGACTTGGCTCAATCCTCGACGACGCCGGCCCGGATCGCAAACCGCACCAGTTCGGATAGGTTACCGGCCTGCATCTTGGTCATCACATTTGCCCGGTAGACCTCGACCGTGCGCGGGCTGATGTCGTATTCCCGAGCAATCGCCTTGTTTGACTGGCCCGTCACCAGCCCCTGCATCACCTGGCGTTCGCGCTGGGTAAGGCTGGCGACGCGGGCAGCCAAATCGGCCGACAACGCTTCGTTTTTCGAGCCGCTCTCGCCCTCCGCAAGGGCGGTTTCGATCATGCCGATCAGCCGGTCATCCTCGAACGGCTTTTCGAGAAAATCGAGTGCGCCAAGCTTCATCGCTTCGACGGCGAGGGGCACGTCGCCATGGCCGGTCATGACGATCACGGGGAGCTTTCGCGGGCCCGAGCTCAACCGACGCAGCAGCTCCATGCCGTCGATGCCCGGCATGCGCACGTCCGTGACCACGCAGCCAGCCTCCAGGTTCGCAAGCTCGTTCAGGAAAGCTAGCGCGGAATCGAAAAGCCGCACGTTGAAGCCGGCCGAGCCCAGCAGGAAATCCAGCGAGTCACGCATCGCCGGATCGTCGTCGATGACATAAACTTTAGCGCTCGGCGACATCGGTCATATCCTTGGCGGCCGCAATGGGCAGCGTGAAGCGGAAGGTCGCACCACCGGACCCGTTGGTTTCGGCCCACATCCGGCCGCCGTGGGTTTCTATGATGGTGCGGCTGATGGAAAGGCCGACGCCCATGCCGGTCTCCTTCGTCGTGAAAAATGGCTGGAACAGGTTCGCAAGCGTATCGCCTGCGAAGCCTGGTCCGGTGTCGGAAACGGCAATTTCGATCATGTCATCGGCGGCCTTGGTGTTTGAGGCAATCAGTTCACGGTGCGTCGAGGCAGTCATCGCTTCCAGCGCATTGCGGAACAGGTTGACCAGGACCTGCTGAACCTGGACCCTGTCGGCAAGCACCAGGTCGCAGGTCGGATCCAAGTTGAAGCGCAGAAACACGCCCTGTTCGCGGGCGCCGGTAAGCCCGAGCGCGCCGGCCTCTTCGATCAGTTTTGAAAGACTCTCGACGCGCATCTCGGACGCGTCGCGCGCCACGAAATTGCGCAATCGCCGGATGATGTCGCCGGCGCGGATCGCCTGCTCAGCGGCGCGATCGAGCGCGGCCTCGATCTTCGGCGCGTTGGCGTCGGTGCTGCCTGCCAGCAGGCGGCGCGATCCCTTCATGTAATTGCTGATCGCCGACAGCGGCTGATTGAGTTCGTGGGCGAGGGCGGAAGCCATCTCGCCCATCGCGCTCAGACGCGAGACGTGGACCAGTTCGGATTGCAGTTCCTGCAGCCGTGCCTGGGTCTGCTGCTGTTCGGTGAGATCGCGGACGAAGCCTGTAAAGAACGGCTTTCCCCCCGAATGCATCTCGCCGATGGTGAGGTGCATTGGAAACGTCGTGCCGTCCTTGCGCATGCCGGTGACGATACGCCCGATGCCGATGATGCGCCGCTCGCCCGTCTTCAGGTAGCGCGCGAGGTAGCCGTCGTGACGGCTGCGATCCGGCTCCGGCATCAGCGAGCTGATGTTTTGTCCGATCGCCTCGGGTTCGCTGTATCCGAACTGACGTTCGGCGGCGCTGGAAAAGAACTGCATGATGCCATGCTCGTCGATCACGATCATCGCATCCGGGATCGTGTCCAGGATCGAGCGAAAGTGCCTCTCGCTGGTCCTGACGTCGTCCTCCAGACGTTTCTCGTGGTTGATGTCGATCATGACGCCGCTGAGCCGGACGGGAGCGCCATCGGGACCATTGATGGTCGTGCCGACCGCACGCACCCAGTGACCCTCATCCGAATCCCGGTGCAGCCGGTACTGAACGTCGAAATTGCATCCGGTATCTATCGACTCCTGCACGGCTCTTGCCGCGCGATCGCGATCCTGCGCATCGAGCAGGGAAAGAAAGACGTCGAAGTCGACAGGCGCATCCGATCCGACGCCGAAGAGCTTGCGGGTGGCGGTGGACCAGCTCAATGTCCGGGTCGACAATTCGAGATCCCAGGCGCCGACGCCCGATCTCTCGGCGCCGCTGCGTGCGTTCTGGTCGAGCGGATCTTGATTTCGAAACGGGCGGTCGGGGTCGATCATGCTTCGCCTTGCAGGCTCCGGTTGCTTATCAGATACCGCATTAAATCGGGCGTGTGAAATAGCGGCGACGCGAAATCAAAAAATGCGCATATCTAATTGATATGAATGCGATTTTGTTGAATCGACAACGCGACGTCCCGCAAGGCGTTTGACTCTGCAGATGCCTGGTAGATTCGATCTGGATTCTTGATCTAGGTCAGCTTCGAAGCGGAGCGGAGCTCTAGGATGCTGCTGTGTGTGGCAAGGCCCATACGGCATTTCGCCCCAAGGCTTGGAGCAGGTTATGGACTACAAAACCGTCATGGTCGGTCTGGCGCTGGATCGGCCTAACGATGCCTGCCTCCGGGTAGCCGGAGATATCGCCGAACGATTTGGGGCGCGAATCATCGGCGTTGCCGCCTCGGATATCAGGCCACCAATGTATTTCGCCGATGGCGATTTTGCGCAAAAGCTTCTCGATCAGGAGGCCACGGCCATCCAGAGACGACTGTCGGAGCTCGAATCGGAGTTTCGCGCTTCGGTCGAGAAGCGCGTGACAGCGGTGGAGTGGCGTTCCGCCCGGTCGTTGCCGGTGCCCTACATGCTGCAGCAGGCGCGAGCGGCCGACATCCTCGTGATCGGCGCCCGCCCGGAGACCCTGGTGGATCCCAGCGCGGCTCCGGACCCGAGCGATCTGGTGATGCAGGCGGGCCGGCCGCTGATCGTGGTGCCGCCGACCGTGGATTGGCTCGATCTGAGGAGCGTTTTGGTCGCCTGGAAGGATGTGCGCGAAGCGCGACGGGCGATATTCGACGCGTTGCCGCTCCTGGCTGCCGCAAAGGAAGTCACGATTGTGGAAATCCCCGAGCAGGACGGTCATCGCGTTGATGCGCTGTCGCATGTTGCCGATGTGGCGGCATGGTTGCGCGGCCACGGCATCACGGCGAACACCTCCGTTCCCGAGAAGGCCGGCGGGGTGACCGGGCAGCTTGAGAACATCGCCGCCAATGTCGGAGCAGGCGTCGTGATTGCCGGCGCCTATGGCCACTCGCGCTTCCGTGAATGGGTGCTCAGCGGCGTTACACGCCACCTTGCAACCGAATCGCGCCGCTGCGCGTTCCTGTCCCGTTAACGACTTACAATGGCGAGGAACCCCCGTGCATAAATTTCTCGAAGCGACCGCCGGGCAATACATGACGCGCAAGGTGAAAACGGTTGCGCGCGACACCACCATGCGCGAGCTGCACAAGATGTTCGAGGCCGATAATTTCAACTGCTATCCGGTCCGCGAAGGTGATGACATCGTCGGCGTCGTGAGCCATTTCGATTTCCTGAAATGCTTTGCGTTCAATCCCGGCCGCATGGTTCCGGCCTATGACGATCTGCTGTCGCGGATGGTCGTGGACGTGATGACGCCGGAATTCATCTATGTCGATCCGGCAACGAAACTGACCCGCGTCCTGCAGCTGATGGTGGACCACCGGATGAAGAGCCTCCCGGTGCTGGATGCCGAACAGCAGCTGGCCGGGATCATCGCGCGTGAGGACATCATGCGTGCGTTGACCGAGAGCACGCGCGGATAAGTCGCTCCGCGCGCTCGAAAGTGCCGGCGCCCGGTTAGCCGGCCCTTGCCATCTCGGCGTCTTCGGGCGATTCCAGATACATCCCGGACATGGTGTCGACCCAGCACAGGTGGTCGTGAACTTTCTGCACGCCGGCCACGTTCTGCGCGGCCACCATGGACGCCTGCCGTGAACGCTCCTCGGTGATGACGCCGCTGAGATGGACGATGCCGTCGCGCACGATGACATTGAGGCCGAATGGGCTCCAGTCGTTCTTCTCGATCGCAGCGATGATGCGGCTGCGAATGTGATCATCGTCGGCCGTCGGATCGGGGATTTCGCGGGCGAGGCCTGCGACGGCCTGCAGCAAATTGGCGCGCGAGACGATGCCGACGAGTTTGTCGCCTTTCATCACCGGCAGGCGCTTGACGCCGTTGGTCTCCATCGCATTGACGATCTCTTCGAGCGTCGCGTCTTCGGTGACGGTGATCGGATCGCTAGTCATGACTTCTGAAACCTTGCGGCCATGCTCATGAACGTAATCGGTTGCGGCAGCGCCGGCGCCCAGCAGGAATTTGAGCCAGCGGCCGCGCTTGCGCTGCGTGCTGATCTCGCTGCGGCGAATGAAGTCTCCCTCCGAGACAATCCCGACCAGCTTGCCGACCGCATCGACCACCGGAAGCCCGCTGACATGGTACCGCAGCATGGTATTGGCGGCTTCGAGGATGCTGGCGTTAGGCGTGATCGAGATGATGGACCGGGTCATGATCTGATGAGCGCGCATGTGACGATCTCCTGTTCCACGTATCAAGAAGTAGCAAAACACCGCGGGCTGGCGCGGCGCTGCTGGCGTCGCCATGTTAGAAAGGGTTCGCTCGGTCTCGATTGACGAGGATCAAACGCGGCCTGGTCCCACCGGGCTAGGCTGCACACGGTTGCGTGAGGATATCGGACGAGATGCACGCCATGGTCCTGTCGGCGCCCGGCGCGCCGCTTCGGTTTGAGCCGCGGGAAGATCCCGTCCCCGGGCCCGGCGATGTGCGCGTCAAGGTCGCCGCCTGCGGCGTGTGCCGGACCGATCTGCATGTCGTCGATGGAGAATTGCCTGACATCGCCTATCCGATCGTGCCCGGCCATGAGGTGGTCGGTCGGGTGGATGCACTCGGTGCTGGGGTCACATCCCTGAAAATTGGCGAGCGGGTCGGTGTTCCCTGGCTGGGCTATACCTGCGGCGAATGTTCCTATTGCCGAAGCGGCCGGGAAAACCTCTGCGACCGCCCGCGCTTCACAGGTTACACGCGCGACGGCGGCTTTGCTTCGCATCTCGTCGCGGATGCCCGTTATTGTTTTCCGCTTGGCGAGGCCGGCGATGATGTCGCCATCGCGCCTTTGCTGTGCGCCGGCCTGATCGGCTGGCGTTCGCTGGTGATGGCAGGCGATGGAAAGCATCTCGGAATCTTCGGCTTCGGTGCGGCCGGCCATATCATCGCGCAGGTAGCCCGCTGGCAGGGGCGTTCGGTCTATGCCTTCACCCGCAAGGGCGATGTTGAGGCGCAGCGCATTGCAAAATCGATTGGCGCGGAGTGGGCTGGCGGGTCGGATGATCGGCCTCCGGCGCCGCTCGACGCTGCGATTATTTTCGCGCCGGTGGGCGATCTCGTTCCGCTGGCGTTGCGCGCTGTGCGAAAAGGCGGGCGCGTGGTGTGCGCCGGCATTCACATGTCGGACATTCCCTCGTTCCCTTACCGCATCCTGTGGGAGGAACGGCAGCTGCTTTCGGTCGCCAACCTGACGCGCGGCGACGGGGTCGAATTTTTCAAGGTCGCGGCCCAAGCGGGCATCAGGACGCACACCAGCGTGTTTCCATTGCGCGAAGCAAATGAAGTCCTCGCAAAACTGCGCGCCGGGCAGATCACCGGCGCCGCCGTGCTGCAGCCATGACCGTTCGACCGCCCGCCGACACCGCCGCAGCCGAGGGTGACCTGCAGCAGCAGGTGCTCGATTTCCTCGATGGCTCCAGCTTCGGTCCGGCCGGAGGCGGCAAGCGGATCGACACCCATGCTTCCATGGTTTTTCTCGGCGCCGATCGGGCCTTGAAGATCAAGCGGGCCGTCCGTTTGCCGTTCCTCGACTATTCGACATTGGAGAAGCGCAGGCGTGCCTGCGAAGAAGAACTGAGGGTCAACGCCGGCAACGCCCCCGAGCTTTATAGGCGGGTTGTCGCCATCACGCGCAATGCCGACGGCACCTTCGAAATCGACGGCACGGGCACTCCCGTCGAATGGGCGGTCGAAATGACGCGGTTCGACGAGACGCAGTCGCTCGATATCGTCGCGGCATCGAAGACGGTCGATCCATCCCTTGCGACGGCTGTGGCCGACACGATTCTGCGATCTCACGACAAGGCGCCGCGCGCGGGCGGCGAAAGCTGGCTTGCCTCCATCCCACCCATCATCGAACGCAATACCGCAAAGTTTCGCACCGTGCACGGACTTGATGCCGTTGCCGTCGATCAACTCGATGTCGCCAGCCGCGATGCCGCGACGACGTTGCAACCGCTGCTCAGAGAGCGTGCCAGCCGCGGGTTCGTGCGCCGCTGTCACGGCGATCTGCATCTTGCCAATATCGCCTTGGTGGACGGCCGGCCGCTGCTGTTCGACGCCATCGAATTCGATCCCGTCATCGCTACGACGGATGTGCTCTACGATCTCGCCTTCACCTTGATGGATATGGTCCACTTCAACCAGGCTGCGGCTGCGAACGAGGTGTGCAATCGCTACCTCGCGGGGGCAGGGGATGATGGCCTCGACGGCCTCCGCCTGCTGCCGCTGTTTCTGTCGGTGCGGGCGGCGATCCGCGCGCATGTGCTGTTCATGAAGAGCGAACAGGCCGGAGGGGACGACGCGGTCTGGCAGGAGGCCAAGCGCTATTTCGATCTGGCGGGACGCCTCATCGCGCCCAGGCCGCCGCTGCTGGTAGCGATCGGCGGGTTGTCGGGGACAGGAAAATCGGTACTCGCACGCGGGCTCGCGGGCCTGATCGAGCCTCCGCCCGGTGCGGTCATTATCCGCTCGGATGTCATCCGCAAGCACCTGTTCGGCGCCGCTGAAACCACACCCCTGCCGGAATCCGCCTATCGGGGCGATGTCACGGAGCGTGTCTATGGCATGCTTTGGAGCACCGCGCAGCGTATCCTCGCCCAAGGCTGTTCGGTGGTGCTCGATGCCGCCTATCTGCAGGAAGCGGAACGGACGGAAATCGCAACTCTCGCAGCCACTTACGGCATTCGCTTCGTCGGCCTGTTCCTCACCGCGGACCTCGCGACCCGGCTGGCGCGGATCGAACGGCGCAGGGGCGATGCGTCCGATGCAACGCGGAGTGTCGTCCTGACGCAGGAGACTTTCGCGATCGGCGCGATAGACTGGCACATAATCGATGCCTCGGGGACGCCGGACCAGTCGCTCCGCAGCGCCCGTAATTCCTTGTTTGCGGTGCCGGACGAGCGTTGACGATGAGAGTCCATCCAACCGGAACCTCCAGCCGGCGCAAGGCCGCTGAAGCGGCGGGTCTCGATTGTGCAGCCGCATTCCAGAAAATGGCGCTAGGCTGCGTCGCTGATATCAAGGCCCGTCACTCGAGCGCGTGCGCCGGCGATGCCGAGGCGGTACATCAGATCCGGGTCGCGATCACGCGGTTGCGCGCCGCTGTGGCGTTCTTTGCGCCGATCGTGGCCGATGCGGAATGGCTGCGCCTGAAGCAGGAAATCGCTTGGCTGAATGGACCGCTCGGCGCCGCCCGCGACAGCGATGTCGTCGTGGAGTATGCGCGCCGCAAGCGATTCCGCGCATGGGCGCAGGCGATGATCGGCGAGCAGCTCGAACGGCGCCAGATGCAGGACCACCGCCGCCTGGTGCGCTCGCTGCGTTCCGCTCGGACGCAACGCCTGGTCGCGGCCATGGCGCGCTGGATCAGACAGGGAGCGTGGGTGGAGCGTTACAAGCAGCGCAAGGACGCGGAAGTTTTGCAATCCTATTGCGCGGGCGAACTCAACCGCTGGCACGAACGGCTGGTCCGCAAGGGAAAACGCCTCAAGACGTTGGGAGCGGCGCGCCGCCACCGGCTGCGGATCAAGGCTAAACGCTTCCGCTACATGCTTGAAGCGCTAACGGAAACCGTTGCGCTGTGGGGCCGGGGCGAATTCCATCACCTGCACCGGCCGGCAAAGCGATTGCAGCGCGCCTTGGGCGACATGCGCGATCTCGAGCGCTTTGCCGACCTCGCCGACGGATCGCCGCCGGCCGAAAACGGCAAACGAGGCAGGAAGCACCCGCCGGGCTATCGCGATCGAAGGGAAAAGCTGCTCGACGCCGCCATCGCAGCTCATCGCGACCTCAGGCACGCCCGGCTCTGCTGACGTCGCCGTTCGGGCGTCTGCGGCTGCTCGACATGTCCGAGCTTGATGTGGGTCAAGTTCGACCATTTCCCATCGCCTACCTTCGCCATCAGCAACGGGGCTGAAAGCCTCGCAAATGTGTGGGAGAAGGGCGATGTTCAGGAACATTCTGGTTCATATTCCCTCCGAGCGTCCGATCAGGCCGGTGATTGACGTTGCTGTCGCGCTGACCATTGCGCGCCGGTCGCATCTTGATGCCGTCGCCATTGGCTATGAATCGATGAGCGCCGCCGGGATGATCGTCGAGGGTGGTGGCGCCGCCGTTGCCGCCGTGATGGGCGCCGAACAGGAACGCGCCCAGGAAAGGGCTGACGCTGCGATCGCCGTATTCGAGATCGAGGCCAAGCTCGCCAAAATCGCCTACGGCACCAGGACCTTGGCGGCGATTCCCGCCGAGGCCGGTCAGACCATCGGAACGCTTGCCAGGCTTTACGACATGACGATCGTGCTGCAGCCGGAAGCCTCGCAGACGAGCTACGACAACGAGATTCCGCAGCACATCCTGTTCAATTCCGGCGGGCCGATGCTGATGGTTCCCTATATCCACAAGGGACCGCTCGACGCCCACCATGTCGGCATCGCCTGGGACGGCAGCCGCCTTGCGGCCCGCGCAGTGCGCGATGCGATGTCGTTTCTGATCGGCGCCAAGGCCCTGACCGTGATTGCGATCAATGAGGAGGCGGGTGAAGCCTCGTCGGACCAGCTTGCCGCGCATCTGGGACGGCGCGGTATTGCGACCCGGGTGCAGCGCCTGACGATGGATCGCGGCAATGTTCAGGGAGCCATTCTGTCGGTCGCGGCCGAAAGCAATATGGGCCTGCTGGTGATGGGGGGATACGGCCATTCGCGACTGCACGAGCGAATTCTGGGCGGTGTCACGCGCAGCATGTTCGACTGCATGACCGTGCCGGTGCTGATGTCGCACTGATCCCGGGTGGTCAGGGGATCTGACCTTTCGTCCCGCTGAGTTCCCTGCCTTGGGCCTTCCTGGCGGTGGCTGCGGTCGCAATGACACCCAGTTTGATGCACCTCAATGTTCGGCCCGTCGCCGGTCAATATCGTTTCGGCTGAAACTCAGAGATCGGAGATTGTCATGTCAGAATTGTCAGAGCGGGCCGTTTCTGGCTCTTTCCCAGCAGTTGCAAATGCAGAAGTGGAAGCCACCAAGCTGAACCACGGCGCGCTTGAGTTCATGCTTGGCGCGCAGAAGATGATGTTCGAGGAACTGGTGTTCCTCGGCGATGAGATGCTCGAGCGAACGCGAACCGAAACGCATCTGTTCACGGAGTTCGTCGCGAAGATGGCGGGCGCGCATTCCGTAAAGGACATCAGGACGATGTACCAGGAATGCGGCCAGCATCAGCTCGACTTCATCCGCCGCGACTCCGAACGGCTGTTCAAGCATGGCGAGCGAATGATCGCGACCACGTCGAACCTGATCAGTGGCCGCACTCCGAACTGATCGGCCAAATAGCATGCACCAGACATCGCCCCTGCCGACGGAGGAAGTTGCCGTCTTGCCGATTCGCACCGCTGTTTCGGGCCACGGAGAGGACCTGCAGCCGGTCCCACCGATCGAACCGCAGGTCTCACCGCAAACGGAAGGCGCTGAAGGCGTCGAGACATACCAGGCCGATCGTGCCCTGCATGCCATGCTGGCCCGCCTGAGCGGCGGCATTTCGCCGGCTGCATTGTTGCTGGCCTATACAGACTGGCTATCGCATCTGGCCTCGTCGCCCCAGCGGCGGATCGAAATCGCGCAGGAAGCCCTGATCGACACCAAGCGCTTCTTCGAAGCCGCGCAGCGGTTCTTCTCGCCCGGTCAGGGGCCGTGGTCGCTGATCGAGCCGCAGCCGCAGGACAAGCGCTTCGGCCGGCCGGAGTGGGAACAGCCGCCGTTCAATCTGATGGCGCAGGCCTTTCTGCTCGGCGAACAATGGTGGCACAACGCGACCACGGGCGTGCGTGGCGTAGCGAAGCAGAACGAGGCGATCGTCGAGTTTTCGATCCGGCAGATGCTGGACGTGATGTCGCCTTCCAATTTTGCCGCGACCAATCCGGAAGTGCTGCGGCGATCGTTCGAAAGCGGCGGCGACAATTTCGTGCGCGGCTGGCGAAATTTCTGCAGCGACTGGATCCGCCTGGCGTCGGCGGAGCTAGGCCCCGTCACGGCCGGCGATTTCGTCGTCGGCGAAACCGTCGCCACATCGCGCGGCAAGGTGGTGTTCCGCAACGAACTGATCGAGCTGATCCAGTACACTCCAACCACCGACAAGGTGCATCCGGAGCCGGTACTGATCGTGCCGGCCTGGATCATGAAGTACTACATTCTCGATCTGTCACCGCCGAACTCGCTGGTGAAATATCTCACCGGCGAAGGCTTCACCGTCTTCATGATTTCGTGGCGCAATCCTGATGCGGCCGATCGCGAGATCGCTTTTGACGACTATCGCAAGCTTGGCGTTGAAGCCGCGCTCGACACGATCGGGAGCATTGTTCCGGGCCGTCAGGTGCATGCATTAGGCTATTGCCTGGGCGGGACGCTGCTGTCGATCGCTGCCGCCACCATGGCGCGCGACGGCGACGGCCGGCTGAAGTCGATCAGCCTGCTTGCCGCGCAAACCGATTTCACCGAGGCTGGCGAGCTGACGCTGTTCATCAACGAAAGCCAGGTTGCGTTCCTCGAAGACATGATGTGGGAGCGGGGCGTGCTCGACACCACGCAGATGGCGGGTGCGTTCCAGCTGCTGCGCTCCAACGATCTGATCTGGTCGCGGCTTACCCGTGACTATTTGATGGGGGAGCGGGCGGCGCCGAGCGATCTGATGGCCTGGAATGCCGATGCCACCCGCCTGCCATACCGGATGCATTCGGAATATCTGCGCAAGCTGTTCCTCAACAACGACCTCGCCGGGGGGCGATATCTCGTCGAGGGAAGGCCGATCTCGCTGTCGGACATTCACGCCCCGATGTTTGTGGTCGGAACGCTCCGCGATCACGTCGCGCCGTGGAAGTCCGTCTACAAGATCCACTACCAGGTCGATGCCGACGTGACCTTCCTTCTCACCAGCGGCGGCCATAATGCGGGAATCGTCGCGCCTCCCGGCGAACCGGGGCATACTTATCGGATCAAGACCGAGGTGGCGCACGCCACCTATACCGGTCCCGACGAATGGCTGAACATGGTGCCATCAGTCGAGGGATCGTGGTGGCCGGAATGGACGAAGTGGTTGGCCGCGCAATCCGGCGAGCCATCCGCGCCGCCGCGGATGGGAACCGAAGCTGACGAGAGCGCGAATCCGGCCGATGCGCCCGGCGACTATGTTCGCCACTGAGCGCGGCTGCTCCCGCAAACCCGTTGATCTACTGACGGACAGGGCAGCTTGAAACGCCCAGGGCGACATAAAGCGGGCATCTCCTGAAGAAGGCCGTCACCAGCGGTACCACGCCGAACAACCCGACCCAGTGCCAGCCCTGGATGGCGAGCCCTTCCTGGAAAGCGTAGGCAATCAGCGCCAATCCCAAGACGATCCGTACATATTGATCTAACGTTCCGATATTTACCGGCATTGCAGCCCCCTGAGTGAATGAGCTGGGGAAGCCTCTCATGCGATGGCGTAATCGGCTTTGATCTGTCTCAACAATAAGTTGACTGTGAAAGTTAAAGAAGGCGTCAGCAGAGTTGTCATCGGACCGAGGCCGTGTCCGGGTTAACATGCGGCGCCAGGAACACATTGCGCGCCGTACCTGTTCACAGGGCACCGCGACTCGCCGGATACGAAAGACCGATGTCGACTTATCGTCTGAAAAATCTGCTTGCGCCGCATTCCGTCGCGCTGGTCGGGGCCAGTCCGCGCCACGGCTCGGTCGGTCGTGCCATTCTCAACAATATTCGCAAGGCCCAGTTCAAGGGCGAATTCGGCCTCGTCAATCCGCGCTATCACGAGATCGACGGTGTCGCGACCGTCGGCAGCATCGCAAAACTGGCTTTCGCGCCGGAACTCGTTGTCCTCACCGC
>Ga0307510_10006777_pt1 | contig 13660 bp, 15 predicted proteins | sample 12_EM_MG_FD_207224 | JGI IMG/M metagenome (GOLD analysis project Ga0307510, IMG submission 207224) | Populus trichocarpa ectomycorrhiza microbial communities from riparian zone in the Pacific Northwest, United States - 12_EM | ecosystem: Host-associated > Plants > Roots > Unclassified | place... | reverse complement strand
CCCGAACTCGTCGATCTCGCCCGGGCGCATGGCGGTCAGATCATCGTGCCGACTGGCGCCTTGATCGGCTTCGATGCGGTTTCGGCTGCCGCCGAAGGTACCATCAATTCGGTGCAGATGATCACCCGCAAGCCGCCCGGTGGTCTCGCCGGCGCGCCCTATCTCGTCGAGAACGGGATTTCGATGGAGGGGGTGAAATCAGCCCTGCGCGTGTTCAAGGGCTCGGCGCGTGACGCGGCCGCGGCGTTTCCGGCCAACGTCAATGTGGTGGCGGCTCTGTCGCTGGCGGGCATCGGCCCCGACCGCACGACGATCGAGATCTGGGCCGATCCGGCCGTGACGCGGAACTGCCACCAGATCAGGGTCGATTCCGACTCGGCCTCGTTCACGATGGGAATCGAGAACATCCCGTCGGAAAACCCGAAGACAGGCCGCATCACCGCGCTCTCGGTGATCGCGGCGCTGCGCAAGCTCACCTCGCCGCTGCAGGTCGGAACGTAAGCGCCTGTGCGCTCTACAGCGCCGGCGCGAGGGCACGTTTCAGTTGCTGAAGCAATGCCTGCACGGCCGCCGCGTTGACCCGCCGCTCGGGGATCGTCGCCTTGACCCACAAATCGGGGATCGGGAATTCCGGAAGCACCGCCTGCAGCGACCCGTCGCGCAGGGCATCGGCCGCGAGATAGTGCGAAATGAAAGCAATGCCGTTTCCGGCGATCGCGCTTTTTACCAGCACGTGGCCCTCGTTCGAACTCAGCAGCGGTCGCACCTGAATGGTGATGCGGCCGCGGGGGCCGTCGAACATCCACTCCGCCCCGGTGGGAAGAAAGCTCAGGCAGCGGTGTTCGACCAGGTCGCGCGGGTGCTGCGGCATGCCGTGCGATTTGAGATAGGCGGGCGCTGCGCACAGCAGGCGCTTGAGCGCGCACAAAGGTTCATCGACGACCCCGCCGAACGAATGCGGAAACGCGCCGATGGCAACGTCAAAACCTTCCGTGACCGGATCGACCGGCCGGTCGATCAGCACGACTTCCAGTTTCAGCCGCGGATTTTCCGTCTGGAAAGCGCTGAACACATCGGCAAGCCGGGCGATGGTCAGCGATGTCGGCGCCTTGATGCGCAGGTGATCGATCAGATCATGGTCCTTCTCGCCCATGCGCGACAGAAGGTCGCCGACGTCAGCCACCACGCCGCGGGCGCGATGGACATATTGCTGGCCGGCTTCGGTCAACCGCAATTGACGGGTCGACCGATGAAACAGCGCGATGCCGACCTGATCTTCGAGCTGGGTAACGCGCTTGGCCACGACCGAGGTCGAGACTTTCAATTTGCGGGCGGCCGCCGAGAAGCCGGCGGCGTCGGCGGTGGCCAGAAAAGCCTGAAGATTGACGAGCGTATCCATCTACTTTTCTCGATTCGAGAAAGCTGATCGCACAATTTGCCGGATTGTAGTCCGCTTCGCGTTAATTCATAGTCCCGCGAAATAAAATCATCAGGGATGGGATCGCTGCCGTGTCGGCTAAAACCATTGAAGAACCCGCTCGCCAGATTCCACTGTATGGCGAATATGAAGTCGCCGTCCTCGGTGGCGGACCCGCCGGCATCGCCGCGGCTGTGGCTGCCGCGCGCGCGGGTCGCCGCACGCTGCTGATCGAGCGCTACGGCTTTCTCGGCGGAATGGGCACGGCTGCAGGCGTGACGAACTTCTGCGGGCTGCATGCCAACGTCCATGGCGAGATGCACCGGGTGGTGCAGGGCATCGCGTCCGACCTGCTCACGCGGATCGACCGGCTCGATGGGCTCAACGCACCGCATCTGATCCTCGGTAAGATTTTTGCGCAGGCCTATGACACCGCGGCGTACAAGATCGCGGCGGATGATCTGCTCGCCGCCCACAAGGTCGACATTCTCTTTCATGCGCTCGGCGCTGGCGTCGTGATGGATGACGAGAGGCGCATCAACGTGCTGATGGTCGAGACCAAGGCGGGCCGACAGGCAGTGCGCGCCGGCATCTTCATTGATTGCTCCGGCGACGGCGACCTCGCGGCCTGGGCGGGCGCGCCGTTTGAAGTCGGCGACAATGCCGGCGGCATGATGTATCCCTCGATGATGTTCCGCCTCAACGGCATCGATCCCGAAAAGGCGGGCGACGCCTGGCGCACGATTCCGACGCTGATGGAAAAGGCGGAAGCCGCGGGCACGCATCGTTTTCCGCGCAAGACTGCGATCGTGCGGCCGCAGCGGTCGGGCATTGAATGGCGAGTGAATTTTACGCAGCTCGCGCGCGAGGATGGCTCTGCGGTCAGCGGGATCGATCCCGACCAGATGACGCGTGGCGAGATCGAGGGTCGCCGGCAGGCGGTGCAAGCGTTCGAATTCCTGCGCACGGTGCCCGGCTTCGAAAAGTCCTACATCGTCGACCTGCCGCCGCAGCTCGGCATCCGCGAGACGCGGCGCGTGATCGGCGGCTACATGCTGTCGGGCGAGGACGTGCTCGGCTGCGCTTCGTTCGACGATTCCATCGGCGTCAATGGCTGGCCGATGGAACAGCATGTAGCGGGAGATGTAACTTTCACGTTTCCGCCGATCCCGGAATCCCGCGGCTTCAACGAATTGCCGTATCGCATGCTGGTGCCGGAGGGCATAGACAATCTCCTGATGGCCGGGCGCTGCGCCTCGATGACCCATGAGGGCCAGTCGGCGGCGCGGGTCTCCGGCGCCTGCTTTGCAATGGGGGAAGCGGCGGGCGCCGCGGCGGCGCTGGCGCTGTCGGGCAATACGATTCCGCGCGACATTGCGGTTGAAAAGTTGCAACAAGGCCTGAAACAACAGGGCGCGTTCATCGGGCGGGACCAGAAGGTGCCCGAGGGGCTATAAAAGAGTTACGGAGGAGAGGGGATGTCTAAATTTGCACGGCTTGCGCTGGTGGGCCTGTTGGCGATATCAGCGGGCGGGATCGCGCGGGCCGACGACGCGCTGAAGGCCAAGATCGGCGTGCTCCGGCTGTCGTCGTCGGCGCCGGTGTTCATCGCGCAGGACAAGGGTTATTTCCGCGAGGCCGGGCTCGATATCGAACTAAAGTTCTTCGACGCGGCGCAGCCGATCGCGGTGGCGACGACCTCGGGCGACATCGATTTCGGCATCACGGCATTTACCGCCGGGCTCTACAATCTCGCCGGCAAGGGCACGCTGAAGGTGATTGGCGGCATGAGCCGCGAGAAGGCGGGCTATCCGCTGATCGGCTATTTCGCCAGCAACAACGCCTATGCGGCCGGCCTGAAAACGCCGAAGGATCTTGCGGGCAAGCGTATCGCGGTCACGCAGGTCGGATCCAGCTTTCATTATTCGCTCGGCCTGCTCGCCGACAAATACGGCTTCAAGCTCGCCGATGTAAAAGTGTTGCCGCTGCAGTCGCTGTCGAATGCCGCGGCCGCGCTCAAGGGTGAAACCGTCGATGCCGCATTGCTGCCGATCTCGACCGCGCGCTCGCTGGTCGATTCAGGTGGCGCCAAATTCCTCGGCTGGGTCGGCGACGAGACGCCGTGGCAACTCGGCGCGGTGTTCGCCTCGCCGAAGACACTGACCAACAACGCGCTGGTGACCAAGCTTCTCGCCGCGCTGGTGCGCGCCGATCGCGAGTATCACGACGTGATATTGGCTTCCGTGAAGGACGGCAAGGCTGACGTCAACGACAAGACGAAGCCGTTGCTCGAGATCATCGCCAAGTACACCAATCTGCCGGTGGAGCAGGTGGTCGGCAATTGCGCCTATATCGATCCTGACGGAAAGCTTGATGTGAAGAATGTCGGCAACCAGATAGCGTGGCTGCAGGAGCAGGGCTTTGTCGACAAGGGATTTGCGCCGGACGCGATCATCGCGAAGGAATATGTGAAGGCGGATTGAGGGTGGTGCAACAACGTCATTGCGAGCGTAGCGAAGCAATCCATCTCTCCATTTAAAAGAAAGAATGGATTGCTTCGTCGCTACGCTCCTCGCAATGACGAGACCCGCATTGAACTAGGAACCACATGGACCTGATCGCCGACCAAATCAGCCATCGCTTCGGCGCCCTCGACGTGCTCGACCGCGTGTCGTTCACTGTCGCCTCAGGCGAAGTGGTCGCGATCGTCGGCCCGTCCGGTTGCGGCAAGAGCACGCTGCTGTCGATCCTTGGCGGGCTGTTGCGCCCGGGCGAGGGAAGGGCAAAGCTGCGCGGCGCGCCGCCGGCCGGCAGCCTCAATCCGCTGACCTTTGTGTTCCAGGATTTTGCGCTGCTGCCGTGGTGCACGGTGGAGGCGAATGTCGAATTTCCGCTGGTGCATACCGCGCTCGACGCCGCCGCGCGCCGCGCCGTCGTCGATGACGCGTTGCGCCGCACTGGCCTGTCGGATTTCCGCGACGCCTATCCAAAGCAATTGTCGGGCGGCATGCGGCAGCGCGTCGGCATTGCCCGCGCGCTCGCGGTGCGGCCGGCGATTCTCCTGATGGACGAGCCGCTGTCGGCGCTGGATTCGCAGACCCGCGAATTGCTGATGGAGGACTTTATTCGTTTGCTCGCCGATGGCGCGATGGGCGCGGTCTATGTCACGCATAATCTGGAGGAAGCGGTGCGGCTCGCCGATCGCATCGTGGTGCTGTCGCGGCGTCCGGGGCGGGTCCGGAAGATCGTCGACATCCCGATGACGCGCGCCGAGCGCGGTGCGATCGATGCGCGCGGCAGGTTGCTGGCGCTGCAGAACGATCTGTGGTCGCTGATCCGCGAGGAGGCGATCGATGCCGAGCGCGAGGTCCAGCATGCTTGAACGCGCACCGCAGGACGACCGTGCGACCGAAGTGCGGCCGGTCGCATTTCGCGGCGCCGGCTTTATGCCAACGGCGGGGCGCGCCTCCGGCTGGATCGCGCTCGCGCTCGTCATCGCGCTGTGGCAATTGGCCGGCAGCGCCGGCTGGGTCAATCCGTTGTTCCTGCCGGCGCCGTCGGCAATCGCAGTTGCGATTTACAAGCTCGCGATGTCTGGCGCGCTCTGGCAGCATGTGTCGGCTTCGGTCGTTCGCATCGGCTGCGGCTGGGTGCTCGGCACCGTGGCCGGCGTGATCGTCGGATTTGCGATCGGGCTGTCGACGCTGGCGCGCGGCGTCGGCATCACCTTCATCTCGGCGCTGTTTCCGATTCCAAAAATCGCGCTGCTGCCGCTGTTGATCCTCTGGCTCGGAATCGGCGAGGAGCCGAAGATCGCGACCATTGCGTTAGGGGTGTTCTTCTCGACCGCGATCTCGGTCTATAGCGGCGTCGATGCGGTGCCGCGTAACCTGATCCGGATGGCGCAGAGCTTTAATGTACCGTTCCATGCCATCGTTCGCCGCGTGATCTGGCCGGGTGCGCTGCCCTCGATCCTTGCGGGCTTTCGCATCACGGCGTCGGTGGCGCTGTTGCTGGTGGTGAGCGCCGAGATGATAGGCGCGCAATTCGGCATTGGCGCGTTCGTGCTGCAGGCCGGCAATCTGATGCAGACGGATCAGCTATTGGCCGGTGTGGTGATCCTGTCGCTGTTCGGGCTGGCGGTGGGGAAATTGATCAACGTGCTGGAAGCGAAGTTGCTGCACTGGCGGTGAAGTGGGCACCGGGGTCGTAGGGTGGGCAAAGCGGAGCGTGCCCACCATTTCGATCTCCGCAAGAATGGTGGGCACGTCGCTAGCGCTCCTTTGCCCACCCTACGATTCGTCGCAAACCTCACGCATTCCCACGATCTTCGCGGAACAAATCGAGCTTCTGCTGCACCGGACGGTCGGAGAACGAGAACAACACCGAATCAGTCTCGGCTTCGTGCGTGACCCAGTGCCAGCTCGGCACCACGAACAGATCGCGCGCGCCCCACTCGAACACCTCGTCGCCGATCCGGGTGCGGCCCTTGCCCTCGATCGCGGCGAACACGGTGGCGTCGGTCGCGCGATAGCGCGCGGTCTTGAAGCCTTTCGGCAGCAACTGGATGAAGGTTCCGATGGTCGGCATCGCGAAATCGCCGGTCTCGGGATTGGAGAATTTCAGTTTTAGCCCGTGACAGGCGTCCCATTCGTCGCGCGTCTTGGCCCGCTCCAGCGCCTCGCGCGTATAGTGATAGGGATAGTTGAAGATCGGGGAAGTCTTGGATTTGCGCTTCCCGTCGACCGGCAGCAGATTGTGGCCGTAGCGGGCAAAGCTGTCGCCGGAGGGCTTACTGATCTTCTGCTGGTCCTCGTTCGATCCTTCGGCAAAGGACGCATCGAAGAACTGCACCATCGGGATGTCGAGCCCGTCGAGCCAGAACATCGGCTCATTCGTCTCGTTGGAATGGTCGTGCCAGGTCATCGACGGCGTGATGACGAAATCGCCCGGCTCCATCAGCGTGCGCTCGCCGTCGACTGCGGTCGCAGCTCCCTTGCCTTCGAGCACGAAGCGCAGCGCTGACTGGCTGTGGCGGTGCGCCGGGGCGACATCGCCGGGGACCACCATCTGCACGCCGGCAAACAAGGACGTCGTGATTTTCGACTGGCCGCGCAGGCCCGGGTTTTCCAGCACCAGCACCCGCCGCTCGGCTTCCTTGGCGGTGATCAGTCGGCCTGCTTCGGTCATGTAGTCGCGGATGGAATCGAATTTCCAGAGGTGGGGCCGGCAGGCGCTTCGCGGCTCGGGCGTGATCAGGTCGTTCATCACGTTCCACAGCGCGGAGAGATTCTCGCCGTCGATCTTCTTGTAGAACGCCTCGCGTTCCGGGGTCTTCTGCACGGCTTCCATGGCCCGCCTCCCGTCATTCTTTATGCTTGATGATTGACAGTATACTTACAATATGGATATCGTCAATGACAGCCCACCGATGCAAAACGATAAAATCCGAGGGAGGTTCCGATGAAGCTGCATGGCTATTTCCGCAGCAGCGCGGCATACCGGGTCAGGATCGCGCTCAACCTCAAGGGACTTACGGCCCAGCATCTGCCGCATCACCTTCGCAAGGGCGAACAGTGCGCGCCCGCCTATCTCGCGCTCAACCCGCAGGGGCTGGTGCCGACGCTGGAGGGGGACGACGGTGCGGCGCTGACCCAGTCGCTCGCCATCATCGAATGGCTGGACGAGACCCATCCCAACCCGCCGCTATTGCCAACGGACCCGCTGCGCCGCGCAAAAGCGCGCGCCTTCGCGCTCGCCATCGCCTGCGATATCCATCCGGTACAGAATCTGAAGGTTCTGGCCCGGCTGCGGCAGCTCGGCGTGGCCGAGGAAGAGGTGACGGAATGGGCGGCCTGGGCCAATCGCGAGGGCTTGTCCGCCTGTGAAGCGCTGATCAAGGGCGAGCAGGGGCCGTTCTGTTTCGGCTCGGCGCCGACGGTGGCGGACCTCTGCCTGGTGCCGCAACTTGCGAACGCGCGGCGCTTCGGCGTCGATGTCGCGGCCTTTCCGCGCCTGCTCGAGGCCGAGGCGGCAGCCAGGGAAATCAAGGCGTTCGCGGACGCCGCACCGGACAGGCAGCCCGATGCCGAGTAAGCCCTCACCGATCACGATGGATGCGGTCTACACGGCGCCCGGTTACCTGTTCCGCCGGATGCAGCAGATCGCGGTCTCGATCTTCGTCGAGGAGAGCAGGGCGTTCGACCTGACGCCGGTGCAATATGCCGCGCTGGTGGCGATCCACACCCATCCCGGCATCGACGCCACGCGGCTGTCGGCGGTGATTGCGTTCGACCGCTCGACGCTCGGCAACGTGATCGAGCGGCTGGAAAGCAAGGCGCTGATCGAGCGCAAACCCTCGCGCGAGGACAAGCGCGTCAAGCTGCTCTATCTGACCAAATCGGGAGCAGCCGTGCTGCGCGACATCATGCCCTCGGTGGAACGCGCGCAGCTGAGGATGCTGCAGCCTTTGAAGCCGGCCGACCGCAAGACCCTGCTGGCGCTGTTGACGCAGCTCGTCGATCTCAACAATGAAGCCTCGCGTGTGCCGCTGCGCGCCGAAGATGCGCTGGAGCATCTGGGGAAGGCGGGGTGAGGGGGCGTTGGGATGGAGCAGCCGTCATTGCGAGCGGAGCGAAGCAATCCATAGCGCCACAAGCGGAGGAATGGATTGCTTCGCTCCGCTCGCAATGACGGTGTAGCTACATCCTCATCAGCGCCTGGCGGTCGATCTTGCCGGTACCCGTCTTCGGCAATTCCGCGATGAACCGGATCTCGCGCGGATATTTGTAGGGCAGCAGCTTTGCCTTGACGTAATCCTGCAGCGTCTTCGTGGCGTCCTTGCTGTCGAACTCACCCTTGTTCATGACCACCACCGCCTTCAGCGTCATGCGCCGGTCCGGCAATTCGGCGGCGAACACTGCGCACTCCCTGATGTCGGGGTGCTCGGCGAGGCACAGCTCGACCTCGAGCGGGTAGACCCATTGGCCAGATATCTTGATCAGGTCGTCGGCGCGGCCGCGGAAGAAGTGGAAACCGTCGGCATCGCGCAGAAAACGGTCGCCGGTGTAGATCCAGCCGCCCTCGCGGATCGTCTCCGCCGACTTGTCGGGCCGGTTCCAGTACAGCGGTGTGTTGGAGTCGCCGCGCACCCACAAAATGCCTTCCTCGTTATCGCCGACCTCGCGGCCGTCCTTGTCCCTGAGCAGGATTTCGTAGCCGGGAACGCGCAGGCCCGCCGCGCCGAGCTTTTTCTTCTCGGGGCGGTTGGAGAGATAGATGTGCAGCGCTTCCGTGGAGCCCAGTCCTTCAATGATCTCAAGCCCGGTCAGCGTCTTCCAGCCGTTGAAGACATCAGCTGAGAGCACTTCGGCGGCCGATAGCGCCATGCGTAGCGACGAGAAATCGGTGGCGGCGGCGCCGTCGGCCTTGGTCAGCGAGGTGTAGAGCGTCGGCAATCCGTAGAACACGGACGGCCGGTATTTCTCGATCGCCTCGAAGATGGTTGCCGGCTTCGGCTGGCCAGGCAGCAGCAGCGTCGCCGCACCGACAGAGAACGGGAAGGTGATGGCGTTGCCGAAGCCGTAGGCGAAGAAAATCTTCGGCACCGAAAAACAGATGTCGTCGGGCGTCAGTTTGAGCACGTTGCGCGCGAACGCCTGCTCGCTATAGGCCATGTCGTGCTGCAGATGCACGATGCCCTTGGGGCGTCCGGTCGAGCCGGATGAATACATCCAGAACGCCATGTCGTCGCGATGCGTGTCAGCTTCAGCAAGTTCGGTGGCGAATCCCTGCAGCCATTGCTGTGCAATGAAGGTTTTCGGTACGGCGTGTTCGCCCGCCGCGCCATTGACCACGATCAGGGTTTTCAGCGGTGTGTCCTTGCAGGCCTCGGCATTGAACCGCGAGGTAAACTCGGCCTCCGCAACCGCCATGGCCGCGCCGGCGTCCGAGAGATAGAACTGCAGCAGATCCGGCGGCGTCAGCGTGTTGATCAACAGCGGCACATAGCCTGACCGCACCGCGCCGAAGAACGCCGCAGGATAGACCGGCGTGTCGTCGAGGAACATCAGGACGCGGTCGCCGCGCTTCAGGCCCAGCGACTGAAAGCCATGCCCCCATTGCGCGGCGTCGGCGCACAGCTCTGCGTAAGTGCGCGTGCCGCCGGGGCCGGTCAGCGCCAGCCGGTCGCCGCGGCCGTGGCTGAGATTGTCGAACAGGATGCGGCCAGCGTTATAGTTTTCCGGAATCGCAAAGCCGATCTCGCGCGCACCCGGATTGTCGCGGGGGACCAAATCGGAAATTGTTGACGTCATTCTCGGCTCCCGATGTTCTTTTCCGCCTCGTAACCCGCCATGAATTTCGGCGACATCGCCCGCAGCCGCGCATCCGCGATCCGCCCCGAGCGGGTGATGTAGCTGTAGGCAAAATCCATCAGCTCGAGCTTCATGTGTTCGGGAAAATGTTCGTACCAGCCGGCGCTGGTGCGCGCCGCCGTCACCAGCTTCTGCACGATCGGCTTGCGCTCGGCCTGGTAGCGGGCGAGGCCTGCGGCAATCTCCGTCTCCGCTTCCAGCGCCTTGGTCAGCGCGATGGCGTCTTCGATAGCGAGCCGGGTGCCCGAGCCGATCGAGAAATGCGCGGTATGCAGGGCGTCGCCGATCAGCACCATGTTGCCGTGCGACCAGTTCTCGTTCCAGATCCACGGGAAATTGCGCCACACCGATTTGTTCGAGACCAGCGAATGGCCGTCGAGCGTGTCGGCAAAGATCTCCTCGCAGATCGCCTGCGACTGCTCGATGGTCTTGTGCTCGAAGCCGTAGGCCTGCCAGGTCGCCGCATCGCATTCGACCAGGAACGTGCTCATGGCGGGCGAATAGCGATAGTGGTGGGCGTTGAATGAGCCGAGATCGGTCTTCACGAAAGTCTGCGACAGCGTGGCAAAACGTTTGCTGGTGCCATACCAGGCGAACTTGTTGGTCGAATGCGAAACCGAGGCGCAAAATTCCTTCTCGAAGCCGCGGCGCACCAGCGAGTTCAGCCCGTCGGCGGCGACGATCAGGTCGTATCCCTTAAGCTCGTCCAATGACTGGATCGTGGTGTTGTATCGCGCCGCAATTCCCGCCGCGCGCACACGCTGCTGCAGGATGGTCAGGAGTTCGAGCCGGCCGATCGAGGAGAAGCCGATGCCGTCGATCTCGACGCTTTGACCATGCAGATTGAGCGTGATGTTCTTCCAGCTCTCCATCCGCGGCGTGATTGCATCCACCGTCTCGGGATCGTCGGCGCGCAGAAATTCCAGCGCCTGTTCGGAGAACACCACGCCGAAGCCCCAGGTCGCGCCTTCGGGGTTCTGTTCGAACAGATCGATATGCGCGCCCGGATGACGCCGCTTCCAGAGATAGGCGAAATAGAGGCCGCCGGGGCCTCCGCCGATGACGGCGATACGCACGTCTTCCTCCCAATCGACAGTATGCTTACTAATTTGAGGTCGAGACTAATCCGCGCCGGAAATTTGCGCTACAGAAAAATGATCAGGGACCGAAGAAGCATCCGGTCCCGGCCCGCGTCAGAACCGGGCGGCAATGGCCTTTTTCAGCCCCGCCGGTTCTGTCCGCGAACGGTTGTCCGCTCTGCGGCAGCCCGGCGTGACTGGGCCTTCGATGGAAGCGCTGCGAGCTCAGGTGCAGCGGCGAACCGCCACGCCGTCCACGATCACGGTCCTGCAGACCGCGACAGGCTTGCGAACGACGACGGCGCCGCGGGCTCCGGCGCAGCCGGCCCGAACGACGCCACGGGCACAGACCACCGCATTGGCCTCGGTGGTTTCAAACGTCATGGTGGCGGAAAAGGATAGCACGGCGGCGGCGATCAGCAGGAAGGAACGCATGTTGGTTGGTCTCCCGGACCAGTACTGGTTGATGTTCAGGTCTTGAAAGTCTTTTTCTTGAAAGTTACTTCGCAAAGGTTCTGCGGATGCCTGTCGCGGCGTGCGCGCACGCCGATCTCGTTTCGGTTGCCGGCCGGCATGCACGCCGGCCGCCCCTCATTTTTTCTGGGCGGCCGCCAGCACCTTCTTGCAGGCCGGCGTGATCTTGTCGCTCTCCTTGGCGAGACAGGCGATGATGCGTCCGCCGCCCGGGGCAACGCCTTTGCAATATTTCTCGTAGTCGCCCATGCAGGCGCTACGCTGTTCGGCCGTCATCTCCTGCGCGAAAGCGGCCTGCGACATGCAGAGCAGGGCGGTGGCGGCCAGGATGGTGCGTAGCATCGGTTTTCTCCCTTCGTTGTGGCGACCGATCGTTGAGGTGAGTATCAGCGGATCGGAATGGCCGGCCTTCTTGCTTCTTGATCGCGGACCCGCTGTAGTGAAGCTCCCATTCATCGTTGCAGGGAAAACAGATGGCGGAGGTCAGGGCCAAATGGCTGGCGTTCTATTCCGAGCATGTCGAGCCGGTCTCCAAGGAAATATTTTCTCACGTCGAGAAGATGATTATCGGGACGTTGATCGTATCGGCCGGGGCGCATGTCTCGAGCACTGAACCGTGGATCGAACTGTTTGGTTATCTGCGCCATGGTCTCATCGGCCGCGGCGTCATGTTGTTCGGCGTCATTCTCCTGCTGCTGAACTTCCTTGACGGCCTCTACAAGCTCTCCAGGCTCAATTGGCATATTGCGTACCAAATCCTGATGACGGTCCTTTATTTCGCGCTTTCAGTACGGCTTGTTCAGCTTATCCTCGCCTTTCGCGGCGAGTGACCGGCGTTCCCCGGATCAATGAAGGATCGCCGCGGTCGCGCGGTTATCGCGCCGCGAACTGGGACAGGACGCCCTTGCAGGCCGGCGAAAGCTGGGCGGCGTTGGTCGCAAGGCATTGCACGATCCGGCCGCCGCCAGGCTGCACGCCGCCGCAAATCGAGCGGACGTCGGCGCCGCAGGCCGAGCGCAGCACGAGCAGTTCTTCGCGCGGCCGCATCGGCCGCAGCACGATCACGGTCGGCGTCGCCGGTGTAGCGGCTGCCGCCGTTCCCGCTGCGGCTGGAGCCGCGCCTGCCGCCGGTGCAGCCGCTGTCGCGCCACCGCCGCTGGCGGCGGAGACGGCTTTCTCGCAACCGGCGGAGAGTTTTGCCTTGTTTTTTTCCAGGCATTGCAGCGCCGGTGCGCCACCGGTCGGCACGCCCGCGCAGACTTTTGGATAATCGGAGCGGCATGCGCTGCGGATGGCGGAAACTTGCGCGCTGGTCGGCTGTCCCGCAGGTGCAGCGGCTGCAGCCTTTGGCTCGGCGGATTTCGCCGGGGCTGCCGTTGCGGCCTCCGGTGCTGCGGCTTTGGGCGCCGCAGTGTCGGCCGGCTTGGCTGTCGCCGCCGCCGGTGCTTCTACCGCGCGCACCGCGCTCTGGCAGCTTGATGACAGGCTCGACATGTTCTTCTGCAGGCATTGCAGCGAGGCCTCGCCGCCCGGCGGCACGCTGGAGCAATGCGCCATATAGTCGGAGCGGCACTGGGATTTGATGGCGTCGCGTTGCGCCTGGCTCGGCGCTTGCGCAAACGCGGGTGCTGCGGTTGCAAGAATCGCGGCGACCGAAAGCCACGGCGCAAGCTTCGTCGCACGTTTCAACGTATTGATCATTTGAATAAATCCTCTTGTCGCAGGAAGCCGCCGCTTCAACCGCAGTAAAAAATTGCAGAAATAATTCTAACGGTCCGCATCATTTTCGCTTTCGGGTTCCACTGCAAGCGGATTGTTGCTATTTTCATGGGGTAGCGCGGCGCGTCTTTTTCTGAATAGAAAATTTTTTGAATAAACCAATTGAGGCAGGAAAAATGAAGTCCATGCGTTCGCCAGCACGCTCTTGTCCACACCGCACCATCGGACAGGGAGGTGCCCCGATCCTGCGCGCGGCGTTCGCCGTCGCCGCGATGGGCATCTTAAGTGCCTGCGAACAAAATACTTTTGTCCCGCCTCCGCCGGCGAAAGTCGATGTGGCGGTGCCGGTGCAACGGTCTTTCACGCGCTATCTGGAGGCGACCGGCAACACGGCGGCGATCAAGAATGTCGATCTGGTCGCGCGCGTGCAGGGCTTTCTGCAATCGATCAATTACAAGGACGGCGCCTTTGTGAAGGAAGGCACGCCCCTGTTCACGATCGAACCTGACACCTACAAGCTGAAGCTCGAACAGGCGCAGGCCGCGGAAACAGGCGCGCAGGCAACGGTGAGGCAGGCGGAGGCGGACTTCAAGCGC
>Ga0307510_10006775_pt1 | contig 13662 bp, 15 predicted proteins | sample 12_EM_MG_FD_207224 | JGI IMG/M metagenome (GOLD analysis project Ga0307510, IMG submission 207224) | Populus trichocarpa ectomycorrhiza microbial communities from riparian zone in the Pacific Northwest, United States - 12_EM | ecosystem: Host-associated > Plants > Roots > Unclassified | place... | reverse complement strand
TGGCGCCGAATGACCAGGAATGGCTCGATCAGCATGCAGGCCGCGGCCACGCCGAACGAGCCCCACACGAAGAAGCCATAACCGCCCATCGCAAAAAACTCCGATGCACTGTTCCAGCTCATGAAGCCCCCTTGTCCGACGAGTACGTCGGCCGTCCCCCCAAGGGGGAGAGCCTTGCTTGGGGCGGCCCGGCGCGGCGGCTCATGCGTAAGCCCCATTCAACCACTTCGCATCCCGCTCCCGCTCGGCGATGATGGCGCGCGTGCGCGTGAACACCACCGCGAACGCGTAGGCCCAGCAGGCCAGCGTCATCAGCAGCATCGCGGTCAGCATGGTCGCCACCATCTTGGGCGCGGCGGTCGCGCTGATCGTTGCGCCCTGGTGCAGCGTGTTCCACCACTTCACCGAGAAATAGATGATGGGCACGTTGACGCTGCCGATCACGGCCAGCAGCGCGCCGGCCTGGTCGGCACGGCGGGTGTCGTCGATCGCGTTCACGAGAGCCATGTAGCCCAGATACAAAAACAGCAGGATGAGTTCCGACGTGAGCCGCGCGTCCCATACCCACCAGGTGCCCCAGGTCGGTTTGCCCCACAGCGCGCCGCTCCACAGCGCGACGAAGGTGAACATCGCGCCGGTGGGCGCGATCGCGCGCGCGACCATGGCCGCGAGCTTGGCGTTGAAGGCCCAGCCGATCGCGGCCCAGAACGCCATCACCATGTACAGCATCATCGACATCCACGCGGCCGGCACGTGGATGAAGATGATGCGGTAGGCATCGCCCTGGGTCGCGTCGGTCGGCGCCTTGAAGAAGCCGATGTACAGGCCCGCATACGCGAGCACGAGGGTCGCGACCCACAGCCACGGGATCAGCTTGCCGGCCAGGGCATAGAAGCGCGGCGGCGATGCGAAGGTGAAGAAGCGGGTGTTGGCGAGCATGTCGATGTTCACTCCGTGGCGATGCGCAGCGCGGCCGCGGTGGCCAGCGGCGCGAGCAGGCCGGTCGCGATGAAGAGCGCGCCCAGCAGCGAGAAGTGGCCGCGCGCCGACGAGCCGGTCTCGATCGCGCTGACCGCGCCGCTGCCGAAGATCAGCGCCGGGATGCACAGCGGCACGATCAAGAGGATCAGCAGCACGCCGCCGTTGCGCACGCCCAGCGTGAGCGCGGCGCCCAGGTTGCCGAGCAGGCTGAGGATGGGCGTGCCCAGCAGCAGGCTGGCGCACAGCGCGGCGATGCTGCGGCCGCCGAGGTCGAACATCACGCCGAACAGCGGTGCGACCAGCACCAGCGGCAACCCGGTCAGCAGCCAGTGCGACACCGCCTTCGCGATCGCGACCGGCATCGCGGCGGCGGTGCCCGAGCCACCGGCAAGCAGCATCTGTTCGAGCGAGCCGTCGGCCTGGTCGCCGGCGTAGAGCTGCGTCACGGACAGCATCGCGGCCAGCAGCGCGCAGACCCACAGCACGCCGGGCGCGATCTGGCGCAGCGTGTTGGGCTCCGGGCCGACGCCGAGCGGGAACAGGCTCACCGCCACCGCGAAGAATGCGATCGGCAGGAGGGCATCGACACGCCGGCGCGCGGCCAGCCGCAGGTCGCGGCCGAGCACGGCAGTGAATACGGGAGCTGCGCTCATGCGCTCGCGGCCTCGCCAAGCGCCAACGTGATGGGGGCGGGCGATGCGATCGTCAGCGGCACATGGCTGGTCAGCATCACGCTGCCGCCACGCGCCGCGTGTTCGCCGAGCAAGGTGTTCAAGGCCTGCACGCCTTGCGCATCGAGCGCATCGAAAGGTTCGTCGAGCAGCCACAGCGCATCCGCTGGCGCGAGGCACAGGCGCGCCAGCGCGACGCGCCTGCGCTGGCCTTGCGACAACGTGCGCACCGGCGCCGTGCGGCGGCTGTGCAGCCCGAAGCGCTGCAGCGCCGAATCGTGTGCCGCGGCGGAGGTGTCGAAGCCGTGCAGCCGGCTCAGGAACATCAGCGACTCGGCGACCGTGAGATCGTCCTTCAATGCATTCGCGTGACCGACATAGACACGCGCGCGCGACGCGCCGAGTTCGATGCGCCCGGCCTCGGGCCGCGACAGCCCGGCCAGCAGGCGCAGCAGGCTGGTCTTGCCCTGGCCGTTGGCGCCGCGCACCCAGACGATCTGCCCGGCGTTCACCGCGAAGCTCAGATCGCTGAACAGCACGCGCGCACCGCGGCGACAGGCCAGCGCCTGCGCGGCGAGCACGGGGGCCGCGGCGTTGTTGTCGCGGGCTGTCGTCACGGTCGGTGTGGTCATGGTCGTCGCAAGTCGCAGGCTCCGCGCGCGGCCCGCGTCGGGCGACGCCGGGCCGCGGCCGGGGTGCCGCGGGTCCGCATTGTCCGCGAAGGCGGCGACCCCGCGGGGGCGGGGCTTCACGGGGTCGCCTCGGGTCTTCGGGTGGCAGCTAGGACGGCAGGAAGTCCACCGGCCAGGTCACGATGATCTGCTCGACGTCCTTCGCGCCGAAGTCGAACTGCCGGATGCGCGCGAGCAGCTTGCTCTCGAGTTCCGGTGTGTGCAGTTCGCTGGAGACGATGCGGCAATTGGTCAGCGCGCCCGACGGCGCGATCGTCAGCTCGAGCACCACCTTGCCCTGCAGCGAGGCATCCTCGCGCAGCGCGCGGTTGTAGATCGCGTAGATCGCGCCCTTGTTGCGCTCGAACACGAGCTTGATCTCCTCGATCGAGCGCGAGGCCTTGCCGCCGCCGCCCTTGTTCAGCGTGCCGCCCTTGCCGGTGCCGGTGCCCGTGCCGTTGCCCTCGCCGCCGCGGCCGCCCGCACCGGCGCGTCCGCCGCCGGAGCCGGTGCCGCCGTCGACGCCGTTGGCGAAGCCGCCGGCCACCAGCGTGGTCGACTTGCCGCCCAGGCCCGAGCCGCCGGTGTTGCGACTGAACGCCGAGCTGCTGATGCCACCGCTGCCGGTGGTCGCGTTCGAGGTGATCATCGCGCGCGTCGGCACGCCGTCTTCATTGCCCGCGCCCACGCCCTTGCCGACGCCGGTGCCCACGCCGGGGCCTTGCTTGATGTCGGGATTGAGCTGCACGGCCATCGCCTTGGCGCGCAGCGGCGCGAGGTCTTCGTTGGCCGCGAACAGGCCGACGCTGGCCGCCTTGCGGCGCGCGCCCTCGGTCGATTCGCCCGGCGCCTGGTTGGGCACCGGCGTCTTCGCGTCGGGCAGGGTTTCCTTCTGCAGCTGCGGCTTGATCGGCTTGGGCGGCGGCAGCGGCTTGAGCGCCTCGGGCTTGACCGCCGCGGTGGTCGTCTGCGGCGGTACCGGGGCGACCGGCGCGGCCTTGACCGGCGGCGCCGGTGGCGCGGGTGCCTTGTCGAGCAGCAGCTTGGCCATCACCGGCGGCAACTCCTGCGGCTTGCTGCGGTCGGGCTTGACGACGGGCAGCAGCAGGATGATCAGGCAGGCGAGCGTGCAGATCGTCAGGACGGTCTGCCAGATGCGGCGGAAGCGCTTGTCGTCGGCCGTGGCCACCGACCACGGCATCGCTTGCGCGCGGAACGAGATGTTCATCGTGGCGGCCGTCATCATTCGTCCTTCTGACGCACCGCGAACGACACGTCGCTGAAGTTGGATTGCGAGGCCGTCACCATCACCTTGCGCAGCAGGCGATACGGGATGTCCTTGTCGCCCATGATGGTCACGGCCTTGCTCTTGGCCTCGTTGTCGGCGCGCACGACCTGGCGGCTCGCCTGGATGTCGAGCTCGGCCTTGAGCGGCGCGATCACGTCGCCGTCGCCGGCCAGCACATCGGCCACCGACGCCACCGCGCGGCCCTGCACCAGGATCTCGGTTCCGCTGATCACGACCACCACGGTCTCGGTCGGCGCCTTCGGCGAGATCGACTCGGGCAGCTGCACCGCCTTCGGGCTCGGCAGGATCTCCACGCCGGTCGCATTCGACAGCAGGAAGAAGATCAGGATCGTGAACACGTCGATCAGCGAGACCAGGTTCATGTCGACCATGGTCTGGTTGCGGTTCTTCCGCTCGGCGCGCTTTTGAATCGGAGTCAGTTTCATGAGCCCCTCTATCGCTTGGCCATCGGCGCGTCGCCGATCGAGATGTTGGGGAAGAGGTCCACGCGCACGAGTGCCGTGCCGCCCTGCGCCGTGCGGCCGGAGCGCACCGCGTCCATCACGTGCACGAGGTTGTCGTAAGGCGTGTTCTGCTCGGCCAGCACGGACACGTCGGTCTTGTCCGGGAACTTGCCCTTGATGGTGAACAGCAGCGCGTTCAGCATCGCGAGGTCGTAGCCCTTGGGCGTGTTGGCGATGCGCTGGATCAGGCCGCCGACCTTGTCGCCCACCTCGATCGCATCCGGCCGGATCGTGATCTCCAGCTTCAGGTCGTCGGCCTTGAGCTTCTCGATCGCGGCCGACGATTGCGCGGGCAGCGTCAGGTCGATCACCGACAGGCGCGAGAACACGGCCGTGGACAGCAGGAACGGCACCAGTACCACGATCAGGTTGATGAACGCGGTGATCTCCAGATGGGCCGCGTGCTTGCGCAGGCGTCGCACTGCCATGATCAGCGGCCCGTTGCCTGGGTTTGTTCAGCCTTCAGGCGCTGCACCAGGTTCAGGAAGCTGATCTTCGCGCTCTCCAGGCCGTCGACGATCTCGCTGGTCTTGGCCTGCAGGAACGAGTGGATCAGCAGGAAGGGAATCGCCACCATCAGCGCGAACGCGGTGTTGTTCATCGCGATCGAGATCGAGGCCGACAGCAGCTCCGCCTTCTCGGCCGGGTTGACCTGTGCGACCGCCGTGAAGCCCTTGATCAGGCCGATGATGGTGCCCAGCAGACCGACCAGCGTGATCACGTTGGCGAAGGTCGCGATGTAGTGGGTGCGCTTTTCCAGGCGCGGCACGATTTCCATCATGCCTTCTTCCATCGCGGCGTCGAAGTCTTCGCGGCGGCCCGGGCTCTGCATGCGCGTCAGGCCGTAGTTGACGATCTTGCCGATGGCGGCATCGGACTTCTCGGTGATGCCTTGCACTTCCTTGAAGCGGCCGCCCTGCAGCAGCGGCAGCACCTGCGTCCAGACCTTGCGGTTCTGGCTGCGCGCGCGGTTCAGGAAGATGAAGCGCTCGATCGCGATCGACAGGCCCAGCGCCATGATCAGGATGCTGGGGTAGATGAACAGGCCGCAGTCCTGAAAGAATTTCACTGCGGTGGCGAATGCATTCATGGGTTTCTCCTGGGTCGAATTACTTGGCAGCGGCCGCGGGTGCCGCGGCAGCAGGTTTGGTCTGGATCGCGGCGTCGTAGCGCACCTGACGCCGGAACACGTCGCGGTCGATGGGGGCCATCGCTTCGTCGAGCACGCTGTTCACCGGCCGGCCTGCGAGGTCGCCGGGCAGCGGCTTCTTCCACGGCACGATGTACAGCACCTTGGGCAACTCGCGGTTGCCGATGATCTGCGTGCGGTCGATGTCGGCGCGGTCCTGTGCGAACACAGGCGCGGCCAGCAGCGCGCACAGCATGGCGAAAGCGACGGTCTTCATACTTTCTCCTTGGGGGCCGCCGCGGTGGCAGCGGGCTTGCGGTTCTTCAGCTCGACCACCCATTTGGCGACGGCGGGATCGCCGCCCGGCACCAGCGTCAGGTAGCGGTCGTAGAGGCCGAGCGCGCGCGGCGCGTCCGACAGGTACAGGTCGTTCAGGATGCCCAGGTTCAGCACCGGCGCCGCATAGGCCGGGTCGAGCGCGATGGCAGAGTCGTAGGCCTCGCGTGCCTTCGCGAACTGGCCCTGCATGCGGTAGGTGATGCCGAGCTGGTTGAAGAACACCGGCTGCTGCGGGCTCACCTTCACGGCCTGCTCCAGCGCCGCGACGGCTTCGGGCAGCTTGCCTTGCTGGCGGTAGATCACGCCGAGGTTGGCATGCGCGCCGCCGAGTTCGGGGTTGCTCTGCGTGAGGGCCTTGAAGCTGCGCTCGGCCTCTTCGTTGCGGCCGGCGCGCAGCGCACGGCGTGCGTCGTCGAACGCGCGTTGCGCGGCCGGGTTCACCGGGCCGGCGTCGACACGTGCGACGGCCGCGGGCTTGGCTGCCGATGCGGCGGCTGTTGGCGCTGCTGTGGGTGCGGAAGCGGCCGCGGCAGGCGCATCGCTGCGGCCGGTCAGCGACGGCAATGAAGGCAAGGACGGTAGCGACGAGCAACCCGCCAGCGCAGCCGCCATCGCCATCACGAGCGGCGCCGCGTGTCGGTGCAGCCGGGTGTCAGCGGATCGCATCGATGATCCCCTCGGCACGTTCGGCCTTGCCATAGCGCGCCGGCTTCAGCGTGCTCAAGGCGGTGAAGCTGTTCTTCACCCACTTGTCGTAGATGCCAGCCGATGCGCGGCGCGCGTTCAGCTCGTGCAGCTCGACCGCCTTCTCCTCGAACGGGAAAGCCTGTTCCTCCAGCAGCACGTTGTACTGCTCGAGCTCGGCCTTCGACAGCTTCTTGGGGCGCTGCGAATCGAGCATCGCCTTGCCGAAGTTCTGGTACAGCGCGGCCGTCTGGTAGGTGGCGGCCGTGGAGACATCGGCCACGCCGTAGTCGGCGGCCACCGCGTAGGCCTTCAGCACCTCTTCCATCTTCGCCTTCTTCAGCTTGAGCTGGCGCGCCAGCGGCTCGACCAGCGCGATCTTGCGGTAGTCCTCGAACACCGGCTCGGCCAGCGCGAGCGCTGCAGTGGCGCCGAGATAGCGCGTGCGGTCGGTGCGCGCGGCGCCGCCGCTCTGGTCGGCCTGGAAGTTCTCGCGCATCAGTGCGAGTTCGCGCGCCGGGTTGCCGTCGGTCTTGGCGATCACCGCGAGGCGGTAGCGTGCTTCCATCGCCGAGGGCAGCGGCTGCGGGTACTGCTTCAGGTAGCGCTCGTAGGTCTTGGCCGCGGACGCGCGCGAGCCGCCCTTGTCGTAGAGCTCGGCGGCCTGCCACAAGGCATCGCGCGCAAGTTGCGGGTCCTTCTGCGTCGCGGCCATGCGCTCGAACTCGGCCGCGGCCTGCGCCGACTGGCCCTTCTCGAGATAGGCCACCGCGAGCTTGGAAGCCACATCGCTCTGCAGCGGGTGGCCGGGATAGCGGGTGCGGAAGTCTTCGAGCGTGCGCGCCGCGCCGTCCCAGTCCTTCAACGCGATCAGCGAGGCGGCCGCGTCGTATTGCGCAGTGGCCCGCACGGTCGACTGTGGCGCGATCGTCGCGATGCGCGCGAAGTGGCCGACCGCGTCGCGCTGCTGGCCGGCGGCGCGGGCCTGTTCGCCCTGCTTGTAGACCGAGGCGGCCATGCGCTCGACCAGCTCGTTGCGGCCGGCTTCCTTCTCGGGCGTGAGCGCGAGCACGTCTGCATACGCGCGTTCGGCGCGGTCGAAGCTGCCGCGCTCGAACGCGGTGTGCGCGATCACGGTGCCCGCGACACGGCGCTGTGCCGCGGTGGCCGGCGGCTTCAGATCGAGCACGCGTTGCGCGACGATCGTGGCCTGATCGGCGTCGCGCAATGCGAACAGTTTCTCCGCCGCATTGGTCAGCACCGCTGCGACGCGAGGATCGCTCGGGAAGGCATCGGCGAAGCGCAGTGCGCTGTCGACGCTGGTGCGCTGCAATGCGGGCATCGCTGCGGGCGGCGTCGCCTTCTCCTGGCCGGCGTAGCTCTGCAACGCGGCATAGCCGGCATCGGCGCTGCGCTCGTGCTTGTCGTACTTGTACGCGGTCTTCTCGTACTCGACCGCGGCCTCGGCGAGGCGGTTGTCCTCGAACAGCAGTTCGGCGAGCAGGAAGTTGTTCTGCGCGGCCTGCGGGTCGTTCGGGAACGAATCGAGGTAGGCGCGGTACCAGCGCACGGCCTCTTGGTAGTCGGCGCTGGCTTTGCTCTTCTGCGCGGTCGCGTGGTAGTGGCGCGCGAGTTCGGCCAGGTGCGTCTTGACGAGCGGCCGCGCGCGTTCCCAGGCCGCGGGATTCGCGGCTCGGAACTCGCTGCTGATGCCGTAGCGCGCCACGTACTGACGCTTGGCCTCGAGCGCGAGCGTGTCGAAGCCGGTCTGCTGGTAGATGTCGATCACGCGCGCCTGCAGCTGCGGCGCCTGCGCGTGCAGCGGATGCAGGCGGGCGAACGCGCCGAAGGTGTCGGCCGCGTCCTTCACGCGCTCCTGCTTCAGGTAGAGCTCGCCGAGCTGCTGGTAGACGCGGAACTCGTAGCGCCTGCGCGCGTCGGTCGTGATGTAGGCCGGAATGGTCTCCGCGCCCTGCAGGTTCTGCAGGCACAGGCTGGCGACGCGGAAGGTGTCTTCCACCAGTTCGCGGTCGGCGCGGCTGAGGCCTTCGATGCTGTCGAGCGCGCCGTCATCGTCGCGGTCGCCGAGCTTCAGATCGAGCACGCCGAAGAAGGACTTCAACGCATCTTCGAGACGCGACTGCTTGAACTGCGACCAGCCCTGCATGTACAGCGCGCGCTGCTGGTACGGGCCGGCGTCGCCGCTTTGCAGCACGGTGGCGTACGCTTGCTCGGATTTGACGTAGTCGCGCGCGGTGAACAGCAGCTCGCCGCGGCGGAACTGCGCTTCGTCGCGGTACGCGGTCTTCGGGTACTCGGCGACCAGCCGGTCCAGCGTCTTCAGCGCCGGCTCCAGTTCGCCGCCTTGCTCGTGCGCACGTGCCAGCTGATACAGCACGCGGTCGTTGCCCGGGTCCTTCGGGTAGGTCTTCAAGAAATCCTGGTAGCGCGTGACCGCGGCCTTGTAGTCGGTCGCGACATTGGCCGCGCCCTGGCCGTTGGCGATGCGGGTGTCGGCGATGTCCATCTCGAGATCGCCGATGCGGCGCTGCGCCTCCTGGCGCTGCGGCGAACGCGGCGCGGTCTCGAGAAAGCTCTTGTACGCGGTCACGGCCTTCTCTTCGCTCGCCGGAATGCCCTGGTCGGCGTCGATCGCGACGCTGCGGCCGGCCAGCGTCTTGATGGTCGGTTCGTTGTCCGGCGAGCCCTTGCCGCGGAACAGGCCGCAGCCACCGAGCAGGCCGCTGGCGAGCAGCGCAGCGAGCAGCGGCGTGAAGCGCGCGATGCGGCGGTTGCGGCTACTGCTTGGTCGCATGGTCCGCATCCTGGTTGGCGGGCTGGTTGGCCCGGTCGTAGAGCTGGGCGACGGCAAAGCGCGCCTGCGTCGTGTATTCGGTCAGGCGTTCCTTCTGGCGCTCGAGTTCGGCGACGGCGAGTTCCTGCACGGCCTGCTGCTGTTCCTTGCTGAGCGCGGCGACGCGCGGGATCAGCGCCTGCAGCCGCGGGTCGAGCGCCTTGATGCGCGCGGCGAAGGCGTCGAAGCGTGCCGGCTCGTCGCGCTGCGCCTGCGCGAGCGCAGCGTCGCGGCCGAGCGCGGCCTGGAGTTCGGTGTCGACATTGCGGAACGACTTCTGCGTCTCCCACAAGCGCGTCGGATATTGATCGGCGAGTTGCCAGGCGAGGGCACCGGCCACCAGCCGATAGCGCTCGCGCATCGCCACGGCATCCGGGTCGTCTTTGCTGGCATCGGCGAGGCCGGCGCGCACGCGCTCCAGCCGCGCGAGCAGGTCGCGCTGCTTCTCGTCGGCCAGCGCCGGGCCATCGGGTTCGGCTTCGGCGCGCTGCAGTTCGGCGGCGACGGATTCGACGCGCTGCTTGATGCTGGCCAGCCCGGTCTCGTTGAGCTTGGCGCGCACTTCGGGCAGACGCTTGGCGTAGGCCTCGCGGCGGTTCGCGAGCATGTCGCTGAAGACGCCGAGGTTCTCGGCCCATTCGTCGAGGTTGCGCGCGAGGAACTGCAGGTCGCGGAAATTCTTGAAGGCTTCCTGGAACTCGTGCTGCGCGAGCACCGGCGCGAGGTGGCTCGCGTGCGGCATCTCGGGCAGTTGCTCGACGGTCCAGAACCAGCCCATCTCCTCGGCCGGATTGCGTTCGAGCAGGCCGGCCAGCAGCTTGCCGGCGCGGATCGCGGCGATCGATTCGTCCAGGTCCTTGCGCTCGCGGTCGAAGGCCTCGATGGCTTCGTTGTAGCGCGCGAGCGACTGGCCATAGGCCTTCAGCTCGGCGTAGGCATAGGGCACGGCGATGCGCGATTCGAGCACCGCCGCATCGCTCACGTCGCGCTTGCTGAGTTCGAGCCAGGGAACGAGCGCGAGCTTGGGTTCCTTCATCTCGGCCGCGGCCCAGCCGAAGCCGAGCAGCGCCTTGTTCGCATGCAGGCTGGTCAGGCGCACGCGCTCCAGATGCTGGCGCGCGAGCTCGGGGTGCTTGGATTGCAACGCCGCGTAGCCGAGCGCCACATTGGCGCGGTCGCGCAGCGCGCGGTACTCCTCGTTCTCGGCCGGTTCGCGGCCGAGCGCTTCGAGGATGGCGTTGCCGCCGGCTTCGTCGCCGCTGCGGATCAACGCGATGCCGAGGTTGAAGCGCGCATAGCGGCCGGAGCTCTTGTTCGTCTTCACCGCGGTGAGCACGCCGGCTGCGGCGGCGTAGTCCTCGCGCGCCATCAGCAGGTTGGCCTGCAGCAGCACGCGCTCTTCCTCGAGCTCGGGCGGCAGCGCGTTGCCGATCTGGTTGATCGCTTCTTCGGCGCCCGGCAGCACGCCGCGCTGGTAGCGGATCTTCGCGAGGTAGAACCAGGCGCGGTCGCGCACCTTGGGTTCGGCGCCGCGCTCGATCAGCTGCGCGAAGATGCGGCCGGCCTCGATGTGCATGCCGTACGACAGCAGCATGCCGCCGCGCAGGATCTCGGCCTCGTCGGCGTGTTGCGAGACGCGGTTGAACTGCTGCGACGCCATCAGCCGCGTGATCGACGTGAAGTAGCGTTCCTGGAAGAAATAGAACAGGCTGTCGCCGTAGTGCGGATCCTTGATGACGTGCTCGGGCACCGGCGCGTCGGCCGCGAACGCGGCGCCGGTCGTGCCGAATGCAGCGGCGATCACGATCACCAGCGGCGCAGCCAGCGCGCCGCGCTTCGGCGGGTTTCTGAACAAGGTCGGGAAGCGCATCGTCGCTTACTGCCAGACCTTGACGTCGAACTCCGGCTGCAGCTTGCCGGTGGAGTCCTTGATCTGCAGCTCGATGTACTTGGGCTCGGTGCTCTTGTCGAACTTGATCGTGGCGCCGCGCTTGTAGTCGCGCTCGTGCGGGCCGCCGCCGGTGAAGAAGGCCACCAGCTCGTGCGTGCCGGCCTTCAGGTTGCCGAGGTAGACGCGCTGCACGCCGCCGCGGTGCAAGGCCTTGACCTCGCCCGGCGTGTACAGGTAGTTGGTGACGAGCTTGTCGTCGATCTTGATCTGCACCGAGTCGAGCTCGAACAGCTTGCCCACGTCCATCGACACGAACAGCGCGACCTGCGTGTTGGCCGGGAACAGCAGTTCTTCCTCGAGCACCAGCAGGTCGCGGTTCAGGCGAATCACGTCGCCCTTGACCTCCTGCACGCGCGTGTCGAGGTTGCCGGGCGCGCCGCTGGCCGCGGCGGCTGGTGCAGACGCGGCTGCGGGTGCGGCGGGTGCGTCGGCGGCCCAGGCCGTCGGCAGGCCACCCAGCGCGAAGACGAGGCCGAGGGCGGCGAGTGGGCGGAATCGATTCAACATGCCTGCGGCGCTTTCAAAAGGTTGCGGACACGAACAGCTGCAGCACGTTCGCATTGAACGCGTACAGGCTGCCGGTGCGGACGTCGGTGAAGTCGCTGAACTTGAAGCGCATGTACTGGTAGGAGCCGTTCAGCTTGATCTCGTACTTGCCCGGCACCTGCTTCACGGTGTAGGCCACCTTGCCGCCCAGGCCGATGCTGTTGAAAGCGCTCAGCTGGCGGTTGCGCGACACGTAAGTGGTCTCGGTCTGCGCGTTGTCGCTGTAGAACAGCGCGGCGGACTGCTTGTAGTAGCGGAAGAAGCCTTCGGCCAGCCACGCGTCGCCGAAGTAGCGGTTGTAGCCGAGCTCCAGCGTGTGCGCCTTGATGGCCCAGTTGTCCCAGAAGTAGCGGTACTCGGCGCGCGCCGAGTGGCGTGCCCCGCTGCCGACCACGTCGCTGATGTCGTAGAGCGAGCTGATCTTGATCGCGCGGCTCGAGCGCGTGCGCGGGTTGCGCTCGGCCACGGCTGCGCCGAACACGCGGGCGACGCGGTAGGGGCTGCCGAGGAAGCCGGCGTCGGAGATCGCCTCGGCGTTGGCGCTCATCAGCCAGCGCGGCGTCAGGATCTGCGTCACGCCGGCGCGGTACTTCCAGTGCGTGGCGATGTCGAAGAAGCCGATGTCCTTCTTGCCGACCTGGTCCGAGCCGCGCGAGAAGCCCAGGCTCACCGTCGTCAGGCCGCCGAAGACCTCTTCCGACACGTCGAGGTTGGTGGTGTTCGAGATGTAGTCGGGCTCGCGGCTGCGCGTCGTGCCCAGCGTGATCAGCGCGTCCTGGTAGACGTAGTCGGCACCCAACGAGAACTCGTTGCGCGTTTCCTTGTACGGGCTCGCGGTCGTGACGACATCGATCGACGCGTTGCTGACCATGTCGACGTAGTAGGTGCCGTTCAGCGAGATGCTGTCGTTCAGCTTCTTGCGCACCAGCAGCGCCGGGCCGCTCGCGCGCACGCCGCCGCCGTCGTAGACGTGGATCATCGCGTCGGCGCGGTCTTCCGGCAGGTCGACCGCGTGCGCGGCGCCGCCGGCCATCAGCCCGCCGAGCACGCCGCCGGCGACGCGCGTCGCGTGGACCGAGCCGCGGCGCACCAGGCGGTGCGGGCGGGCGCGCCACAGCCGCGTCAGGCTGCGCAGCAGCCGCTGCCAGGCACCCGCCTTCAGCCAGCGTTCAGTTGCAGCCACAGCCGCCTCCTTGCACGCCGGTCGCGCCGCGCGAGCCTTCGCGCACGTCGTAGATGTGGTCGCGGTGGCGGTCGGCGAGGCCGTCACGCGAGAACTTCATGAGCGGGCTCGCGAGCCGCTCGCGTTCATAGGGCTTGACCCAGGGCTCGATCGAGCCGCAGCCCGAGAGCAGCGCGGCCGCGGCCAGCGCGCCGGCCACGGGCAGTCGGAGGATGCGCAGCATGGTCGTCATTCCTTGAGCATTTCGCGGATCTGCTTGTCGTAGGTGTCCTCGTAGCCGTCGAGGTAACCGCGGTGCACGTAGCGCACGCGGCCGTCGCGGTCGACGAGCACGGTCGACGGCATCGCGTTCAGGTCGTACAGGCGGCTCGCCTTCTTCTCGGAATCGAGCAGCACCGGGAAGGTCAGGCCCAGCTGGGTTGCGACCGCGGCGGCCTTGCTGGTGTCGTCGTCGACGTTGACGCCCAGCAGCACGAAGCCCGACGCGCGGTACTTCTCGTACAGCCGGTTCAGGTGCGGCATCTCCTTGCGGCAGGGTGCGCACCAGGTGGCCCAGAAGTTCACCAGCACGACGCGGCCGCGCTGCTCCTGCATGCGCAGGTTGGGGCCGACTGTGGTGCGCAGCGTGAAGTCGGGCGCGGTCGTCGCCGGGGCGATCGCGCCGGCCGGCAGGATCGCGCAGGCGGCGAGCAGGGCGCCCACCGCGGCGCGCGCGGTGCGCATCAAACGGGTGCGAAGAAGAAAGCTCATGGTGGGGTGCAGTCGATCAGAAGAAGAAGGTGACGCCGGCCGTCAGCTCGAGGTTCTGCGTGCTCTGGCGCTTGCCGAGCAGGTCGTACGA
>Ga0307510_10006773_pt1 | contig 13662 bp, 12 predicted proteins | sample 12_EM_MG_FD_207224 | JGI IMG/M metagenome (GOLD analysis project Ga0307510, IMG submission 207224) | Populus trichocarpa ectomycorrhiza microbial communities from riparian zone in the Pacific Northwest, United States - 12_EM | ecosystem: Host-associated > Plants > Roots > Unclassified | place... | reverse complement strand
TCTCGGACGAGGTCGAGCCCGAAGAGCCGCCGCAGCAGCCCCACTTGTAGTTCCAGTTCCGGTTGAGGTCCGTACCGACGTAACTGGAACCGGAGTTGGGCTGGCGGTTCTTGCGCCAGGACCGGTAGGCGCCGGTCGCGATGTCGTACTCGCCGCCGTCCGGGTTGAGGTCCGGCACGATCCAGATCTCGCGGTTGTTCACGATGTTCGTGACGCGGGAGTCGGTGCCGTAGCCCGCGCCCAACTCGCGCAGCAGGTACAGCGCCATCTCCACCGTGAGGTGCTCGCGGGCGTGCTGGTGGAACGTGAAGATGACCTCGGGTTCGCTCTCGTCGGTGGCCACGTTGTCGCTGACCTTGATGGCGACGATGTCCCGGCCCTGGTACGACTTGCCGATCACCCGCTTGCTCATGATGGCCGGGTAGGCGGCGAGCCGCTGGTCGATCTCCGTGTTCGTCTCGGCGTAGTTGTGGTACTTCGAGTCGGCCGAGGGGAAGTCGAGGAGCCGTGCGCCGTCCGCGGCCGAGGAGCGGTCCGGGGCGGAGCCCAACAGCGAGACGGCGTAGCCCTGTTGGCGCAGCTGCTTGATCTGGGCGGCGCGGCCGGAGACGATCACGGTCTCCTCGTCGGCCTCGTCCACGGTGACGCCGGACCGCGCGATGGCGGTGCGGGTGACGGGCGTGTTGTGGTCGACGTGGATCTCGTACTGGCGGATGTCGTCCACGGCCGGGGCGGCCTGCGCCGCGCTGTCGGCGGTGGCCTTGGACGTGGTGGCCGCCGTGACGGGGGCGGCGAGGGCGAGGGCCATCAGGGCGGCGAGCGCGGCGGTGCGTCTGCCGCTACGGGTGCCGCTTCGGGCGCCTGAGCCGCGTATCCGGAGTCGCATGAAATCTCCTTGCTGGAGTTGGGGGGTGTTTCAGTGCGACGTGCGTGAGGTACGGCGTGCGGGTGGGTGTTCCCGCGCGGTGTTCCTGCACGGTGTTCCTGTGTGGTGTTCCTGTGTGGCGCCTATGTTGAAGTGTTGGCATGGTCAGGTCAAGGGCGAACAAAACGCACCCGCCGAAAACAGGCCCTCTTGCGCACGCGCACCGCTTTGCGTTTCCTTTGCCATATGGCCGACACCACGGGAAACACCACGGAAGCAGCGGCAGCAGGCGCCCTCAACCCCGCTCCCCGCACGTCCAGTTGGCGTCACATCGGCCCCGGCATCGTGGTCGCCGCGACCGGCGTCGGCGCCGGTGACCTGGTCGCCACGCTCATCGCGGGCAGCAACTTCGGCTACACGCTCCTGTGGGCCGCCGTCATCGGCTGCCTGGTGAAGATCTCCCTCGCCGAGGCAGCCGGCCGCTGGCACCTCGCCACCGGCCGCACCCTCTTCGACGGCTGGGCGAGCCTCGGCCGCTGGACGACGTACTTCTTCGCCGTGTACGCCGTCGTCTGGGGCTTCGTCTACGGCGCGGCGGCGATGTCGTCGAGCGCGCTGCCGCTACAGGCCCTGTTCCCCGACGTGATGGACCTCAAGTGGTGGGGAATCGCCTGCGGGTTGGTGGGGCTGGTCTTCGTCTGGTTCAACAAGTACGCCGTCTTCGAGAAGGTCATGACGGTGCTGGTCGGCGTCATGTTCGTGGTGACGGTGTACCTGGCGATCAGGGTCACCCCGAACCTGCCGGACGCGTTCGCGGGCCTGCTGCCCGTCCTGCCCGACGAGAAGGACTCGATCCTCAACACGCTGGGCCTGATCGGCGGTGTCGGCGGCACCATCACCCTTGCCGCGTACGGCTATTGGGTCAACGCCAAGGGCTGGACCGGCACCGGCTGGATGAAGGTGATGCGCCTCGACAACCGTGTCGCCTACGCCACGACCGGCATCTTCGTCATCGCGATGCTCTTCGTCGGCGCGGAGATGCTCCACTCCGCGAACGTGTCCATCGCGAGCGGCGACAAGGGCCTGATCCAGCTCGCCGACATCCTGGCGGCCGAATACGGCACCGCCACCGCGAAGTTCTTCCTCATCGGCTTCTTCGCCACCTCCTTCACCTCCCTGATCGGCGTCTGGCACGGAGTGAGCCTGATGTTCGCGGACTTCGTGGCCGGGCAGCGGCGCCGCACCACCGCCGAGGAAGTCGCCTCTGGCGAGGAGATCGCCTCCGGCGCACGCGAGAGGTCGTGGCCCTTCCGCGCCTATCTGCTGTGGCTGACCTTCCCGCCCATGGTGCTCCTCTTCCAGGGCCAGCCCTTCCGCCTGGTCATCCTCTACGGAGTGCTGGGCGCCGCCTTCCTGCCCTTCCTCGCGCTGACCCTGATGTGGCTGCTCAACTCCTCCCGTACGCCCGGGGAATGGCGCAACGGGCTGCTGAGCAACGCGATGCTGGTGATCGCGGGCGTGCTGTTCCTGGTGCTGTGCGTGAAGCAGGTCTGGGACCAGCCGTGGGCGGACTTCTTCTGACCCCGTGACAACAACTCCCCGCGGATCAGAGCCACTTGGGACTGAGCGCGATCTCCCGGAGCTGTTTCATGGTCAGGGCCGGGGCCTTGCGGGTCGCCGCGGTGTTCTGGGCGCCGGAGTTGAAGGCGCTGATCACCACCCGCCGCCCGTCGGTCCTGATGGTGTCGACGGTCCACATCACGACACCGGAACCGCCCTTCTCGCCCGGCCCCTGATGCGTGGCGACCTTCGTGCCGTCGGACAGGACCTCCGCGCCGGAGCCGAACAGATCACCCTCGACATCCGACATGTCCGCCTGGACGTTGACCTGTACGAGGGTCTTGCCCTTGCCGTCGTCGACGACCAGATAGCCGAACCCGGAGTCGTCGGTGTCGCCCGCCTCGGACACGGTGAGGCCCTTCGGCAGCAGGGTCCGCAGGGTGGAGGTGACGGACAGGGTGGCGCCCGTTTCGCTCGGACTCGGCGGTGTGACCGGCGAGTTGGGGTCCACCGGCATCGCGTCGATCGCGTCCCGCCAGGCCGTGGCGGCGGCCAGCTTCCTCAACTGGGCCGGAGACAGCGGCGGTTGACTCCTGCTGATCGGCGCGTCCTTCTCGGCGGCGGCGTTCCACTCGCTGATGCTGACGTGCTGCCCCTGGGGGGTGACCAGTTCGGCGTTCCACAGCTTGGTGTCCACCCGGCGGTCCGGATACTCGTACCCCTGAAGGACCATGACCACCGACCCGTCCGCCAACCGGCTCGTGCCGCACGCGTCGTAGTTCGTGAACGCCTTCCCCGGGCACCGGGTCGTCTGCCGCGCCTGATCACTCCCCGGCTGCACCCGGCCCAGGCCGACCTCTACGGCCGACGCGCCGTTGCCGTCGTCGTAGACGAGATGGACGTACGGCGACAGTCCGTCGTCCGTGCCGCGGGCCTCCGCCTTCGTGAACTGGCCGTCCGGGAGCAGCTTTTCGAGCGTACGGATCAGGGCGTCGCCGGAGACGGGGGTGGGGGCGGACGTGGCCGTGGACTTCGCGGTGGTGGCGTGCGCGGCCTGTGCCTCGCCGGGGTTTCCGCTCGGCAGCAGCAGTGCGCCGCCCACGCCGACGAGGGCGATACCGGCCGCGCCGCCCATGACGGCGGCGTTCCGGCGTCGTAGCAGGCGCCGTCGTCCCTTGAGGGCGCCGGCGGTGACGAGTGCGGCGCGGTCGGTCTCGAACGCGTTGCCCGCGTCGTGCAGGCCGGCGGTGAGCCGTTCCTCGAACGGGTCGAGGAGGTCGCTGTGTTGGGCGTCGGGCATGGCGGACCACCGTTTCGCGTAGGGGAGTTGGCAGCAGGGGGAGGGGAGGGGTGAGAAGAGGGGGATGAGTTGAAAGGAGAGGGTGATCAGGGGCGGGCGTATTCGTCGAGGTTCTCGCCGAGCAGTTCGCGCAGCCGGCCGAGCGCGCGGACACACCGGGTGCGTACGGCGGCCGAGCTGACGTGCATCACGTCGGCGGTCTCCTCGACGGACCGGTCCTCCCAGTACCGCAGGACGACCACGGCGCGGTCCTTGGCGGGCAGCCGGGAGAGGGCCTGAAGCAGGGTCAGCCTGAGCGGTGTGTCGGTGCCCGGGGCGCCGGGGTCGGGCAGGTCGGGCAGTGCGTCGGTGGCGCGCTCGGTGCTGCTGCGGCGCCGCTGGTGGGCGAGGTAGGTACGGGTGAGGACGGTCTGGGCGTACCCGGCGGGGTTGCCGACCCGGGACAACCGCCCCCAGCCGACGTACAGCTTGCCGAGGGTCTCCTGCACCAGATCCTCGGCGAGATGCGTGTCCCCGGCGGTCAGCAGACAGGCGGACCGATAAAGATGCCCCGCACGCGCGGCGGCGAACTCCTCGTACGCATCGGCCCGTTCCTGTCGTCTCACGCCTGATCCCCCTGCCCCCGGCGGTCCCGTACCGGCACCGCCCTTACTTGTACTGATGCGGTGGGCCCACGCAAATGTTTCAGGCGGATCTGCTCGGCCGGGCAGGCGAGGCGCTCCACCGGGCTACGTGCGCCCCGAACACGCCCACCCCGCGCCTCCGCCCGCCGGGGCATCCGCGCCGGGGCCACCTTGCCCTCCGGCTCCTGCCGTGAGGGCCATGTCCCTGACCGGGTAAGCCTTTTTGCGTGGTGATCAGTTCGCGGCAGGGGAAGCCTTGTCGTCGGCCTTGTAGTCGAAGTTGATCTGGCCGTCTTTGACAGAGGTCACCGTCACGGACACGCCCAGGGTGCTGCCGTCGTCCGCCGTGAGCTCGCACCGGGTGGTGGTACCGATCTCGCCGGCGAGGTCTTCGGGGCAGGTGATGTGCGGCTTCGGCCGGCCCGTTGTGGAGGCGAGCTTGTCGGCGAGCAGGCCGGACAGCTTCTCCGCGGAGAGTTTCGGCGGGGATCCGGATCCCACCTCGACCGAGGCCGAGCAGCCGCCGAGCAGCATGCCGACGGCCACGGCCGACAACATCGAAAGCGCCGCGGGCAACCGGGTTTTGGGCACAGGGGACTCCGGCTGATCGCGGTAAGAAGACCGAGAGAGCCTACCCGGCGCGGGTGCTGCGGGCAGGTCAACGAGTCAGGGACGAGGGGGATCGGCCGATGATCGGCCGGCCCCTCGTCCCCTCTCGTTCACTGTCGACTACTTCGGTCCGCTACGACCGCTACGGCAGCGCGTGCACATGCGCCCCCACCGAGTTCGACCACGAACTGCCCGCGGCCGCGTCCCAGTTGGTCGACCAGGTCATCGCGCCCCGCAGGTCGGGGTACGTCTTCGACGGCTTGAAGGTGCCGCAGTTGGTGCCGGCGGTCAGGCAGTCGAGGGCGTTGTTCACGATGGTGGGGGAGACGTAGCCGCTGCCGGCCGCGCTCGTCGAGGCCGGGAGGCCGAGGCCCACCTGGGAGGGGGAGAGGCCGCCCTGGAGCTGGATGCAGGCGAGGGCCGTGAGGAAGTCGACCGTGCCCTGGCCGTAGACCTTGCCGTCGCAGCCCAGCATCGTGCCGCTGTTGTAGTACTGCATGTTGACGACCGTGAGGATGTCCTTCACGTTCAGGGCCGTCTGGAAGTACGCGTTCGACGTGGACTGCATGTCGATCGTCTGGGGGGCCATCGTGATGATGAGGGACGAGCCCGCCTTCGACGACAGAGACCTCAACGCCTGTGTCATGTAGGTCGCGTTGATGCCGTTCTCCAGGTCGATGTCGACGCCGTCGAAGCCGTACGTCTGCATCAGGGAGTAGACCGAGTTGGCGAAGTTCGTCGCGGACGTCGAGTCGCTCACCGAGATCGTGCCGTTCTGGCCGCCGATCGAGATGACGACCTTCTTGCCGGCCGCGTGCTTGGCCGCGATGTCCGCCTTGAACTGGTCGACCGTATAGCCGCCGAGGCCCGACGAGTCGAGCGTGAAGGAGACCGCGCCCGGCGTCGAGGTCGCGTCCGCGAAGGCCACCGCGATGATGTCGTACTGGGAGGAGACCGCCGAGAGCTTCTGGACGGTCGCGCCGTTGTTGAAGTTCTGCCAGTAGCCGGTCACCGCGTGCTTCGGGAGGGTGCCGCCTCCGCCCCCGCCCGTCGCCGTCGTCGTGCCCGTCACCGCCGTCGACTTGCCCGACTCACCCGCCGAGTTGGTCGCCGTGACCTGGAAGGAGTACGACGTCGACGCCGCAAGTCCCGTGATCGTGGCGGACGTTCCCGTCACCGCCGTGATCTTCGTGCCGTCGCGGTAGACGTTGTAGCCCGTCGCTCCCGACACCGCGCTCCACGCCAGGGAGACCGACGAGGACGTCGTCGAGGGGACGGTCACGCCCGTCGGGGTCGCCGGGACCGTCGGGGCCGGGTCGCTGCCTCCGCCGCCGTCCGGGCCGTAGACCGAGACGTCGTCCGCGTAGTACGCGGCCTGTCCGTACCAGCCGTGCGTGTACACCGAGACGGACGTGGTCGAGGCGCCCGTCGTGAACGTCGTCGACAGCTGCTTCCACGACGTGGTGTCGGGGGTCCAGGTCGAGACGTCCGTCGTGCCCGTGCCCGTCACGCCCAGGTAGGAGTAGCCGCCCTGCACCCACGCGCTCAGCGTGTACGTCGAGTTGGGCTTCACCGCCACCGACTGGGTGCACTGGGCGTTGTCCTGGCCGGCCGGTGTGCCCTTCAGCGCGGACGCGCCGCCGTGCACCGGGGACGAGACGGTCGTGCCGCTGCCCGCCGTACAGGTCCAGTTGGTCAGGCCCGACTCGAAGCCGGCGTTCTTGGCGTTGTTGATGTCGGCGGCGGACGCCTGGCCGGTGCCCGCGAAGGAGAGAGCGAGGGCGGCCATGGCGACCCCGGCCCACAGGCGTCTTTTCCTGAGTACGGGCATGCCTGGTGCGCGGTCCACTGATGCCTCCGGTGGGGGAGTTTGGAGGGGACTGTGACGACGGTGGCCACCGCTGGAAGTCCAGAGTTGGTCCAGACCAATCTGATGTCAAGAGGTCCAGACCAACTTCGAGGGTCGAAGTGGCATCTCGGAGCGGCTTCTCCGGCCGCCTTCCCTGGTCGGCTCCTCCGGTCGGCCGAACCGGGCCGCGCGCCCGGACCGTTGTGCGACCTGCCCCGTTTTGGCGTGTTGTGTGCGATGACAGTTGCCGCACAGCTACAGAAACGCTGTTCTCCGGTCACAGGGGCGTGGTTACAGTGCTGAGGTAGTCACGCAGTGAAGTCAACTCGGCGTACCGGAGTAATGCCGGCGAGCCGACAGGCGTGAGACGGGGAGCTGCGCGTGCCAACTGCCATTGCCGTGACCAGCGCCGACATGGCGCTGCCGCCACAGGACGAACGGACCCTGCCCGCCGTCGTCCTGCGGGACCTGGATCAACGACCGCTGGACCAGGCGCTGTCGGAGATGCAGGCCCTGATCGACCAGCACGGGCATGTCGTCGTCGTGTCCTCGCAGGCCGTGTCCGAAGGTGTGGACCGACGGCTGCACACGATCCGGTCCATCCTGGAGAGCGATCGGATCGCCCTGTTCCGCCCCAATCTGCCCCCGCTCGGACTCGCCGTCCTGGCCCGGCAGTTGAGGCAGCTGGCGTCCTGCGACCTCAGTCCCGGTGTGCTCGCCTCGGCCGGCCGGCTGCTCACGCACTACATCCACGCCGGCGCGCTCCTCGGCTCGGTCACCAAGCTGGACCGGGTCCCCGTCGGCCTCAAGTCGCACGCGAAGTCCTGGGTGCCCGGCAGCCAGTTCGCGGTGATCGCCCACCCCGAGCCGCAGCTCGTCCGGGTCGGCCCCGGAGTCACGCTGGAGGGCCCGGAGTTCGGCACCTGGATGCTGGTCGCCAAGGGGCAGCTCCAGTCCGACTGGGTCGGCACCACCCTCGCCCCGGCGTGGAACGCGATGGGGCTGCGCGAGGCCACCCTGCCCGCCGAATCGGTGAGTTGGTGGGGTACGAACAAGTTGATCGAGTTCTGTACGTTTCTGCCCGACCTGTCGGTGCTGTACCAACTGGTCACCTCTGTACGGCAGTCCGTGTGCCACTGGTGCGGCATCGACGTCATCGGCGACCGTTGTGTCTTCTGCTGCGCCACACCGCCCGTTCACGAGAACCAAACATCGAGCGGATAAGTCCTCAACACACAGGACACGCTTACAGCACACGAATTCGCTCGGCCCGGTTCGATCCAGCTCCATCTGGCTCTGTCTCTCTCCATACCGCTCCATATCGCTCGATCCGGTCCGATCCCGCTCGATCCGCTCATTTCCGCTCGACCGATATCCCCAATGAGGTTGTACGGTTCATGAACTCCCGTCAGCGCCGCGGCGTGATACTCCTGCTCCTGTCGGTGATCTGCGCCCTCGGTGCGTTCGCCGGTGTCCTCTCCGTCATCCGTGACGTGAAGTCCAAGGTCGGTCCCGAGGTCACGGCCTACCAGGTCAAGGGCAACGTGGCGCCCTACACGGCGCTCACCGCCGCCCAGTTCAAGAAGATCGAGATGCCCAAGCGGTGGCTGTCGGACAACGCCGTGACCGATCTGCGCCAGATCCAGGGCAAGATCGCGGTGACCACCCTGCGCGGGGGCTCCCTGCTACAGACCGACATGCTCGTGGACCAGCCGGCACTCCAGCCCGGGCAGCAGGAGGTCGCCATCATGATCGATGCGGCGACCGGCGTCGCCGGCAAGATCACGCCGGGCTCCACGGTCAACGTGTACGCGACCTTCGAAGGCGCGAAAGAGGGTGACCCCGACCAGTCCAAGATCATCGTGACCAACGCGAAGGTCATCGACGTCGGCCACATCACCGCCCTTGACCCCGGCAGCAACAGCGACAAGAACCAGCAGTCCACCGACGGCGTGCCGATCACCTTCGCGCTCTCCACGCTCGACGCCCAACGCATCACCTACGCCGAGTCGTTCGCCGAGCGGGTGCGGCTCGCGCTGGTGGCGCCCGGCGGCGATACGACCGTGCCGGAGCAGGACCGGACGTACGAACTCGCGAAGGACAAGTGAGAGGCCCGCATGCCCACCAGGATTCTTCCGGCGGTCGGAGACGCGGACGCCATCCGCGCCATCACGACCCTGCTCAGCCAGCTCCCGGACGCCGACCCGGTGGCCCCGGTGGCCGACTCGACGCAGCTCATCGACACCCTGGCCCGGCTCGCCGCCGAGTCCGTCGACGAGCTGCCCGAGGTCGTGGTGGTGCATGAACGCATCGGTCCCGTCCCCGCGTTGGAGCTGGTCCGCGAGGTCGCGCTGCGCTTCCCCGCGGTGGGCGTCATCCTCGTCACCACCGACGCCAGCCCCGGCCTCTTCCAGGCCGCCATGGACTCCGGCGCCCGCGGACTGATCGCCCTGCCGCTGAGCTACGAGGAGTTGGCCAACCGCGTCCAGGCCGTCGCCGCCTGGTCGGTGGGCGTACGGCGCCATCTGGGCCATGGCGGCGACGTGTTCACCGGTGTCGGCGGGACCGTCGTCACGGTCAGCGGTTCCAAGGGCGGGGTCGGCGCCACCCTCGCCGCGATCCAACTCGCCCTCGCCGCCCAGGCGTCGGGCCGTAGCGTCGCTCTCGTCGACATGGACCTCCAGACCGGGGACATCGCCTCCTTCCTGGACGTGCAGTTCCGGCGCTCCGTGGTCGACCTCGCCGCGATCACCGACATCTCGCCGCGGGTCCTGGCCGACGCGGTGTTCCGGCACGACACGGGGCTCGCGCTGCTACTGGCCCCCGGCGAGGGCGAGCGCGGCGAGGAGGTCACCGACCGGGCCGCCCGCCAGATCGTCAGCGCCCTGCGCTCCCGCTACGAGGTCGTCGTCATCGACTGCGGCGCCCAGATGAGCGGCGCGAGCGCGGCCGCCGTCGAAATGGCCGACACGGCACTGCTGTTCACCACCCCGGACGTGGTCGCCGTACGCGCCGCGAAGCGCACCGTGCGGATGTGGGACCGGCTACAGATCCGCAAGGCGGAGGAGACGACGATCGTCGTCAACCGGTACACGCGCGGCACCGAGATCCAGCCGGCGCTCATCCAGCGCATCACCGGCACGACGGTCGCCGCCACCGCGGTCCCCGCCAACTTCAAGGAACTCCAGGGCGCGGTGGACGCGGGCCGCCTGCACGAACTCGACAACAAGAGCGTGGTGAAACAGGCCCTTTGGGGTCTCGCGGGCGAACTCGGACTGGTCAAGGTCTCCGAAGTCGCCCAGAAGAGCGGGCGGTTGAGAGGCGGCGGCGATCGCGGTTCGGTGAGCTTCCGGCGTCGGAGAGAGTGAACGGGGATGCGTATGTCTTTGATCTCTGCGCACGGGCGGGACAGGGGCCGGGACCGGGGCCAGACCACCATCGAGTTCCTCGGCATGACCCCGCTGATCATCCTGACGCTGGTGCTGATGTGGCAGTTCGCGCTGGTGGGGTACACCTTCACGCTCGCGGGGAATGCTGCGGACGAGGCGGTGCGGGCGGGGACGGCCGCCGCCCCGGGGGAACGGGAGGCCGCCTGCGAACAGGCCGGCCTCGACAAGCTGGACGGCGCGTGGAAGGGGGACGCCACGGTGACCTGCGGCGGCACGGGCTTCGTCACGGCGGACGTCGACCTCAAGGTGCCCGTCCTCTTCCCGGGCTCGATCGGCTTCCCCTTCACGGTGCACGGCCACGCGGGTGCCGTAGAGGAGGCGAAGGACTGAGATGGACAGGGGCAGGAAGGAACGGGGCCAAGTCGCCATCGAGTACCTCGGGTTCATCCCGGTCCTGATCCTCGTCACGCTGGCGGCGGTGCAGCTCGGGCTGGTCGCGTACACCGCGGAGCAGGCGGGGACGGCGGCCCGGGCGGGAGCGCGCAGCGCCTCGCTCCGGCAGGGTGCCCAGCCGGCGTGCAGCGAGGCCGTCAGCGACTGGCTCTCGGTCAGCTGTCCGGCGTCGTTCGGCGGCGAGGCGGTCACGGTCACCGCCACCATCCACATCCCGTCGGTCATCCCCGGCTACGACGGCTTCGGAGACGCCAGCAAGACCGCCACCATGCCGCTCGACCACTGAACGACAGAGCACGGCGGAGCACGACAGGGCACGGCGGAGCACGACAGAGAGCGACAGAGTTCGACTGGGTTCGACTGAACAAGGAGCGAGGAGCACAGCACTCATGGGTCTGCGGGAACGCGTCAACCATCCCGAGGAGAACGGCCATCGGGGCGAGGACGGCCACATGGTCGCCTCGTACCGCGCCAAACTCCTGGAGGAGATCGACCTCGCGGAGATGAGCGCGCTGGCCGCCGCCGAGCGACGGGCCCGCCTGGAGCGGGTGCTCGGGCACATCATCAGCCGCGAGGGACCGGTCCTCTCGACCGTCGAGCGCTCGCAGCTGATCCGCCGGGTCGTCGACGAGGCGCTCGGCCTCGGCATACTCGAACCGCTCCTCGAGGACGCGTCGATCACCGAGATCATGGTGAACGGCCCGGACGCGATCTTCGTCGAACGCGGCGGCCGGGTCGAGCAGTTGCCGCTCCGCTTCCCCTCCCACGACCAGCTGATGCAGACCATCGAGCGGATCGTGTCGACGGTCAACCGCCGCGTGGACGAGTCGAATCCGATGGTCGACGCGCGACTGCCGTCCGGCGAGCGCGTCAACGTGATCATCCCGCCGCTGTCGCTGACCGGCGCGACGCTCACCATCCGCCGCTTCCCGCGCTCCTTCACGCTCCAGGAGATGGTCGGCTTCGGCTCGCTCGACGAGCACATGCTGTATCTCCTCGCGGGCCTGGTGCACGCGAAGTTCAACATCATCGTGTCCGGCGCGACCGGCACCGGGAAGACCACACTCCTCAACGCGCTCTCCGGCCTGATCCCGGAGACCGAGCGCATCATCACCATCGAGGACTCCGCCGAACTCCAGCTCCAGCAGTCGCACGTGATCCGCCTGGAGGCACGCCCGCCGAACGTCGAGGGCAAGGGCCAGGTCACGATCCGCGACCTCGTCCGCAACTCCCTCCGCATGCGCCCCGACCGGATCGTCGTAGGAGAGGTCCGAGGCGGCGAGTCCCTCGACATGCTCCAGGCTATGTCGACGGGCCACGACGGCTCGCTCGCCACGGTCCACGCCAACAGCGCGGAGGACGCGTTGATGCGCCTGAAGACCCTGGCGTCCATGTCCGAGGTGGAGATCCCCTTCGAAGCCCTCCACGACCAGATCAACAGCGCCATCGACGTCATCATCCAGCTCACCCGCTTCGCCGACGGCGCCCGCCGCATCACCGAGATCGCCCTCCTCGACAGCCACGGCAGCGAGCCGTACCGGCTGGCGACGGTGGCCCGCTTCAGCCCGCAGCCCATCTCCGCCGACGGCCGGGTCTACGGCACGTTCGAGTACTTCCCGCTCTCCCGCCGCACCGCCGACCGGCTCTACATGGCGAGCCAGCCCCTGCCGCAGGCCTTCGGCGTCGCCCACACCGCGGAACAGCTCGCCCTCAGAGAAGCCAGTAGGTAGGGACCGACCCCATGGATCTCCAGACGATCGTCACGCTCACCACCGGCGTCACCCTGCTGACCTGTGTCCTGGGCGTCGCCGGCGTGCACGCCTACGCCACCGGCAAGGCGCAGCGCGCGGCCCTGGTCGACCGGCTGTCGTCGACCGGCCAGATCCAGGTGGGCCGCGTCCGCCGCTTCCGTGAACTGGACCGCAGACTGCGCCGTACGAGGCTCGGCCGTCAGCTCGAACTCCGCCTGGCGGCAACGGGCCTGGACATGACGCCGGGCGAGTTCTTCGTCTACATGCTGGGCACGGTGGCGGCCCTCTGGCTGATCGGACAGGCGTCGCTGGCACCCTTCTTCGGGCCGATCGCAGGCCTGTTGGGCATCGGGGTGGCGATCCAGTTCCTCAACTGGCAGCGCCAGAAGCGCATCGAGAAGTTCATCAACCAACTCCCCGAACTGGCCCGCATCATGGCCAACGCCACCCACGCGGGCCTCGCGCTGCGCACCTCGATCAGCATGGCGGCGGAGGAGCTGGAGGCACCGGCCGGGGAGGAACTCGCCAAGGTGGCCAACCAGTTGGCGGTGGGCGCCTCCATGGACGACGCGCTGAGTGAGCTGGCGGACAGGCTCCCGTCCCGCGAACTCGTCGTACTGGTAACGACGTTGGTGCTCTCGAACCGGGCGGGCGGCCAGGTGGTCAGCGCCCTGCGCAACCTCACGGAGACCCTGGAGGAACGCAAGGAGACCCGCCGCGAGGTCCGCACCCAGCTCTCCCAGGTCAACATGACGGCGTACGCCGTTCCGGTGATGGGCGTAGGCGCCCTCTTCCTCATGAACGGCGTCAAACCCGGCGCCCTGGAACGGATGACGGGCTCCCCGATCGGCCAGGGCTGCGTGATCATCGCGTTCGGGCTGTACGCGGTCGGCTTCATCCTCATCCGCCGCCTGTCCCGCATCGACGTCTGAGAGGGGAGGAGAGACCCGATGGCAGCACTCGTACTCGGCCTGGTGATGGGCCTCAGCGTGTGGGGTGTCTTCGCGGGCATCCGCATGTACCGCGCGGACGCGAAACTCCCCAGCGACCTCGTCCTGGCCCTGGAGGTCGGCGCGACCCGCACCGGCGCGGTCGACTCCCTCATCGACCGCATGGGCATGCGCTATGCCCCGATGGTCCTGCGCCTGATGGGCCCCAGGCTGGTCGCCAAGTACCGCCGCAAGATAGACCTCGCGGGCAACCCCGGCGGCCTGACCATCGACCGCTACGCGGCCCGCCGGGCGGTCTACGGCTTCCTCGGTG
>Ga0307510_10006772_pt1 | contig 13663 bp, 8 predicted proteins | sample 12_EM_MG_FD_207224 | JGI IMG/M metagenome (GOLD analysis project Ga0307510, IMG submission 207224) | Populus trichocarpa ectomycorrhiza microbial communities from riparian zone in the Pacific Northwest, United States - 12_EM | ecosystem: Host-associated > Plants > Roots > Unclassified | place... | reverse complement strand
TTTTTTGTTATGATTTTTTCCAAAATTATCTTTGTCGATTTTATTTTTCTAATATTGAGTTGGTTAAGAATTTAGTTTTGTAGTTTTTTTCTTGAAAACACTATGGATTGCGACAGTCTTAATTTTTTAATATTGAGTTGGTTGAGATTTTTTTTTTTATTATAGTTTTTTTCAAAAGCTCACGGTAATGCACATGCATACCACAAAGCCGCAGCAACGCGCGAGCAGGATATTATAAACAATATTAGGTTTTCTTTTGTAATATTCGGTCTCTCTTGTTATCACTAATTATTGACTCAAGCCATATATACAATGAAATTATTGTACATCAATGTGGATATCTATGATTTTTGTCTAATCTTCCATCTAATCATGAATTTAATACCTGATATTGAGGAAATTAATTTATACAGAGAAAATTATATGATTTTTGTCTAATCTCCCATCTAATCATGAATATAATACCTGATATAGAGGAAATTATACAGAAGGAAAACTTGAAATAGTGAAGGGTCTAATTTATGTATTAATTTGTGACCACCCTATTAGCTCATCTCGTATAGAAAAGTTTAAAGCAAAAGTAACTTTAGCTCATTTCTGATCTTAAAGCAAAAGTTTAAAAACCTAAAAGGGAAAATAATAAAAAAAAGAAAAAAATAATCCAAAAACAATAGAAAAGAAACAAATTGAACAAACCTTAGAAAATACAAACTTAAAAAAACCCATTTGAAATACTAAAAATGTTTTTTTTCACGTTTTAAGGTTTTTCACAATTTCTTTCTTTAAAAAAAATTCTTCTAAGTTTTCTCTGTTTATTTTTTTTTTAAGATATAGTTATTTTCCAAACTAATTTTACAATTATGTTTCCTTGGAAGGCATTTTCACCATAAAATAGTGACAACGAAACGTATTTCAAAAGCTAAAAACATAATATTCATGAAGTTGATTTTAAAACCAAACAACCTACTAAAGAGACTGTGTTTAATATTATGATAACAGTTGCTTTTCAAAATATATTTTACTTAAAAGTATTTCTAAACAATTTTTAAAAAATTTATTCTTGACATTCATATATCAAAACGATATAAAAATTTAAAAAGTAATTTTAAACAAAAATAATTATAATTTTTAAAAATACACAATCAGCTACGTTTTCAAACAAGTTTAGAATATAAAAAACAAATTCATAGATTTATCCTAAAACGAATGGGGTTTATGTGGTTTTGGTTCAATAAAAACTCCATCAAACAAGATGGTAGGAGTTCATCACATATGAAAGTGAATTAGAATTTCAATAATTTTGAATGCACATAATATGCTCTTCTAATATATTATTCACATGAAATTCAATACATTTATGATATATTATATATTGTGAAAGTAAAATAGAAACAAAAACTATTTAATAAAACCGAACAAGAAAAAATAAAGTTGCGCATATTGATAAATATGTCAAGTAATTAATACATAGAGCTTAAGATACCCATGATATAATCCTTCATCCTCACTGGTTCATCATTTTTGGTTTGATTTAATTTTTATTAAAAAAAATAACTAAACTAAATTTTTTTAAAAAAAACCGAACCGAAACCGGTTTCAGTTTGGTTCAGTTTTTTTAGAACAAAAACCGGTTCAAACCGGTTTGGCTCTGTTTGAGTTCGGTTCAGTTCGGATTTTTCGGTTTCAGGCTTATAAAACCGAAACTGAACTGAACTAGTCGGTTTTTTCAAAATTCTAATCGGTTTAATCGGTTTTTTTTCACGGTTCAATTTTTTCAGTTATTTTTTTTTTCGATTTTCTTGATTTAATTAATTTTTTAATTTTTTTCTCATTCTCACTATGGTATAGTACAAACACACAATAATATAAGAATGAAATTATATATAAAAAAAAATTGAAGATAGAAGTTTCAGAGCATTCTGACAAGAGAAAAGGAAAGAGAAGCAAATAGCATATGCAATGACCTCATTCTGTATATAAATGTCGATCACGAGCGTGTGGCGTGCACACAAGTACACATTTCATGTACCTCAACCATGGTATGTTATGTAATAACAACGTAGATAATGATAAATTTTTTTTTAAGAATACTTCATAAAGAATAATTTTAAAGAATTGATCAAATGATTAAGAAATTATATTTTATTTTTTAAATTCGAGGTTGATATTTTAAGAAAATCATTAAATTATTCTACATGCAACAAATTCATGTCAAATATATTTATAAAATAACTCAAAAAAATTAATCTTAACTAATACGTAACATAACTTGAAAATATTAAATATGTATATAAAAAAGAAAAGTAATCTAACTTTAGACTTGTTTGAGATAAAAATTGTTTTTTATAGTGTTTTTTTATTTAAAAATATATTAGAATAATATTATATTATTTGTAAAATTAGTTTTTTAAATCAGTATGTAAAATGATAAAAAATATAATTAAAAATTAACAAAAAAATTATACGGTTGAAATGTAATGCCAAATAACCCTTCCTTTTTTACAAATGTAAAATTCAACCTCAAATAAAAAGATGACTGTGGCAACCAGAATCTCACCAACTTGACAACGAAAAAGGCTAAAATAGTAATGTCACACCATCCCTCTGAGTCCTTTCCTCCCCCCCGCCTATTAAACAACTCCTCCAAGGCTCCAACCATCTCTACCTAAATCCCAACAATCGCTACTTACAAATTATTCTCTCTTGGAAGAAAAAGGAAAATCACTATCTAACCACTCTCTCAAAAATCTTTTCAATTACACCCCCGTGAAGCAACCCACCTGTATAATCACCATCAATCAACATGTGTGGCGGTGCTATCATCTCAGACTTCATCGCTCCGACAACCACCGCTCGATCTTCTCGGCGGTTGACCTCGGGCTTTGAGTGGCTTGAGCTGAAGAAACCCTTCAACAACAAGCACTTGAAGCCAGTTGTTGCTGATCCCGAAGATGATTTTGAGGCTGATTTTCAAGAGTTTAAGGATGAGTCTGATGTCGACGAGGATTATGATGTCTTTGCTGATGCCAAGCCTTTTGCTTTCTCTGCTAGTGTTTCTGAACCTGCTCAAAAACGTGGGCTCCCTCGTGGTAATAATGCCTTTTCTTTTGTTTGTTTGTCTTAATTTTTCTTGCTTAATTATTACGGTTATGGGTTAGCTGATTGTAGCTTAGAAATGGGTTTTTGTGATTTTTTTGGGAATCAAGTTTCTGGGAGATCGATGCTACAGTATTGAGAGTACGCTTTGCTAATTTTTATATGGCTTTTTTTCTTTCAAGTTTCTTACTTTCTTTAAAAAAAACTGATTTTGTGTCTTGATTTTTGGTAATTTTGAACTTGATGGGATATATGGTAGGTTATGTTGATCATAGTTTATTGAGGTGGCTTGTGGGTTTTTGTTTCTGATCATATTGATATGAGATAAATTTCTAGCTGTGTGTGCGTGTTCACTGATCATTTTTGCGGGATTAGATTTGTGTTCATTTTTCTTACAAAGCTTATACGTTCATGATGCAGATCTTGTAAGTTTCTGCTATGATCAGGAATTTTTTCTATATTAAAGGTTGTTTTTTCTTATTTATTTAGTGTTGGGCTATTATTATGTTTTGTTATTATTGTTGTTATTTTTCGGTTGTCTGTGTTATTAAATCTAGGACTTTGATTCGTGGAACCATCTCTTTTCATCAAGCTTTATTGTTTAATTTGTCCATTGCTCCTTTTTGGTTGTTAGATTTCCTTACAAGTGGAAGGAAAATAAATGATGAATAGTGAGAACTCAAAGCTGTGAAGTTTAAACCTTTTGAGATGGGGAGCAAAATCCTCTCTTATCCGTAGATTTCTGATTTTTTATGCTGGTTTGGTTGAAGTATATTTTTGGACAAAATTGGTTGTATAAGGTGTACTGATTTATTTTGGGTACAATTTATTATTATTATTATTATTATTATCTAGCAAAAAGATAGGACTTGTAAAACCAGTTAGATCTTAACTTTATGGATTCTTCAAATCATTAGCTGTTAAAATCTCTGCTCTTGCAGAAGAGACCTGTGTAAAATGCTTCTGGTGATGATCTCCTGCTGTTATCTGAGGTGTTAATAGCTAGTTTTATTGGGGGGGTGGGTTTTTTGGTTACATGATGTTGGTGTTAAATAAATTAAACGCAGATTTGATGGGGTTTCTCTTTTAGTTTAAATTTGAGAAAATCAAAATTGATAAATTACTATCTTGTCAGACAATAAGCTCTATGTAGTAAATAATTATTGAATTGCAATATAACTCCAGGTTAGGAAAATTTTGCTTCAAATCTTGATTTCATTTTGTGATTCAATGCAAGTAAAATTAGATCTTTTTATCTATTTAAAGCCAAAATTCTTCTTGTCGTTGTCTGCTTTCTGCCTCATGAGTGTTGTTTCTCCTTTTTGATATCTTCATAGTCTTTGCTCATGCAGCAGCACGCACCTAAAGTAGCTGTGCCCGTGTGCTTAATATCTTTCCTTATTTTTTTTTGGTTGTTATTGAAGGTTCTACTGCTGTTAAATCTGCTGGATTCAGTGGACCTGCTGAAAAATCAGCCAAGAGGAAGAGAAAGAACCAGTTTAGAGGAATTAGGCAGCGTCCATGGGGAAAATGGGCTGCTGAGATTCGTGATCCCAGGAAAGGGGTACGTGTCTGGTTGGGAACATTCAATACTGCAGAAGAAGCTGCTAGAGCATATGATTCTGAGGCACGTAGAATTCGTGGCAAGAAAGCTAAGGTGAACTTCCCTGATGAAGCTCCATGTGCTTCAGCAAGGCATCCAATTAAGGAAAACTCACAGAAACGACTTACGAAGGCAAATTTAAGCCAGGATTTTAGTTACTTGAGCAACCCAGAAACGGATTATAATAATATGGGCTTTGTGGAAGAGAAACCACAAGTGAGCCAGTTTGGAATAATGAATTCTTTCCCGGCCATTGGAGATTCTGGGGTGACGCCCTTGACTCCTGACAATGCTTCTATGTATTTCAATTCTGACAAGGGGAGCAACTCATTTGATTGTGACTTTGGGTGGGGAGAACAAGGCCCTGAAATGTTGTCTGTTCTTGCAGCAACTCCAGAAGTTGATGAATCCGTCTTTGTGGATGCTAATCCTAAGAAGTTGAAATCATACTCTGAGAATGAAGTGCCTGTTGAAGAGAAGAATGGGAAATCTCTGTCCGAAGAGTTGCTGGCTTTTGACAATCAGTTGATGAACCTTCAGATGCCAGATCTTGTGGGTAACTGGGAGGCTTCTCTTGATAGCTTCCTTAATGGAGACACAACTCAGGATGGCACAAACGCAGTGGACTTGTGGAGCTTCGAAGACTTCCCCTCCATGGTTGGGGGAGTTTATTGAGCCAACTTTTCTGTGCTTGCTAGGTTTTGTAAATAATAAGGCTACATGTTAGTGAGTTTCATCTCTACAAGTTATTGTTTTACTCTATTATGAGTTTCATCGATAATTGCCTCCTTTCATTTTGCTGCTCGTAGGAATGGTTGTTTATCTGAGATGGGAATGGAGTACAACACAGCTGAACATGCTTAAAGCCTCGGTGTGGGAGAAGCATTCTCAGGAGCTTTTTCCATATAAAAGTAGTACATTCGCTTTCCCGTTTTCATTACATTTTAAGTCATTGGACTTTGGAAGTTGGATTCTATGACTGTAATTTGACAATGTCGTGTGATTTATTTTGAGAACTGAAGCCTTAAATTTCAACTTTGTGGTTGGTTTTCCCCCGTGGCCATCATTTTTGAATCCTGATTAACCAGTACTTTGTATTGATAAATTCCTGAAAGAAAAAGTTGCTTGCCGTTATGGTTGAAAAGTCTCCGTATGTCCCAGATGCAAAGAATGATGGATGAAGTCAAATTAGGGCCATTTTCACTTTTCTTGTATTATTAAAGAATTTATCATTCTTATTTACTTGCCCTTGCAGGTGGAAAGGTGATGGTGCTTGTGAAGGGTCATCATCTTTTTCCCTGATAGACATTTTTAAACACAGAAGGACATGGATCATCCAGGGCTATCTCCTTCTCTTTGAATGATTCATGTTGTTTTTAAATTCAACTCCTGCCTGGTGACTTGAGCTCGGGAGATTGATCCAATCTCCCGTCCACCGACTGCGTTGCACATAGTAAAAGGTGATAGTTTTCAGAAGGTTGTCGTGATATGCTGATGTCCCATCATCTTCTAAAGCCGAGTAGCTCCAAAACTGAGGTGGCGGATTAGAGGAGGGATCTGGGATGGGCCCCACTGTAATATTTTGGGAGATCACAATATCTAGGATTGCGAGCCCTCTCTCAGACTGTGAAGTCTGGAATAGTATAGTGGAAAAGAAAATGCCAAATAAAATGGGATTCGACGATGCGTAAGGTCTCTCGTGACGTTTTTGTTTTTTTAGCAACAAGGTTTGAGCTGCAAAAGCTGTAGCAGCATCGGCTATATCTATCTAGCATGTGCCACTGCTTTCCCATTAGTGACTGCTGGGCTGAGCCAGTTAAAACTGCCGAACTGAGAACAGGAAGAGGTCCCACTGGCTCCTATCTCTTGTTACGAATGACTAAAATGCGCAGGCGACGCGAAGGAGACCAATTTTGAGATCGCATTTGAACAATCAAAACCATGACAGCTGCTGTTGAAAGCTGAATTGAACTAGTTTGATAGGCTGATACAGTGGCTCCTCTGTTTTGATTAGTTGATACCAGTTATCTAGCTCGTGCCTAGCTGCGGGCAGGATGTTTTTATTTTCCAGTGTTGCGTGTTTTTTTCTTGCACAAAAAATAAATTATAATTACAAATAGATAATAAATACAAACAAAAGGTATTAATGATAACTAAAGGTTAAATTGAAAAATTAAAAGATAAAAATTTATCAAGATATATGAAATTATAATATGAATAATAAATTTAATTGTGTTGAATAACTTTGTTTTTTGAAATTAGTTTTTAATGGATTGGATAATCATAAAAAAAAAACAAGTCAAATTAATCTTTTTTTAATGAAAAAATAAAATAAAAATGTCTACACACATTGTTAATGTGTTTTCTAAGATATATATAAAGTGTTTTTTAAAAGAAATTTAATTATGAATTCAAAATCTAACATAGTGGATTATATGTTTTTATAAAAATATTAAGATGATAATATATTGTATCGATTTAGGTAACTCGAGTTATAAGATCATAATAATTCCATAAAAAACAAATGGAAAGAAATTACGATGCTCAATCCCTAATCCACTCAATAAAGTGATATTCAAATTAAAAAAAAAACCCCTAGTTAATCTTGGTTAACTTATCAAACCAACAACTTAAGTTATGCACCTCATTGGATTTAAACACCTTTTTTATTTCAAAAATTGTTTTTCATTTAATCAATACACTGACCATATGCATGGAACTTTTTATATATAAAATAACAACTTTTTTTAAAAATAAAAATAGAGTTGGTTTTTTTAAAGTTGGATTAAAAAAGAGGTTTTTTTTTAATCAAGTCAAATAAAAAAAAACCTTTAAAAACAAAAACAAACAAACCAAGAAATGATGTATATTCAATTTTTTTTTTTAACTTTAAGAGGTTGAAAATATATTAAGATTTTTTTAAAAAAAAACAAGCTAGACACGTGGGCCTATCCACGCGTCTAGCCTGTAAAAGGCTTACCTCGCGCGCCAGGCCCATGAGCCACACCTTTTGTTTTCAATATTAAAATTGTTTGCCCTTTTATTTTTATTTTAAAACAAAATTAAAAGGCTAGATGTGTCATTTTCCCTGTAATTAAAAAATAATAATAATGTAAATAACACATCATCATCTACTAGCCTAGTTTCGAGTAACCAAGAGTTGCTGAAAAACTCGGTTTTAGTTTTTTTTTTTTTATCATAAAACTCAAATTTCAACATGTTGTCTACCCAAAACATGTAGAAAACACTATAGACACCTTGACAAATAATATAGGGCCTCAAATAACCTAAAAATCGGTCCAAAAAACTCGAAATCAATCAAAAATGAAAACAACTACTTGATGTCAAATCTATATGTCAAATCTATTTTTTAATACATTTTGAAGGTAAAAAAACACTTAAGTGGAACTACTTTCATTGAATGAAACTCAGTAACACCAAATCATTCATTTTAATTGTCAGAATCGTGTCAACTAATTATTTCCTCTCTTTATCGACGGAATCCAGTGACATTCTCTTTTCTTTGTCAAACCAGAAACTGAAAACTAAGAAAAATGATGTTTTGGATCAAAATTAACTTTTCTTAAAATTTTAAAAATCAAGAGATCTAATATTTATAATTTAAAAAGTATGAGGATTTTAATGAATGTTTCGGCAAAATTTCAAAAGCACTATCTATTCCCTTTATTGTTTTAAATTTGATCCTCTGTCTTTTAACCTTGTTTTTTCTTAACTAAAATTGTCTTTCAATTTTGTCCCATAAAGGTGAAATAAAAAAAAAGTTTTGGGATGAAAAAAATACACACTATGTCAATCCACGACACAATAAATCTGCATCTATAGTGGCACGGACTATAGTATTTTGCCCATATCTTTTAATTTATAGTTATAGTTAATGCTCTATTATTGCTGTAGTACCCTCCCATGGTGTTCAATGCTCAACTGGAGAGCCGAGTTCCGAAGACTTGTGGCCTTGTGTTCTGTTGGTCATCAAAATTGAAGTTATAGGTTATAAGAGCATCTCCAATGGAAAATTCTATTTTGAAGAGTTAAATTAATAAAATAGCATTTTGAATAGTATAAATATGACCCTTTTTTTTATCATATCTATTCCAATGGAAAAAAGTCATTTGAAGAGTCAATTATATTGGAGTGGAAGAAACAAGTGTTTTATTATTTCTTAATAAGTTTGATGTTATTTTTTTTCCACATGGCTACATTTAATTGGTTTATTTTTTTAGTGGCCCCACTTTGTTGGTTTTGGCTTTTTTGAAAGATATGTAGGAATAACATTTGTGGGAGAGAAAAGACATTTTAGCATTTTGTTTAGCTCTTCCTTTGGAGTGTGCAAAATAAACATAAAAGAGCCAAAATAATATTTTTTTAATATTTAGCTTTCCATTTAGCACACCCGTTGGAGATGCTTTAATGGAAGATTGTCGGTGCTCTTTTTTTTTTTTGGGGGGGGGTCCAATTTTAGTGTTATGTTTTAAGGCATAAAACGACGCATAACATATGAATAATATGACAAGAGTGAGAAGCCCAACCTCCTGAAACATTAATTAATTTTGGTTGTTTGTCGCGTATTTGATATCACTAATCTCTGTGTCAATTTTTGTGTAGAAAACAATCCATGTCTCTAGTTTTTTTTTCCAAAATATACTATTTTTGTTAAGACTAAGGGAATATCATAAGAATTTAACTCATCACAAGTTGACTGGAGGAACATGCTACCTTAACCATAAGTCCATTATACTATCTTACCACCTGGAGAAGAATCTTAATTGTGCAAACAAGCTAACCAATAATGCTGGGCTCGGTTCAGCACATTATATGGGTTAACCCGTGGCTCATTAAACGGTCGAAGAACTTAAGCCCAACACATGTTGCCAAACTAACTTAGCAATCAAACTATTTTTTCTGGGCAAACACTAATATAAAGACATGACATGGATGTTTCATCGAAAAATTTAGGTTCTTTGTGTTGCCCAGAATTCCACAATGCGTGTTCTTTCAAGACCTGCATTTTCTTTGTATTGTTTTTCTTTCTTTTCATAGTCATAGCCATAGGGATAACTGCTTTCGTTGTTATCTTTATTTGAAAGCCTCAAGAGCAAAGTTTTTCTCTGGAGACGATAAGAGTAGATTCATATAAACTCATTGCTTACTCCAATTCAACACTGTTTGTTTCATTTGTTGTCTCTTTGATCCTAAACGCTAAAAACCATAACAAATTTGGCATAAAATATAGCCCTTCAAGGCTTCATATTCTCCATGAAGGAATTCCAATAGGATTAATTTAAGTTCCTCAGTTCTATCAACCCACTCATAGTTGTAATATTGGTATAATGACACAAATTTCTCTCTCTTGTTTAAATGTCTCCCATATTTTTGATCAAGGTGCCTCAAAAGCAAAGGCGAGGAAGAATGTTGTACAAATGAAAATATTAGGCGATGTTAGACTCTACTTGCGGTTATCTAATCTAACATTGCCTCGGATCAAGGTTTGTTCCCCTGCATGGCATTTTATTAAGTGAAACCAATTAAGGATATGAAACAAATTGCATTGAAATGATATGAGAAATATTTCCTTATCTTCATAGCCTATAAAAATTGAAGGGTAGAGGAGTTTGTTTCTCTACTTTGCGTAGTTAAATTCTATTATATCCATCCAAGTCCAGAGAATGATTTAACATTTCAGCCTTTTCCCTGTATCTCATAACCTTTCAATCGACTTCTATGTTTTCAGGTTGCCCTGGAATGTGACATAGATTTCAACTATACAGAGTTTGCACTCAAAGATCAACTTTTTATAATGAAAGAAGTTCAAGATCTTATAGTATGTATTTTTCTTATCATTTACTGTCTCCATTTTACCCATTTTAAGGCTTCTTATCTTCTGAGATTACCAATATGCAATTCCCACTTTTCAGGCATCTTTTCCTGTTAATTCTGAATCAATCTCCAAGAAGTGCACATTAGCTTTGTATTTATAAAGATGGCGAAATTCACTCAATAGCAAGGATTCATATACATAAGATAAAAGTACACACATATTATTGTGCTGATATGTTACTCTACCACTAACCATCAAGCTAGTGATTTCTGTAACATCTCAAAATTGTTCTTAATTAATCGACTTTAACAGATTTGAGATAAGTCTCTTAGGTAAATTTGAGGTAAGTCTTTGGATATTTTGCTCCTGTATAGTTAACAAATTTAGGAGATTTGAATTTTTTTAGGAATCTTAACATATATATTTCTCTAGGTTTAAATGAATCATACGAGTCTCTATCTTTTGTGATTATACTGAATACACCATTTAGCTTATCCTTAAGCCTTGATAACAATCAATGGAATGACCCATTGTTCCACTATCATAATTGTATTTGGAATTTTCATTGTACCATTTAGGAAATGGTGGATAGATGGGTTTAAATGGTTAATGCATTATTTGATGAGTATTCAAGAGGGTTTGATAAATATCCTTAATAAGAATTGGAAGGGGAGAATACTTCTCTTGACATTTTCTTTTATGATTTGGATTTTGATTGTTATGATAACCAAGTTGAAACAAAGGCAAGTTGTTTTGTTTATTTTATTTGTAGCAATCTATTGTGAATTTTAAGGCAGAACAACATAAATCTTTGATGAACTAGGGGCATTATAAAAAAATTACAAACTTTAATTAACTAGATAAGAATTTTGATAAGGGTTTATGGAGGGACATGGAGCATATTCATAGTGAACTTCTTAGTATTGGCTTCTATGTGTGGGGGCCTCCCTTCAAAGTGAATGATTCGTCTTAGCAAATTAGTTAACTGAGCCATTTACGTTCTCAAAAGTTATCTTGCTTCTGCACAAGTTAAACTTCCTTTTTATCTTTGATTTGATTCTTGTAGATCTTGTTAGGAGTTGATGTTTAGGGGTGGGTTTATATTTCTTATTCAAAACAAGAAAAAAACACAATGTTGCAATGCCTATAAACATGGGATGCTTACCAAAACTGGTAAATTACATATGGGTTTGCCCTTCAAGGGTGATAATGATTGTCATCTATAGATTCAAAAACTTGATTTTATAATTACACCAACGAGGGAATCTATATCTATCTCAATCAATTTGTAATAGCTAAGACTTTTTTAGAATCTATATGACGACCATTTGCCACCCAAAAGTCCTGGAATTCAGGATGTTATATGTCGAACTTTCTTTGTTGCAATTTATAGATGATACATACATTCTAATGATATGTGTACTCATTAAATGAGCATGGATATGTTTTATATTTGTTTTTAAAAGGGTCTCAGATTTGTTCAATGACAGTCCTTGTAAGGACATTATGGTGGCATTGTAAGAAGCAATTAAGGCACATATGCCCATAATTACCAAGTAAGCACTCAGATATAATAGGCAGCAACATGGTTTTCAAGTGTGACAAAATCCTTTAATGTTCTAAAATCCTTTTCTTACAAGGATTCTTTGGCTGATTTTTCCTATTACATAGTTTTATACTAATAAACATAATTTTTTATTCAACCATTGGATTGCTAACAACCTCATGTTCATGTGATCCACATGCAAGAAAGACAAATCCTTAAAAGCCAAAGAATCAAGTTTGATAGGAGTGTGACACAAAGATTACATGAACCAAAGCACTAACAATATTGGAATATGAACCCCACCCAATGAATAACGAATCACAAACGAGAAGTATAAGGAAGAATGCCACAAAGTCAGTTATAGTTTGATAAGTTCAATTGTTCTTTGTTTAACCAAAGATAAAAGTGTTGTATCATTTAAAAAACAAGTTTATTAAAAACATCACGGTTGAAAAGCTAAAATCTAAGTACAAGTTAAATAACCTTATTTATAATAAGCAAGAACAACCTAAACAATTCTAGAAAAATAATAAAAGAGTTCTAAATAAAAAAGGAAAAAAATAAATTCTAAATCAACTAGGAAACTAATATAAATCTCATATAGTAGTTTATAGACCTTATCGCAAGGCTTTTCTGATGTCGGATTGATATGATATTTAGCTATATATAAAGTATGACCTCTAAAAAGGTATGGTAAAATTTCAATTTGTTTCATCTATTGATAAAAATTATGCTTGATAGTATAGAATTATGTAATAGGAAAAAGCAGCCGCATAATCTTTGTAAGAAAAGGATTTTAGAACATTAAAGCATTTTGCCACACTTAAAAACTATGTTACTGTCTATTAAAGACTCTTGTAGAAGTAGAAAAAGTCCCAAAATTAGTTGTTGAATATCCTTGCATTATTAGAAAAAGAATCATGTCCAAATAAGAAGTCCACAAGTCAAAAGGTAACAAATAACAAAATTTATATTGTATCTGCTGACCTGTATTGCGATACATTTTAGAACTCCAATTGACTTAAAAAATTAAATTAATATAGAAACTGTCTGAAAACTCATGGTAAAATTTTAGCCCGATCCAACGATCAGATTGAGAGTTATGCTTGATAGAGTAAAATTGAACAGTTGGCACAATTACATTAGAATCCGAATTTCCTTCTTCAACATTTTCTTGGATCGTATCATTTCCTCTCTTTTCAAGATGAGTTATCCTCGAATAACTCATAGGTACAATGGATGTTTTATAAGACTCTTGTTTAAGCCTTCAAAACTCTTTTCTTGCTAACACTTGCATCCAACAACTTTGTATAAAAGCAATAGCCCTTCTCTTTCACCTTTCATCATTTCGGCATTGTTGTTCCTCTTTCTCTAATGATTTGCATTCATAGAAAAATTCTTTTAACTTAGCAAATTATTTTCTTAAAACCCCAAACATACAGGATTGGTCTTTGTATTCTTGAGTGAGAACCCTTCTCCGTTCTCTCTCCCTCAATGAATACATGCCACCTATAAGAAAATGAGACAAAAGACAAGTAATATATGATATAAAAATACTATAGGAATTTTGATCCAAAATTTG